>Ga0070711_100001520_pt1 | contig 12784 bp, 9 predicted proteins | sample LARL53metaG_FD_65452 | JGI IMG/M metagenome (GOLD analysis project Ga0070711, IMG submission 65452) | Corn, switchgrass and miscanthus rhizosphere microbial communities from Kellogg Biological Station, Michigan, USA - LAR L5-3 metaG | ecosystem: Host-associated > Plants > Roots > Rhizosphere ... | reverse complement strand
CAGCTACGCGACTTGGCTGGTCGCCCGCGACGCTGCCTCGTGCGCGGGCAGGTAGAGGCGCTCGACGTACTCGGCCACCATCCGCGCCGAGCCGAAGCGTGGCCCGAGCACCGCGATCGACTCCCGCATCAGCGCGATCCACCGCTGCGGCAGCCCCGCGTCGTCCCGCTCGTAGTACGCCGGCAACACCTGCTCCTCGAGCACGGCGTACAGCGCCTCGGCGTCGGCCTCGTCCTGCTCCGCCTCGGTCGCGCCCTCGCCCCACGAGCCCTCGATCGCGAACCCGTACGCCGGCGAGTACGCCTCGGCCCACCAACCGTCGAGGATGGAGCAGTTGAGCCCGCCGTTCAGCGCCGCCTTCATCCCCGAGGTACCGGATGCCTCGAGCGGCCGCCGCGGCGTGTTCAGCCAGACGTCGACACCCTGCACGAGCCGACGAGCGAGTGTCATCTCGTAGTCCTCGAGGAAGAGGACACGCCCCGCCGCCGCCGGCTCGCGCGCGAAGTCCACGACCTGCTGGATCACGTCCTTCCCGGCCTCATCCGCCGGGTGCGCCTTCCCGGCCACGAGAAGCTGAATCGGGCGCTCGGAATCGGCCAGCAGCCGGGCGAGCCGTTCGGGGCGGCTGAGGAGGAGGCTGGCCCGCTTGTAAGTCGCGAACCGGCGTGCGAAGCCGATCGTGAGGATGCCCGAGTCGAGCCGCCGCATGCCGCGCGTTCCGGCCAGGAACTCGAGCAGCCGCCTCTTCGAGCTCAGGTGCGCCGCCCACAGCTCCTCCGCCGGCAACTCACGCGCGCGTTCGAACTGCGGATCGGTGTCGCCCAGCAGCCCTTCGAGCTCGCCGGAGATCCACGTGCGCTGGTGGACGCCGTTCGTGATCGACGTGATCGGCACCTCGTCGATACGCCGGTCGGGCCACAGGCCGTGCCACATCTCCCGCGACACCGCGCCGTGCAGCTCCGAGACCCCGTTCGCGTGCTGCGAGGTGCGGAGGGCGAACGGCGTCAAACCGAAGCCGGTGTCCTCGGGCTCGACCTTCCCGAGCGCCGCGAAGTCGTCCCAGGTCAGGCCGCACCGCGCGACGAGACCCTCGAGGTTGCGTCGCACGAGCTCCGGGTCGAAGACCTCGTTGCCCGCCGGCACCGGCGTGTGCGTCGTGAAGACCGTCGAGGCGCGGAGACGTTCGAGCGCCTCGTCGGGGGAGAGCTTCTGCTCCTCGACGAGCTCGCGCATCCGCTCGAGCTGGAGGAACGCGGAGTGACCCTCGTTCAGGTGGAAGACGGTGGGCGCGAGCCCGAGCCGCCGCAGCACCCGGACGCCGCCGATACCGAGCACGAGCTCCTGCCGCAGCCGGTTCTGGCGGTCGCCGCCGTACAGGGTGTCGGTGACGGCGCGCGCCCAGTCGGGATTCCCCTCCACCTTCGTGTCGACGAGGTAGAGCGAGACGCGACCGACGCGCACGCGCCAGAGGGCGAGCCGGACCGGCACGAGATTGCCGCTGTCGTCCGCGAGCTCGAGGACGGGGGCCATCGGCACGAGCTCGAGCGGCAGCCGGCTCGTGTCGTTGCGCGGATACCGCTCGACCTGGCGGTCGTTCTCGTCGAGCCGCTGCCGGAAGTAGCCGCGGCGGTAGAAGAGGCCCATCCCAACGAGGGGCACGCCGAGCTCCGACGCGGCCTTGAGGTGGTCGCCCGCCAGCACGCCGAGCCCGCCGGAGTAGACCGGCAGGCTCTCGTCGAGGCCGAACTCAGCGGAGAAGTAGGCGACGAGGAGGCTGGACGGGCCACCGCGCTCGCCCCACCAGGTCTCGCTGCCGCGGTCGCGGGCGAGGCGCCGCTGCACGCGCGCCAGCCTCTCGAGGTATCCCGGCTCGAGCGCCTGGGCGAGATCGTCGTCCGTCAGCTCCGAGAGGAGTGCGGTCGGGTTGTGGTGCAGCTCGGCGAAGCGGCGCGGGTCGAGGTCGGCATAGAGGAGCCGTGCCTCGGCGAGCCAGGTGAAGGAGAAGTCGCCTGCGATCTCGAGGAGGGCCTCGCGCAGCGACGCGCCGTCGTATACCTCCGCCACGGAGGGGCACCCTATCGCGCGCGGCTGCTAGCGTTTCAGGTACCCGGAGAGCTTTGACAGGCAGCTTGGCGACCGGGTCAACAAACGCCTAAAGCGCCCGAGAGCGCCGCTCCCGGGCCTTTGTAAGGAGACAGGTGCAGGACACACGGGAACGGCTCGAATCCATCCTCCGGCAACGCATCGCCGTCCTCGACGGCTCGTGGGGCGTGCTCCTCCAGCGTGAGGTGCGTGGGGAGGAGGGCTACCGGGGCGAGTGGTTCCGCGACCACAGCCACGATGTCGCCGGCGACCCAGACCTGCTCAACCTCACCCAGCCGGAGCTGATCGCGCGCATCCACCGCGACTACTTCGCCGCCGGCGCCGACATTGCGACGACGAACACGTTCACCGCAACGACGATCGGCCAGGCCGACTACCACTTCGACGCCGACGTCGTCGAGCAGATGAATCTCGAGGGCGCCCGGCTCGCGCGTGCGGCAGCCGACGAGTGGGAGGCGAAGTCCGGGAGTGCGCGCTTCGTTGCCGGCTCGGTCGGGCCGCTCAACGTCTCGCTCTCGCTCTCGCCTCGGGTGGACGACCCCGCCTACCGCGCCGCGACGTTCGACGAGGTGGTCGAGGCGTACGCGCACCAGATCCGCGCGCTGCACGGGGGCGGCGTCGACCTACTGCTGATCGAGACGGTCTTCGACACGCTCAACGCGAAGGCTGCGATCTTCGCCGCGCACGATGCCGCGCCCGAGCTGCCGCTGTGGCTCTCGTTCACGGCCGTGGACAAGAGCGGCCGCAATCTCTCCGGCCAGACGGTCGAGGCGTTCCTCCTCTCCGTCGAGCACGCTCAGCCGCTGGTCGTCGGCGTCAACTGCTCCCTCGGCGCCGCCGAGATGCGGCCCTTCGTCGAGGATCTCGCCACGATCGCGCCGACCTGGGTCGCCTGCCATCCGAACGCGGGGCTGCCGAACGACCTCGGGCTGCATGACGAGGGGCCGGAGGAGACGAGCGGGTTCCTCGGCGAGTTCGCACGCGACGGGCTCGTCAACATCGTCGGGGGCTGCTGCGGCACGACGCCGGAGCACGTCAGGCAGATCTCCGCGGCAGTCGAGGGGGTCGCGCCGCGCGTCGTTCCGGAGCCGCGGCCCGCCACCCGGTTCAGCGGGCTCGAGCCCTTCGAGATCACCCCCGACTCCAACTTCACGCTGATCGGCGAGCGCACGAACGTCACCGGCTCCGCCCGCTTCCGCCGCCTCGTGGAGGGCGGTGACTTCCAGGCGGCGACCGACGTCGCGCTCGAGCAGGTGCGCGGGGGCGCGAACCTCCTCGACGTGAACATGGACGCCGACCTGCTCGACGGCGAGCGCGCGATGACGACCTTCCTCAACCTGCTCGCCACCGAGCCCGAGGCGGCGCGTCTCCCGTTTGTGATCGACAGCTCGCGCTGGTCGGTGCTCGAGGCAGGCCTCAAGTGCGTCCAGGGCAAGGGTGTCGTCAACTCGCTCTCGCTCAAGGAGGGGGAGGAGCCGTTCCTCGAGCAGGCGCGGCGGGTTCGCCGGTACGGCGCGGGCGTCGTCGTGATGGCCTTCGACGAAAAGGGACAGGCCGAGACCGTCGAGCGCAAGGTAGCGATCTGCGAGCGGGCGTACGGGCTCCTCGTGAAGCAGGTGGGTTTCCCGCCGGAGGACCTGATCTTCGACCCGAACATCCTCGCCGTCGCCACCGGGATCGAGGAGCATCGCGGCTTCGCGAAGGCGTTTCTCGAGGCGCTCCCGCTGATCAAGGAGCGCTGCCCGGGCGTGCGCACGAGCGGCGGCATCTCGAACCTCAGCTTCGCGTTCCGCGGCAACGACGCGGTGCGCGAGGCGATGCACTCGTCCTTCCTCTACCACGCGATCCGCGCCGGCCTCGACATGGGCATCGTCAACGCCGGCCAGCTCGTCGTCTACGAGGACATCCCGCCCGACCTCCTCGAGCTCGTGGAGGACGTGATCTTCGACCGGCGTGAGGACGCGACCGAGCGGCTCGTCGAGTACGCCGGCCGCGTGCGCGGCGAGGGAACGCGCCGCGAAGTCGACCTCTCGTGGCGGGAGGCACCTGTCGAGAAGCGGCTGGAGCACGCGCTCGTGCACGGCATAGTCGACTTCATCGAGGAGGACACCGAGGAGGCGCGGCAGCGGGCCGACCGTCCGCTCGACGTGATCGAAGGGCCGCTGATGTCCGGGATGCAGGTGGTGGGCGATCTCTTCGGAGCCGGGAAGATGTTCCTGCCGCAGGTCGTGAAGAGCGCGCGCGCGATGAAGCGTGCGGTCGCCTATCTCGAGCCGTACATGGAGGCCGAGCAGGCGGCGGGGGGCGCGCCGCGGGCGCGGGGCAAGGCGGTGCTCGCGACGGTCAAGGGCGACGTCCACGACATCGGCAAGAACATCGTCGGCGTCGTTCTCGGCTGCAACGACTACGAGGTCATCGACCTCGGCGTGATGGTGCCGGCGGAGCGGATCCTCGACACGGCGCTCGAGGAGGAGGCGAACGTCGTCGGGCTCTCGGGGCTGATCACACCGTCGCTCGACCAGATGGTCGACGTAGCCCGCGAGATGGAGCGGCGGGGGATGGATCTACCGCTCCTGATCGGCGGTGCGACCACGTCGCGCCAGCACACGGCGGTTCGGATCGCTCCCGCGTACTCCCAGCCGGTCGTCCACGTGCTGGATGCGTCGCGCGTCGTGCGTGTCGTGTCCGACTTGCTCGATCCGGGGCGTCGGGAGACTCTGGACGCGGACAACCGCGCCGACCAGGAGCGGCTGCGCGATCTCCACGCGGAGAAGGAGCGGAAGCCGCTCCTGCCGCTGGCGCAGGCGCGTGAGAACTCCCTCCGCGTCGCCTTCGACGACTTGCCCGTGCCGGAGTTCACGGGCCGTCGCGTCGTCGAGCCGGAGCTCGCGACCCTGCGCGACTACATCGACTGGCAGTTCTTCTTCCATGCCTGGGAGCTGAAGGGGAAGTTCCCGGCGATCCTCGACCAGCCGGCCGCGCGCGAGCTCTACGACGATGCGCTGAGGCTGCTCGACCGGATCGTGGACGAGCGTCTCCTCTCGGCTCGCGGCGTGTTCGGCTTCTGGCCGGCGTCGTCCGACGGCGACGATATCGTTGTCGGCGGTGACAACGGAACACCCACCCGCTTCTGCTTCCTCCGCCAGCAGACCGACTACGGCGACTCGCGGCCGAACCGCTGTCTTGCCGATTTCGTGGCTCCTGCAGGAGACCACCTGGGGGCGTTCGCGGTCACCGCCGGCCTCGGCGCCGAGGAGCTCGCCGCCGGTTTCACCGCGGAGCACGACGACTACCAGGCGATCATGGTCAAGGCGCTCGCCGACCGCCTCGCCGAGGCGTTCGCCGAGTACCTGCACGAGGTCGCCCGCCGTGCCTGGTACGAGACCGGCCCCAAGCTCCCCACCGAACAACTGATCGCCGAGCGGTTCCACGGGATCCGCCCCGCCTTCGGGTATCCAGCCTGCCCGGACCACAGCGAGAAGCCGAAGCTGTTCGCGCTGCTGGGCGCCGACGAGGCCGGGCTCGCGCTCACCGAGACGTTCGCGATGACGCCGGCGGCGAGCGTGAGCGGCATCTACCTCGGGCATCCGGACGCGCGCTACTTTTCGGTGGGGCGGATCGGGCGCGACCAGGTCGAGGACTACGCGGCGCGCAAGGGCGGCTCGACGGCCGAAGCCGAGCGCTGGCTGCGGCCGAACCTCGCGTACGAGCCCGCGGATGATGATGAGGCCAGGGTGAGCATCGCGTCGGCCTCTTCCGGACTCTGAGCTATCCTCGGGCGAGGCGCCGAGGAGGCGCCGATCTCGTATGCGGACGACGCTGAAGCGTGGAATCGGTCAGGCCGCCGGCCTCAACGGGAACGGGCACTCCACGGCCCCGCCCCTGTTCGGACCGATCACTCGGTACCGGCAACCCGACCCGCCGAGGCGCTCCATCATCGGGGTCATCCTGCGCGGCTTCGGCTGGCTCGTGCTGGCGGTCGTGGTCGTCGCTTCGGGGGCGGCGGGCGGGCTCTACCTGTACACGCACGAGTCGGTAGCCGCACTCAAAGCGGTGGACAAGCCCACGGTCAACGCGGGCGTAAAGCTGCATCCGATCGCGTCTCCGTCCCAGCCGGCCATCGCCCTGATCGCGGGCTACGACCACCGCGCCGGCCAGGGGACGAAGTCGCTCACGGGGTCCAACTCGGACACGCTGCTGCTCGTCCGGGCCGACCCCACGACCCACACGCTCTCGATGCTCTCGTTCCCGCGCGACCTCTACGTGCCGATCTACTGCCACGGCGACGTCGTCTACACGCACGACCGCATCAACTCGGCGTGGTCGACCTGCCCCGGCAACAACGGCCCGCTCGCGACGCTCAACACGATGGAGCATCTGACGGGCCTGCCGATCAACTACCTGGTCACGGTCGACTTCCATGCCTTCAAGCAGCTGGTCAACCAGCTCCACGGCGTGTACATGAACGTCGACCGGCGCTACTACATCCCGCCGCACACTGGGACCTCCGCGATCAACCTCCAGCCGGGCTACCAGAAGCTGGACGGCGGTCAGGCGCTGTCCTACGTCCGCTTCCGGCACTTCGACAGCGACATCTACCGCACGGGACGGCAGCAGCTGTTCGTCGACGCTCTGAAGTCGCGGATGAAGACCGAGCTGTCGCTCTCGAAGCTCCCGCTCGAGCTGCCCAAGCTGATCGGCGTCCTCAAGCACAACCTCGAGTACGTGACCGCCGGCGGCGGGCAGGTTTCGCTGAGCGAGCTGGAGTCCTATCTCGGCATCGCCTACCACCTGCCGCCCGGCCACCTGTTCCGGAACCAGATCCCGCTGGCCGACTTCCACTACTTCGTCACTGCCGGCGGCGCTGACGTGGAGTCCGCCCCGCAGTCGGCGATCAACCAGCAGGTACAGAACTTCCTCCATCCGGACGTCCGCCAGTCGGCGGCGGTCAACGCCCAGTTCCTGGGGCACGCGAAGCCGAAGAAGAAGAAGCGGCACCCCTTGCCGAACTCGAAGATCACCGTCCTCGTCCTCAACGGCGGGACGGTTCCCGGCGAGGCCTCGAACACGAGCTACCTCCTGAGCACGCGCGGCTATACGCCGAAGACGCTGCCGGCGACGATGCAGGCGAACGCGCCCACGGTGGAGCGGCGCACGACGGTGTACTACGACCCCGTCCAGCCCGACGCGAAGCAGGCCGCCCAGCAGCTCAAGCCGCTGTTCGGCCCAAGCACCCGCGTCGCGCAGATGACGACGGTCATCGCCGACTACGCCAAGGAGGCAGGCAAGCCGCTCACCGTCGTCACGGTGGGAACGAGCTTCACCGGGAAGCTGACCGTCCATCACCGCGTCAAGCTGCCGCCCAAGCTGCCGCCTCAGGTGAGCCCGGGGCTCGGTCTGACCGCTCCCAGGCTGCGCGGCCTCACGCACCGGGTGCACTTCCCCGTCCTGGCGCCCGCCCGGATCGCGCGGTACGCACAGTTCTCGGAGCCGGAGGGTGTCCGTATCTTCAAGCCGCTCCACGGCAAGCACGAGGTCGTGCTCACGTTCGTCCAGCCGGACGGCATCCAGCACTGGCAGATCGAGGAGTCGAACTGGACGACGCCGCCGATCCTCGCCAACCCGAGTGGCAAGCTCGTACACAAGCACCGCACGTACTTCCTCTACACGAGCAGCGGTGCGATCCAGATGGTCGCGCTCCGGACGCCGAAGGCGACGTACTGGGTCGTGAACACGATCCTGAACCAGCTTTCGAACTCGACGATGATCTCGATCGCCGAGAGCCTTCAGCCTCTCGGCCGCTGATTACCGAAGTACCCTTGCGCCCGTGGCTCGGATAGCGATCTTCGGCGCCGGCTACGTCGGCCTCGTCACGGGAGCGTGCTTCGCAGACCTCGGCCATGAGGTCGTCGTGCGCGACGTCCTGCCCGAGCGCATCGAGCGGCTCCGGGCAGGCGAGGTGCCGATCTACGAGCCGGGCCTCGAGGAGGTGCTCGAGCGCAGCCGGGATCGGATCTCGTTCACGCTCGACGTGGGTGAGGCGGTGGACGGCGCCGAGTTTCTCTACGTCGCCGTCGGCACACCGCCGACCGCTTCGGGCGACGCCGACCTCGGTGCGGTCTGGACGGTGGTCGACGAGCTGCCGCAGGACGTGCAGGGCCGTCCGCTCATCGTGATGAAGAGCACCGTGCCGGTGGGGACCGGCGCGCATGTCCGTGCCCGGCTCGACGCGCGCGGGCTCGACAACGTCGGCTACGTCTCCAACCCGGAGTTCACGGCGGAGGGAACCGCCGTGCGCGACTTCATGGAGCCGGACCGGGTCGTGATCGGCGCCTTCGAGCAGGCCGACGGCGACGCCGTCGAGGCGCTGCACGCCGGCATCGACGCGCCGGTCGTGCGCGCGGAGGTGAGCTCGGCCGAGCTGATCAAGCTCGCGGCGAACGCCTTCCTCGTCACGCGGATCAGCTTCATCAACGAGATCGCCAACGTGTGCGAGCTCGTCGACGCCGACGTCACGCGGGTCGCCGAGGGGATCGGCCTCGACCACCGGCTCGGCCCGCATTTCCTGCGCGCGGGCCTCGGCTGGGGAGGGTCGTGCTTCCCGAAGGATTCGCTCGCGCTCAAGCAGCTCGCCGCGAACTCCGGCTACCACTTTCAGCTTCTCAACGCCGTGATCGAGGTGAACGAGTTGCAGATTCGGCGCGTCGTGCAGAAGCTGCAGCAGCGGCTCGGGAACCTGCGCGGCCGCACGATCGCGCTGCTGGGGCTCGCGTTCAAGCCGAACACCGACGACATGCGCGAGGCGCCGAGTCGGATCATCGCCTACCGCCTGCTCGCGGAGGGCGCTCAGGTGCGGGCGTGGGATCCGGTCGCGCGTCCCGCCGACCTCGAGGATGTCGAGATCTGCGATTCCGTCCTCGCCGCAGTGCGTGAAGCGGACGCTGCTGTGATCGTGACCGAGTGGCCGCAGCTGCGCGAGCTCACGACCGTCGAGGTGCGGGACGCGATGGCGCGACCGCTGATCGTCGACGGACGCAACCTCCTCGATCCCGCAGCGGCGGCCGCGGTGGGCTTCGAGTACGAGGGAATCGGCCGTCCGACCCACTCGACGCCGGAGCGGGAGCTGCAGAGCTGATGGAGGCGTTGCTGCTCGCCGGGGGCAAAGCGGAGCGGCTCGGCGAGGCGGCGCAGGGACTGCCGAAGCCGCTCGTTCCGGTCGCGGGCTACCCGCTCGCCGAGTACGCGGTCGCCCGGCTGGTCGACGCCGGCGTCAGGCGCGTGATCGTGGCATGCCGGGCCGGCGATGAGGACGCGTTCGTCGAGGCACTGTCCGGGCTCGGCGCCGAGATCGAGGCGGTGGGGGAGGTCGAACCGCTCGGCCGCGGCGGCGGGCTTCGGCTCGCTGCGTCGCGGCGGCAGGAGGCGGGGCCGGTGCTTGCGCTCAACGGCGACGAGCTCCTCGACGTCGGCTTCAGCAAGCTCCTCGCGGAGCACGAGCGGAGCGGCGCGGTGGCGACGGTCGTGGTCGCGCAGGTGCGCTCGCCGTTTGGCGTCGTCGAGGTCGAAGAGGACGGCACGGTCACCGGCTTTCGCGAGGGGCCGCTGCTCGAGCAATGGGTCAACTCGGGTGTCTACGTCCTCGGCGGGGAAGCGCTGGAGCTTCTCCCGGAGAAGGGAGACCACGAGCAGTCCACCTTCCCGCGGCTCGCAGAAGAGCGGCGGTTGCACGCGTACCGCCATGACGGCGTCTGGCTGACGGTGAACACGCCGAAGGACCTGCGGCGCGCGACCGAATTCATGGAGGCGCATCCCGACTGGAAGCCGCAGAGGCAGCTCGCATGAGCATCGACTCGCCGAACTACGGTTCCCTCGACCGCTTCGCCTTCGAGCCGCGTCGGGTGGAGAAGCCGTGGGGCTGGGAGCTGATCTGGGCGGATGCCGAGGCGTACGTCGGGAAGATCCTCTTTGTGCGGGCGGGCGAGTCGCTCTCGCTCCAGTTCCACCGGGAGAAGGACGAGAGCTGGTACGTCGAGAGCGGCCGGGCGCGGCTCGAGCTCGGCGATGCGGGGCAGGAGGCGCTGGACGAGGAGGTCGTCACCGCCGGCGCGTCCTTCCGGTACCGGCCGGGCACCGTGCACCGGATCACGGCGCTCGAGGACACGACCATCCTCGAGGTCTCGACGCCGCACCTCGACGACGTCGTACGTCTCGAGGACAGGTACGGACGCGAGGGCACAAGTAGCGCCTGAACGGATCCTCAGCTGGGACGGGTGTGTCAACGTCCGCGACCTCGGCGGGCTGCCGCTCGCCGGCGGCGGCGAGACCGCGTACCGCGTCGTCGTGCGCGCCGACTGGCTACCGGGCCTGAGCGACGCCGGTCGGCAGGCGCTCGTCGACTACGGCGTTTCGCTGATCGTCGATCTTCGACCGGAGCGGGAGGATGCGAACGACGAGTTCGAGCCGCTCCCCGTTCCCGTGCTGCGCCAGGCGATGGATCCACGCCCGGTACCCGCGGCGTGGGACTGGCCGTCGATGCGCGAGGCGTACCTCGCGCTCGCCGACGAGTATCGAGGCTCCCTGGCAGGTGCGTTGACGGCGCTGGGCAACGCCGATCCGCCCGCTGCGATCCACTGCGCCGGCGGCCGCGACCGCACCGGCATCGCCTGCGGGATGGCGCTCTGGCTCGCGGGCGTCGAGCCCGACGTCATAGCGGCCGACCATGCGCTGAGCGACGAGAGCTGGGGGCCGCACAACGACGAGTGGGTTGCTCAGTCGCCCGACGATGCGGAGCGCGAGCGGCGGATCCGGATTCTGCAGCCGGCCGGGCGGACACTCGCCGGGGTGCTCCAGGAGATCGAGGATCGGGACGGCATCCGCAATCGTCTCGTCGCGGCGGGCGCAGACGAGGAGGCGCTCGATCGGCTCGTCGCGCGCCTGCGAGGCGAGGCGTGAGCGAGCGCGAGAAGGTCGCGCAGCAGTACTCGACGAACGCGAACCTGCGGGCGCGGATCGCCCTCCACGACCGGTTCTCGCGGACGACGGTCTCGTATCCGCACTGGATCTTCGACGGCTACGCGTTCGGCGACGACGCGGACGTGCTCGAGGTCGGCTGCGGGGACGCGAACATCTGGCGGGAGAATCTCGACCGCATCCCACGAGGTTGGCGTCTCACGTTGACCGACTTCTCGCCCGGCATGGTCGAGGCTGCACGCGCCGTGCTCGCCGATCGCGCGGAGTACGCGGTGGCGGACGTGCAGGAGCTGCCGTTCCCCGACGCGTCGTTCGATGCGGCGATCGCCAACCACATGCTCTTTCACGTCGAGGACCGGCCGCGCGCGCTCTCCGAGATCGCGCGCGTCCTTCGGCCGGGCGGGACATTCCGTGCGACGACGATCGGGCTCGACCATTGCCGCGAGCTGCGCGAGATCGTGCCGCCGCCGCCCGAGAGCCAGTGGGCGAAAACTCGCGAGCGCTTCACGATCGAGCAGGTGGAGGACGAGCTCGCACCGTTCTTCGTCGACGTCGAGATCGAGCCCGTGCCCGGTCCACAGGAGCTCCACGTCACGGAGCTCGAGCCCCTGCTGGACTTCGTCCGTTCACGCGGCGACGTCGAGGAGGAGGAGCTCGAGCCGCTCCGTCGCGCGTACGAAGCGGAGGTCGCGGAGCGCGGTTTCTTCCAAGTTTCGCGGGCGTCTGCCCGCGTCCGCGCGCGTCTGCCCGCGTCCGCGCGCAAGGCTTGACACAGGTGTGTTAGGGTCACGCGGATGGATGCGCTTCGCGTCGGCCCCGCGGCCGCCCGCACCGGCTGGTCCGCCCGGATGCTCCGCTACCTCGAGCAGGCCGGGCTCGTCGTCCCCTCCCGGACCGAGGCCGGGTACCGCCTCTATGGACTGCGCGAGCTGAACCAGCTTCGCTCCCTCGCCGAGCTGCGGAGACGTTTCGGGCTCGGCATCGCGGACATCTCCTTTGCCGCGCGGCTGCGGCGCGAGCCCGAGCTTCGCGCGGCGATCGACGGCTGGCTGGCCGGCGTCGACGACGCATCCTTCCTTGAATGGGAACAACGCAAGCACGAACGACTTCTCGCCGCATAACGAAAGGACTCCATGGCAGCAACGCAACGCTACGACGTAAAGGATCTGGCCCTCGCGGAGGAGGGGAAGCGGCGGATCGAGTGGGCCGACCGGCAGATGCCGGTGCTCGCGGCGATCCGGGAGCGGTTCGAGCGCGAGCAGCCGCTCGCCGGCCATCGCATCTCCGCCTGCCTCCACGTGACGACCGAGACCGCGAATCTCATGCGGACGCTCCAGGCGGGCGGCGCCGACGTCGTCCTCTGCGCCTCGAACCCGCTCTCGACGCAGGACGACGTCGCGGCGGCGCTCGTGGCCGAATACGACGTGTCGGTCTTCGCGATCAAGGGCGAGGACAACGACACTTACTACGCGCACATCGAGGCGGCCGTCGACCACAAGCCGCACTTCACGATGGACGACGGCGCCGACGTGATCGGCGTTCTCCACTCGGCGCGGCGCGAGCAGCTCGGCGAGATCATCGCCGGCACCGAGGAGACGACGACCGGCGTGATCCGGCTCAAGGCGCTCGAGGCCGAGGGCAAGCTCGGCTTCCCGATCATCGCGGTGAACGAAGCGCTGACGAAGCACATGTTCGACAACCGCTACGGCAC
>Ga0070711_100001514_pt1 | contig 12795 bp, 9 predicted proteins | sample LARL53metaG_FD_65452 | JGI IMG/M metagenome (GOLD analysis project Ga0070711, IMG submission 65452) | Corn, switchgrass and miscanthus rhizosphere microbial communities from Kellogg Biological Station, Michigan, USA - LAR L5-3 metaG | ecosystem: Host-associated > Plants > Roots > Rhizosphere ... | reverse complement strand
CGACAGCGAGGGCAACGCCGTAGCAGTGACCTATACGCTGAATGGCGGGTATGGCAGCGGTGTGACAGCCCCCGGCCTTGGATTCCTGCTAAACAACGAGATGGACGATTTCGCTGCCAAGCCGGGTGAGGAGAATCTGTTCCACTTGATCCAGGGCGAAGCTAACGCGATCCAGCCGGGCAAGCGCCCGTTGTCGTCGATGACGCCTACCATCCTGGCACGCGGTGGCAAACCGTTTCTCGTGCTCGGCGCGCCGGGTGGATCGCGCATCATCAACGGCGTTTTTCAGGTGATTCTGAACGTCGTGGACTTTCACATGAACGTGCAAGACGCTATCGACTGGCCGCGCTTCCATCATCAGTGGATGCCCGACCAATTGTATTTGGAGAGCGGCATTTCTCCGGATACCATCGCCATCCTGCGCGCCATGGGGCACAAGATCGCACCTTATGAAAACACCAATCCGGTGGTCGCCCGCGTGGAAGCGATCCTGAACGACCAAGGCTGGCTGCAAGGCGGCGCGGATGGCCGCGGTAACTCGAAGGCGGAAGGATACTAAATAGCCGAATGGACCACGTCCTATCGACCCACATATTCGTCAACCATCGGCTAACGACGTTTTGGCTGGAGAAGATTTGGCAGGCCGGCGTGCCTGCCGTCGAGATTTTCTGCGCCCGGCAGCACCTGGATTTTCGCGACAAGGCGCAGATCAACGAGCTTGGGCATTGGTTTCGGGATTCGGAGCTCAAGATACACTCGCTGCACTCGCCCATGTACAGCGATGACATGTGGGGCCGGTCTGGTCCGAATTCCTATATCAACATTACCGAGCCGTTGAAATCGAAACGGATGACTATGCTGGACGACATAAAGCGCGCGTTGGACATCGCCGATGTCATCCCCTTCCGCTATCTGATCCAGCATATCGGCGTTTCCGACGAGGAGTACGACGAACACAAAGTGGATGCTGCGTTCACTGCGCTGGAAGAGATCAACTTGTTTGCGCGCGAGCGCGGCGTGGAAGTGCTGCTCGAAAATATTCCGAACCAGCTTTCCAGCGCCGAGCGTCTGGTTAGCTTTCTGGACCAGACTCACTTGAAGATGAACTTCTGCCTGGATGTCGGGCACGCCAACCTGAACGAAGGCATCTCGACAGCCTTTACCACCATGAAGGGCCGAATTCGGTCCACGCATCTGCACGACAACAACGGTACCGAGGACAACCATTTCTGGCCGTTCTTCGCGCCGACCGGAACAATCGACTGGAAGGAAACCATGCGGCTGCTGCGCTCGCAACCGGACCAATATCCGCTATTGCTGGAGCTGCGGGAGTTTCCTGAGCATCCGCTTCCGCAGTCGTTGGATATTGTGAAGCAAATCTTCGAAAAGCTCGAGACGGTTTGATGGAGTATCCCCGAATCAGGATTGAGGACGCCGGTAAACATGCCGGTGAAGCGGTGGAAATCGCCGGATGGCTCTACAACCTGCGCAAATCCGGTAAGATCGTCTTCCCGCTGCTGCGCGACGGCAGCGGCACCATGCAGTGCGTCGCGGTGAAAGCCAACGACGAAGCGCTCTTCGACACGCTCAAGGACCTGACCCAGGAATCGTCCGTGATCCTGCGCGGTAAGATCCGGGCCGAGCAGCGCGCGCCCGGCGGTTACGAAATGGACGTCGAGGGCGCTGAGGTAATGCAGCGCGTTCCCGAATCCGATCCTTATCCCATCACGCCCAAAGAACACGGAACCGACTTCCTGATGGACCATCGTCACTTGTGGCTGCGCAGCAAGCGCCAGCACTCCATCATTCGAGTCCGCCACGAGGTAATCAAGGCGGTGCGCGACTATTTCGACTCGCACGGCTTTACGCTGGTCGACACTCCCATCTTCACGCCGGCCGCCTGCGAGGGCACGACCACGTTGTTCGAAGTAAATTATTTCGACGATGAAAAAGTCTACTTGACCCAATCCGGCCAGCTTTATAATGAGGCCGACGCGATGGCCTTCGGAAAAGTATATTGCTTCGGGCCGACGTTTCGAGCCGAGCGCTCAAAGACCCGACGTCACCTGACCGAATTCTGGATGGTGGAACCCGAAATGGCCTACGCCACTCTCGAAGACGTCAAGAAGGTGGCCGAGGAGTTGATCGTGTTCGTCGTCGGCCGTGTGCTCGAAAACCGGCGCGCGGATCTTGCGGCGCTGGAACGTGACACCAGCAAGCTCGAAAGCGTGAAGGCTCCGTTTCCGCGGATGAGTTATGACGAAGCGGTGAAGGCCCTCCAGCAGAAGGGCAGCGAAATCCAGTGGGGCGGCGATTTTGGCGGCCCGGATGAAACCATGATCACCGATGGTCTGGACCGGCCGCTGATGGTGGATCACTATCCGACGCAGGTGAAGGCCTTCTATTTCGAGCCCGATCCCGAGCGGCCCGAACTGGCCCTGGGCGTGGATGTGATCGCGCCCGAAGGGTACGGCGAGATCGTCGGCGGCGGGCAGCGCATCCACGATCTAAACCTGCTGCTAAAGCGCCTGGAAGAACACCACCTGCCGCGCGAAGCGTTCAATTGGTATATCGATCTCCGCAAGTACGGTACCGTACCGCACGGCGGTTTTGGCATGGGCATCGAGCGCTTCGTCGCGTGGATGTGTGGCCTGGAACATATCCGGGAGACCATCGCGTTCCCTCGAATGCTCTATCGGACCAGGCCCTGAGCCACAGTTAGCATGCGCAATTCCCACATTGCCATCATCGGTGTTCCCCTCGATCTCGGCGCTGGACGCCGCGGCGTCGACATGGGCCCGTCAGCTGTTCGAGTGGCGAATCTCAACGCCCGGCTCAGCGAAATCGGCTTTTTGGTAGATGATCTCGGCAACGTTCCCGTAGCGCAGCCCGAAGGTCATCCCGAAGGATCGCCCGAGGCCAAATATCTGCCGCAGATTACGCAAACCTGCACGCATCTGGCAGAGTTGGTTCAGAAGCAAATGGAGGCAGGCAGGTGTTTGCTGATTCTCGGTGGCGATCATTCTTTGGCAGTAGGCACGGTCTCGGGCGTCTCCAGGCACCTTCGTGCGCGCGGCGAGAAACTGGGCATGATCTGGATCGACGCGCATACCGACATGAACACGCCCGCGACCAGTCCTAGCGGCAACGTGCATGGCATGCCGCTGGCCTGCTGTATCGGTCTTGGTCCGAAGGAGTTGACGGATATTTTCGGCTATTCGCCCAAGGTGGCTCCCGAAAACGTCGCGCTGGTCGGAATTCGTTCCGTCGACGACCAGGAGCGCAACAATGTGCGGAAGTCCGGGGTTCATGCCTTTACGATGCGCGATATCGATGAGCGCGGCATGCGCTGGGTGATCGAAGAATCGATCAAAATCGCGGGCGCGGGGACCGCGGGTTTTCACGTATCGCTCGACATGGACGCTGTCGATCCTCGCGAGGCCCCCGGTGTCGGCACGCCGGTGCGCGGTGGAATCACTTACCGCGAAGCTCACCTGGCGATGGAAATCCTTTCCGACTCAGGCCGGATGACGTCTATGGAAGTAGTGGAGGTAAACCCGGTGATCGACGAAGTGAACCGCACGGCGGTCCTGGCCGTAGAATTGGTAATGTCGGCCATGGGCAAGAGGATTCTGTAACGTGAAGACGCGCGTGGCCGTGATCTATGGCGGGCGGAGCGGAGAGCATGAAGTTTCGCTTCGCTCGGCCAAATCCATAATCGATGCGATGGATCCGGAGAAATACAAGGTCCTGCATTACCTGATTTCGAAAGAAGGCAAATGGAGTCCCCGCCCCATCGTTCCCGAGCCGCGCGGAAACCCGGAAATCGACGTGGTTTTTCCGGTTCTGCACGGCACCTTCGGCGAAGACGGCACCATGCAAGGACTGCTGGAGCTGGCCGAACTGCCATATGTCGGGGCAGGCGTGTTGGCATCCTCCGCCTCGATGGACAAGGAGGTCATGAAGAGATTAGCGAAGGAGCGCGGCCTGCCGGTAGTGGACTACCTGGTCATGTCCAGCAAGGACGTTAGTAATCTGGAAGGCATCTGTTCGCGCTTCGAGTTTCCAGTCTTCGTCAAGCCGGCCAATCTGGGATCGTCTGTCGGCATTTCGAAGGCGCGCAATTGCGAGGAGTTGAAGCCGGCGTTGGAGCTGGCGGCGTCCTATGATCGGAAGGTAATTGTGGAGCGCGGCATCATCGGGCGCGAATTTGAATGCTCCGTTTTGGGCAACGCTGATCCGGTGGCTGCCGTCCCGTGCGAGATCCTCCCTTCCAAGGATTTCTACGACTACGACGACAAGTACCTGCTCGAAAAGGCCGAGACCGTGATACCCGCAAATCTATCGCCCGAGCAGACCGCGGAGCTGCAGAAACTGGCTGTGGAGTGCTATCGCGCCGTGGAATGTGAGGGCATGGCACGCGTCGATTTTCTGCTCGAGAATGCTACCGGTAAACTATACATTAACGAGATCAATACGATTCCGGGCTTTACGTCCATCAGCATGTACCCCAAGATGTGGGAATATTCCGGCCTTGCAATGCCGCAGCTCATCGACCAGCTGATCGAACTCGCTCTGGAGCGGCATCAGGCCAAGAAGCGGCTGCGCTACACGAAGTAAATGATCGTCCCGCTGTTGCTCTTTTTCGCTCCTCCGCCGGCCGATGACCTCGACGCGCTGCTGAAGCGCTTCACTCAACTGGTGGCCGTCGTCGAGAGCCAGGCCGCCGATCCGGTGAATACGGAGCAGGCCATTTATGGCGGCGCAATCCCGGGCATGCTTCGGGAGCTCGATCCACATTCCATCTTTTTCGATCCCCAACAGAACGAGCAGCTCAAAGAAATGGAGCGATCCGAGCGCAAGGGATTCGGAACCGTGGTATCGGTGCTTCCGGGCCGCGTGATCATTCTCCAGGCGCTGCCGGGAACGCCGTCCGCCAAATCGGGGCTCCAGCCGGGAGACGAGATCGTGGCCGTCAACAATATTGCGCTGGCACGCCTGGAGTTTGATCAAATCGTCCAATTTCTGAGCGAGGCGCGGCAGCATCAGGCCCAGCTCATCGTGCGGCGTCCGGCCAATGTGAGGCTGCTCAATTTCGTCCTGGATCCCGCTCTGGTCGATTCGCCGAGCGTCGATCGCGCGTTCCTCTTGAAGCCCGGTGTCGGCTATATTCGCGCCAACGGCTTCGATCCGCAGACGGCCAAGCAGCTCAAAGATGCCATCGAGAATTTGGGCGGCCAGAAGCTCAAAGGCCTGGTGCTCGATCTACGTGACAATCCCGGCGGTGTCGTGCAGGCCGCGCTCGAAGCTGCGTCTTACTTCCTTAAACCGGGGCAGAAGATACTAAGCGTGAAAGGGCGAAGTGTCGAGGGCCAGGACGTCGACACGCCCAAGACCGCTACCCCGTATTCCTTCGCCCTGGCCGTGCTAGTGAACGACAAGACGGCCAGCGCCGCCGAGATTGTCTCCGGGGCGTTGCAGGATCATGATCGCGCCACCATCATCGGGCAGCCTACGTTCGGAAAAGGGCTGGTGCAAAATGTATTTCCGTTATCGGGCAACACCGCGCTGGCGCTGACCACGGCCTTTTACTACACGCCCAGCGGCCGGTCGATTCAGAAAACTTTGCCAAGCGGTCACCTGGAAATCGAGAAGCAGAAGGAGGAGTTCCGGGCGGACTCTGGGCGCGTTGTGACCGGCGGCGGCGGCATTCAACCTGACGTGATGATCGCCCCGGAAGCGATGACGCAACTGCGCGTTGCTCTCGATGCCAGCGGGATGTACACGTCGTTCGCCACCGACTTTATTCAGAGGAACAAGATCACCGAGGCCTTTGAGGTCACTGCCGCGGTGCTCGAGGAATTCCAGGTCTATGCAGGCCAGCACAGTATCCAACCGCCGGTGGGAGATTGGGTGCGCGAGCGGGAGTGGGTGCAAAGCCGATTGAAGCAGGAGATTTTCAACCAGGCGCTCGGCGTCGCGAAGGGCGATGAAGTGGAAGCACAACGTGACCCCGCGATCCGCGCCGCCCTCTCCAAATTAAATTAATAAACTAGGGACAGTACACTCAAATACCGATTTCGGCGAGATTTCTCCGTGATCGCCCACACTCCCTTCTTAAATGCCAAGAATCGCTCGGGTCGTCGTGGAGGGCGTGCCTCACCACATCACGCAGCGCGGCAATGGCCGACAAACCGTATTCGACGACGCCCAGGACCATCACGTCTACTTGAAACTCTTGCGCGAATACACGCGTGAGCACGGCCTGCAGGTTTGGGCTTGGTGTCTCATGAGCAATCACGTCCATTTGCTCGCTGTGCCGCAGACCAGCGAATCGCTGTCGCGCGCGCTCGGTCGGATTCACAGCGATTACGCGCGCTATCGGAACGCTCGTGCGGCCAGCTGCGGCCATCTTTGGCAGGCCCGCTACTACTCGTGTCCGGTGGAAGGGCCTGCGGTGTGGCGCGTGATGGCGTATATCGAACGCAACCCGGTCCGAGCGGGGCTGGTCGACATCGCCGAAAGTTTCCAGTGGTCGAGCGCCCGCGCTCACGCAACCGATCACGGCGACAGTGTCGTCGACATGGCTCCTTGGCGCGACAACTACAGCGCCGCTCGCTGGCGGGAAACTCTACGTTTGGGCGTGGATGAAGAAGCTTTGCAGGAGCGCCTTCGATCGGCTACGCGCACCGGGCGGCCGTTTGGGTCCGAGGAATTCCTCGAAGAAATCCAGCGAAGCACGAGTCGTGCACTGCGCCCCCGCCAGGTCGGGCGTCCGCGGAAAGCTCCGCAACAGCCGCAGCTAAGCCTGGAAATCGGTATTTGAGTGTACTGTCCCTAATTTTGCGCGGACGGCGTGGATGATCACCGGCAGCAGCGACACAAAAATAATCAGCAGCACGAACTTCTCGAAGTTGCGCCGTACAATCGCCACTTCTCCCAGCAGATACCCCAGGATCGTCATCGAAAACACCCATCCCACTCCGCCGAAGATATCGAACGAAAGAAATCGCAGGTAAGGCATGTTAGCGACCCCGGCGACGAACGGGGCGAAGGTGCGGATGATGGGAACAAACTTGGCGTAAATGATGGTCTTGCCGCCATGCTTTTCGTAGAACGCCTTGGTCCTCTGCAAATGCTCCTGCTTGAAGAAACGCGAATCCGGCCGGTTGAAAATCGCAGGTCCGGCTCGGCGGCCCAGGAGGTAACCGCTCCAATCACCCAACATGCAGGCGCAGATCAGCAGCAACATGATCACCAGCAGATTGAGCTCGCCCGCTCCCGCCACGACGCCGATGGTGAATAGCAATGAATCGCCGGGGAGGACGAAACCAACCAGCAGCCCGGTTTCGGCGAAAACGATGCCGGTCAGCATGGCGTAACCGGCCCAGCCGGACATCACGGTCGAGAGCAGTTGGATCAGGCGCTCGGGATTGGTGAGCGTCTGCAGAAAATCCAGCAGAGCATGAATCATCCGGCAGCGCGGTTAACTTCGATAACGCGCGATCAGCCGATTAATCACATCCCGGTGCATTTTCACTTTGCCTTGCTGGATCAGCATGCTGAGAATGCTGTCCCGAAGCAGGGCCTGCCGCTCAGCGGTTTTCTTACCTTTGAGCGTCAGGACGATATTATCCCGCTCTGCGGGGAGCTTGGACATGTCGGCTTGCTGCCGGTCGACGATTTTGGCGACCACGGTCTGCGTGGCGCCATTGATGGGTCCGATTACCGTGCCCACCGGCTTGTCGAAATTGTCCCCGAGAGATGCGGCCGCCCCGATGCCTTCCGCCGCTCCATTGCGCGCGAAGAAGTCCGTAGACTTCACCGCCAACCCGAGGCTCTTAGCAGCAGCCTTCAAATCGCCTCCGTTCTCCTTCAACAGATCGGCGGCTTTCTTGGACCTTTCGGTGACCAACTGCATACTCTGTTGCTGTTGGTATTGGCCGCGTGCCTGCGCCTCGACTTCGGCGAACTCGCCCGGATGAGAAGGCCGGATCTCGGCCACTTCGGCGATCACCAATTTGTTTCCAGACTGCAGGACCTGGCTGACTTCGCCCTTCTTCAGCGCCAGGATGGCCGTCGGCGTCTGTGGGTCGGTACCGAGCACAGCGATCGTGTCGCCGGGCTTGAAACCAGCCTGACTGAAAAATTGCAGCTTGAACTTGTCGGCAATTTGCCGCGCGTTTTGGGGAGCTTTCACCAATTCCGCATGAGCCTGGTCAGCCAGACTCTGCATCATGTCGAAAACCGACTGATTCCGCAGCGTGCCGACGATCTCGGGCTTGACTTCTGCCAGCGTCCGTAAACGCGCCGGCTCTCGCTCCATGACCTGAATGATATGGAAGCCATACTCGGTTGTAACAACGCCGCTTATTTCCTTGGGCTTCAAAGCGAAAACAGTATCCTCGAAATTCTTCACCATCTGGCCGCGCACCACCCAGCCCAAGTCGCCGCCCTTCGCGGCGGAGCCCGGATCTTCCGAATTCTTTTCCGCCAGTTTGGCGAAATCCGCGCCGCCTTTGATTTGCTTCAACAAATCCTCGGCTTTGGCCTGGAGCTGTGCCGTCTCTTCTTTGGATTTACCAGTGGTCTTGATCAGGATGTGGCGGGCTTGCACTCGCTCCGGTGTACGGTATTGATCCTTGTGCGAATTGTAGTAGGATTCCACCTGCGAGTCGGTAATCTGGATGGCTTGGCCCACTTGCGCCTGGTCGGCGACGATCAATTGCACATCCCGCGTCTCGGGCTGCAGGAAGAAGTTCTTATTCCTGTCGAAATAGGCTTTCACCTGCTCGGATGTGGGCTTCAGCTCGGCAGCAATCTTGGTGGGATCAAATGCCAGATAGTCCAGCTTGATCTTCTCGTTCCGCTTCCGATACTCCGCTTCCACATCAGCGGGCGAGACGATACTGCCTTCAATCGCCAGGCTCTCTAAGGCATTCAGAGCCAGACCTTTGCGGAAGTCATCCTCAAACTGAGCGACGGTTTTCCCAGTTTGTTGCTCAATCGCGTCCCGATACTGCTGCGGAGTGAGAGAGCTGAATTGTGGAATGGAACGGATGGCGTTCGCCAGATCCTGATCGGTAACTTCAAAACCCATTTGCTTGGCTTGGTACGCCAGCGCGTGTTCCTCCACCATCTGATCCACCTGTTGCGGAATGACAACCTGAACCAAATCTGGCGGAATCTGGTTGGTTCTCAACTGGTTCTGGATTCCCAGTTCGACGTCACGCAAAGTGAGTACATCCTTGCCTATTTCAGCGACGATCTGGTCATTTTGGTCAGTTGTGGTGGTGGTGCCGGCGCCCGGGATCAGATAGAGCAACATCGAAAGCGCCACCATACCGAGCATGACGCCCAGGAGGATGCGCACTGCCTTGGCCCTACTACGAAACAAGTCAAACATGGGTAAGGACTCCTACTAAGATTGACGGCGGGTCTAAACCACCAGTATACCCGAAACCGGCCTTGAATCCTGCGCGGCCTGCTTAGCCGGTGACCAAATTGGAACGGAAAATTTTAGCGGGCTAAGGCCAATCAAAACAGGAACTTTCAGTATTCCCCCGCCCATGAATTCGTCGAACTCGGTACGGCCCGATGCCACACTGTAGTCGCGATGTTTCGAATTCATCAAATCCTGCTGCTCGGCTTGGCCGCCGGAGTTCTGCATGGCCAGGTCACCCAATTAGACTTGCATTTCCAGAGTAGAGACGTGGACTTCTCGACCGCCAACGCCACCAAACCGTTCAAGTCGGGTACGACGTTTCCATCCGTCTGTGCAGTAGGCGAAATGTTTTTTAAGACCGACGGACCAGCCGGTGCGAATCTTTATGGCTGCACGGCGCTGAACTCGTGGTCACTCGAATCCACCTCTGGCGGCGGGTCGGGAGCCGGCATGGTATCGCAGTTAGGCGACTTCGCCGTCACCCGAACCAGCGCGACTGTTCTGACTATCGGCGCGAATTGCTCACCGGGCAATCCCTGCCAGGTGCGGTTTGAAAACGTTGTTTACGCAGTACTGGCTGCCTCCGCGACTCTAACGATCAGCGCCGGAAGTGTGCCGGCGTATGTCTATGTCACTTCGGCAGGAGCATTGACCTGTGCGTCGGCTAGCGACACGTTAGTCGGATCGGGCTGCACCGTCACAACGGGCTCAGCGTTCCCGTCCGATTCAGTTCCGATATTCACCTGGACGGCAACATCCGGTACCTGGGATGCATTAGGCGCGACGGACAATCGGGCGGTCCTTAGTTCGCAAGTGAATCTTCCTGGAGCAGGCGTAAATGTAACCCACGCCGGCGGCAAGGACACATTCTCAATGGACACAGCGTTCTTGTCAGTAACCGGCAACGGGTTTTGGGCACAACTAACTCCAGCTTCCGGCATCAACCTCTATGCCGCTGGCATAACAAACATCTTCTCACCGAGCGTTTCTAACCCCGGCGTCCGATTGGTTCCTGGAGTACGTCCTTCTGGCGGGGCTAACTTGGTGTCGGGCGCGTTCAACGTGTCTAATGCTAACGTTCTGGAGCAAACTACCGACACCGGAACCACATGGCTATCATACCCATCGTTCCAGGGAACCTCTCCAGCCTCCACGCACATCCCTACTCTGACCAACACCGCTTATCAGTTTGGGGATTCCAAGGTAGCAATTACGCCGCCGACGACCCTCGCCACGCTGGCGTTTAGCGGCGACAACCAGATCATCACACTGCCGCTGTTCGTCACCAACGCACAGACCGGTACGTATCAGGTGCTCGCGGCTGACTTCGCGGCCTGCAAGACCATCCCGGTCGCTTCGGGAACTTTCACGATTACGCTGGTCGCCTCCGGTTCCCAGCCTCCCTCGGGCCAGTGCATCGATATCATCAACTACGGTACCGGCGTAGTCACCGCGGCCCGCAGCGGCCAGAACATCAACGGCGCGGCGGCAAATCTGACCATTGCGGCGGGCTCGGCTTCTACGCCAGTTGGACTGCACGTCGTTTCGGACGGAACCAATTACGTAGCGCAAACATGGGGCGCTGGTAATGGAGGAATCACCTGCACGTCCTGTGTCAACACCCAATTGGCCCTGGCCACTGGGGCTAGCACGATAACGACAGCCTCCTGGTTCACGGCGTCTAACCCCGGCGCAAACCAAAACAATGTGACGATCCAAGCCGGATCATCCGATACCAACGCTACCCAAGTTTTCACGCTGAATCGCGCCAATGCTACGGTTGGAATGTTCTGGACTTACGACAGTGGCTTTAGTGCCATGCGCCAGGTTCTAACGAACGGCGCACAAATCTCAAACGCCACAACCTATAACACTTCCACTCTAAATATAGAATCGTCTCTTAACGTAGCTGGACAAGCTATCGCTTTAGCAAACGGCTTGGGAATCAATTGGAGCGGGGGAGCGAATTTAACCACTACCGCCGATCTAGGCCTGCGCCGTTCCGCTGTTGGCACGTTGAGTTTAGACAACGGGAGCGCGAGCGGTGTTGGGAGCGCGCTGCGAATCACTGGCTTCGCGCAAGCAAACCTTCCGTCTTCGTCAAATGGAACTATCACTTGGTGTACGGATTGCAATGCCAATTGCACGACTGGCGGCGGTAGCGGTATTTTTTGCAAGCGCGTAGGTGGAGCATGGCTCAACTTCTAAAACGAGACGGTTCTTTGGTGTCTATGTTTCGCCTACTAACAATTTCATTTCTTGTTTTCATCGCCGCATCCTGTGCATGGTGCGCCGATTACTGGCCAGGTCAAGTCCTGCTACTTGATGCCGGTAAGGGGATTACGATCTCAAATTCAGGAACAGGCGGTGCGAACGCGTATATCTTTACACCTGCCATGGTCGTTGGTCACCGCGCTCGTGTGTGGATGTGGTCGATTAACAACCCGAATTATCTAATCGAATCTGTCACGGCAGCAAATCCCGCTGTAATAACTGAACGCAATCACGGACTGACAAACGGAATGACGGTCATGCTCGCAGGGTTCACCGGGTCCTGGGCGACACCAATGAACGGATCGTGTTCGGTCGCCAATGCCACACTGAACACATTCACTTGCGGGAATAACGCCGTTGGAGCGTCGGGCGCACTCGGCAGGCCCGTTGCTGTGCAAGCCTGTACCGACCCGTGCTCGGTCACGATGAATCGGAACGTATTCGGGGGGGCCGCACCCAATAATCCAGTTGGAGGCGGTCACGGATATTACGAAGAGCTGGACAGTGCGGGCGTTCCGTTATCTCCAGCCAAACTAGGAAGCTTCACCGTTCCCGGCGTCGAACCTCCGACGGGCGCGTGCGTGATGCCTTTGGAAGTGATCGGCCAGGACGGCATAGTCAGTCGTTGCACCTTCTCCGTGGGTGCAGGCAAGCCCACTATCGGCCTGTGGCTGCTAATGCGCATCTCCAATCACACTTACAACCGCCTGATGACTTCGCCAGATCACTCGCGTTACGGGTACGACACTAAGATGTCGTATCAAATCTGCCAGGGAAATGACCTGACTCATTGCACGGCATGGCTCGACATCACCAACGCGGCCACCACACCGATGGACGAGTACCACTGGTTCAACTACACGACCACCAGTAGCATCGGTTCTCCGATCAACACGGTCGAGGTTTATGTCTCGGTCCCGAATAATGCAATCTTGGCAAATAGCACTAATTCAATTGCATTCCGGCAGAACGGGGTGGACGGAGTTTCCTCTGGCTATCGCATCCTCAATTGGAACTTGATTGAGCCTTCGACCACACAAGCTCTAACGAGCATTTCGGTGTCATCCAACGTGGCG
>Ga0070711_100001513_pt1 | contig 12796 bp, 10 predicted proteins | sample LARL53metaG_FD_65452 | JGI IMG/M metagenome (GOLD analysis project Ga0070711, IMG submission 65452) | Corn, switchgrass and miscanthus rhizosphere microbial communities from Kellogg Biological Station, Michigan, USA - LAR L5-3 metaG | ecosystem: Host-associated > Plants > Roots > Rhizosphere ... | reverse complement strand
CCCTCAAAGAGCATTTAGAGATCTATCAAGGGTTGTGTACAGATCTTTTCTTCCATTGTTGGCTCAGTCTAGATTATGCGGCCCTTTAGGCAATCAATTCTAATGCTAGTGGGTCTCGCCGTGGCTTTCTACCGAGTAATGTGACAGATCAATAGACAGGGTAGTGGCGCCTGATGTCGGTGCTCTTTTTCGTAGCCATGACCACCCTTCTCAAGATTTACTACCTCTCCACATCTGTTTGATGAATATCCTTTGCACAGGAATTAACCATAGGATTGCTCCTATCTCCATGCGAGAGCGCTTCGCCTTACCTCCACATGAGATGGAGATATTACTCCACCAGATCCATCAAATCGATGGACTCCATGAAGCTGTAATTCTTTCTACCTGCAACCGAGTAGAGTTCTATGTAGCCACTATTTGTCCAAGGCTTAGTGGGGAGAGGATTCAGAATATTCTGAGCGATCGAGTTGGTTGCAAGGCTCCCTTCTATCACCATGCGATGCCTTTTAGTGTGCGACATTTGTTCCGAGTAGCCAGCGGCTTAGACTCCATGATATTGGGAGAGACGGAAGTGCTTGGGCAGGTGAAACGCGCCTACGATAAAGCTCTAAGACGTGGATCCACCTCCAGGCACCTAAATAAGCTCTTTCAATATGCCTTTCGAGTGGCAAAGACGGTAAGGTCAGAGACAAGAATTACTCGGGGTCCAACCTCTATAGGAGCAGCGGTGGTTGAGCTTGCTGAGAAAATCTTCGATGATCTAGAAAAGTGTCGTATCATGATTCTTGGCGCTGGGGAAACAAGTAAACGTACGGCGCGTAGCCTGATCTCTAGAGGCGTACAGAGCACCTTTGTCTCCAATCGTACCTACGAACGAGCAGCACGTCTTGCAGCTGAGGTTGGGGGGGAGGCCTTGCACTTTGCTCAGTGGCAAAACGCTTTTCCCGATGTGGATATCCTTATCAGCTCTACCAGTGCACCTTATCCAATCCTTACAAGTGAACAGCTCTCTCTCCTCATGAAAAAGAGAAGAGAGCGCCCAGTTTTCATCATTGACCTGGCTGTACCTCGAGATGTTGAAGCCTCTGCCAGTAATCTAGACAGTGTTTTCCTCTATGATATCGATTCCCTTCAAGATATCGCCCAGCAGTCCATTAATATTCGTCATTGCGAACTTGAATGCTGCGAGGCTCTCATCGAAGAGCATGTGCGTGGATTTGTTGCCAGGCTACAACATAGGTCCACTTGGGAGAATTCTCATAGATTGTTATCTGTATGAAGTCTCTTAGGATCGGTACGCGAGGCAGTGACCTTGCGCTCGCACAAAGTCTTATCCTTCAGATTGCCCTCTCCCAAGCGTATCCAGAGCTTTCTATAGATACGATCGTTATTCGCACACAAGGCGATGTGAGACTGGATGCTCCGTTGGGAATAGCTTCCCCCCTTGACAGGGGGGCCTTCACTAAAGAATTGGAGACTGCCCTTCTGCAAAAAACGGTCCATATGGCGGTGCACAGTCTTAAGGATTTGCCTGTAGAGAACACCCCCGGACTTATTATTGGGGCTACCCTTCCAAGAGCCTCATGTGAGGATTTCCTCATTTCTAAACAGGACGGCGGACTTGAGGCCCTGCCTAGGGGGGCTCGTGTTGCCACGGGTAGTCAACGGAGAAGATTTCAAATTCTTAGACAACGCCCGGATCTTGTTGTGGAAGGCATACGTGGCAATGTGGCGACGCGTCTTGCCAAGCTAGCAGGAACTAATGGACTCCACGCTATTATAGTTGCTAGGGCTGGACTGGAAAGGTTATATGCCCTAGTGCCCGGAGGCCTCTGCGAAAGGTTGGGGCTGTACGCGAAAGCGTTAAAAGATTTTTTGCCTGCTCCTGGTCAGGGAGCAATCGCCATTCAAGTACTAGAAAAGGATAAACAAACTCGCCAGTTACTTATGCCGGTCCATGACTCTCCCACTGAGGAATGTGTGCGCGCTGAGCGCCTTCTTTTGAAGAAGTTAGGCGGGGGGTGTCATTCGGCGTTGGGAGCTCTAGCCAAACCACTTCCGGGGGCTATTTACCTCCAGGCTACTTGGTTCCAAGGTATCTCTTTTCGCTATGCTCAAGCAACAGCCTCCACTGCTGAAGAAGTAGCGACGCAAGTTTTTTCTACTTTTTCACAAGGCGGAGGGACTGATTGATTAAGGAGCTTGTATGATAAACGAGGGGGGGTGCTGTCATCTTGTTGGAGCCGGCCCAGGAAATCCTGGCCTTCTTACTTTACTCGGAAAAGAATGTCTCTCTAAGGCACAGGTCGTTGTTTATGACCACTTATGTTCGGCAGAGTTACTTCATTTTGCGCAGAAATCAGCAGAGTGCATTTATGCTGGTAAAAAAGCAGGTCGGAAGGCCCTTTCGCAGGAAGCGATTAACCAGTTACTCATAGAAAAAGCTAAAAATGGGCTATATGTGGTTCGATTGAAAGGGGGAGACCCCTTTCTTTTTGGGCGTGGTGGTGAAGAAGCCGAGGCTCTTGCCGCCGCTGGAATTGCCTTCGGCATTGTGCCAGGTGTCTCCTCAGCCATTGCGGGGCCGGCTTATGCTGGTATTCCAGTTACTCACCGCGGTTACAGCGCTTGTCTGACGATATTTACCGGACACGAAGACCAAAACAAATCTTCATCCAAGCTAGATTATGCAGCGCTCATACACGCGGGAGGCACTAGGGTTATGCTTATGGGAATGGCACGTCTAGAAACAATTATTAAGGAGCTCCTTATGCACGGTATGCACAGAAGTACCCCAGTGGCATTGATCCGTTGGGCAACTACCGGCTACCAGCAAACCCTATGCGGGCCACTGGAAGAGATTTCGCAGAAGGCACAGAAGACCGGTTTTGCTGCACCTGCCGTTGCTGTTTTTGGCGAAGTAGTGCGGCTGCGGAAGAAATTGAACTGGTTTGAGTCCCGCCCACTCTTCGGTAAGCGCGTTGCCGTTACTCGCAGCACCCTGCAGGCCAGCTCCCTCCTGAGAGCCCTCCGCAACCTAGGGGCTGACGCCTTTGAATTGCCAACTATCCGCATCGAGCCTCCAAAGGACAAAAGAGCATTCCTCCAACTTGTCACAGACGCCCATAAGTACGACTGGTTAGTCTTCACGAGCCCTAATGGAGTAGACGCTTTTTTTCAAGCATTTTTTGGAATTTACAAAGATGTTCGGGAAATTGGCGGTATACGCATCGCCGCCATCGGACCAGCGACTGCAGATCGGATCCGCTCTTATCGCTTGCAGATAGATCTCATGCCTACTCAGTATGTAGCAGAGGCGGTCGTGAGGGCTTTCCAGGAAAAGATGAGTGTGGAGAATTTGCGTATTCTCCTGGCCCGCTCAGGAAACGCTCGTCCCTTTTTAAGGGAAGAATTCACCCGGCTGGGCGCTATTGTAGATGAAGCGATTGCTTACCGCACGGTACCGGAAAGCGATGAATGTGTCGGAATGCGACGTTTTCGTAAAGAGGGAGCAGACATTGTTACATTTACTAGTTCTTCCACTGTAGAAAATTTCTTCGCACTTCGACTTGCACTACCTGGAAATTTTAGAACAGCTAGTATCGGTCCAATTACCTCACACACCTTAATTAGGCTAGGGTTTCCAGTAGATATCGAAGCGGTTCAACACACCATTCCCGGACTAGTGAAAGCTATTTGTAAGCACTATACCGCCACTCCGTGAATTGTTATCCTTCTGTTACTTATGTGTTTTTGTCGGGAGGTGGGATTTCTACGTAAAAGAGAACCTTCAGATACTGCGTCAGTTAAAGGAGTGGCAAGCTTTGCAGTATTATTCCACTTCGTCGGCCTTCTGAGCCAACTAACGAAATTGCCCCCCGCTTGATTTTTCTTTCCTGCCACCAAAGATGATCCAGACCAAGGTGCCTCCCCCTATCTCCCTTTGGATTATTAAGCCAGGATCCCTGGGAGACGTTATCCATACTCTACCTTGTGTGTCTGCCATTCGTACCCAGTGGCCACGTACACAGATCTCCTGGATAATTGATCCCCGTTGGGAAACCATTTTAGATGACAATCCCTCTATAGACCATCGAATCCTCTTCCCAAGAAAGCACTTCCAAGGTTGGAACGGTACACTGCGCGCTATAGCATGGTTGGCCACTCTTTTACGGCAGAAACCCCCGGAGATTTGCTTAGACTTCCAAGGCTTGTTACGTAGTGCTATCATCGCAAGGTGTAGTCGAGCTAAGCATATCTTTGGACTGCCGGGTTCTCGTGAGGCAGCTCGGCTTTTTTACCATCATGCCAAATTTTCTACTACAAGGACTTTCCACGCTGTGGACCGCTATTTAAGCATTCTCTCTGCTCTTGGCCTGCCCGATCCAACCTGCCCGGAATTTCCGCTTCCCTCTGGTTTTCCTCCAAAAGGTTTACCTGATTTTCCCAATTGGATTCTCCTCCACCCCTTTTCCCGTGGGAAGGGCAAGTCCCTTAGCGAAACAGCTATTCTCCGATTCTGTAGACGCTTTGATTCTCTTCCTGTTCTTATTGCTGGTATCGGAAAACTCTCTTCTAACTTACCACCACACTGTAGTTCGCTTCTTAATAAGACTTCTCTTTTAGAAATGATCTGGCTATGCCTGCATGCCGATTTTGTGGTGTCGGTGGACAGTGGGCCCGCTCACATAGTAGCGGCAGCCCGCGGGGGTCGGCTGCTCTCCTTACACACCAAGAGCGACCCGCGGATAGTAGGGCCCTATTCTCCCCATGCATGGATTTGGCAGGGAGGAGAAATTCGCAGACAAAGTCTCTCTCCTCGCGCAAAGATCCTTCCCACGAAGCAACTTGGAAGATCCGATGTGGACCACGTTGCCTCGTGGCTCAAAGAAAGGCTATAAGTCATCCCGCGCGTTCTTGATCCTATAAGATTTTCTAGCTTCTCTACAGTCGCGTTTTGCCTAAATCCATCCCCACTGCTCCGGCGATTTTTTATAGAGATCTACTTGATCTGATGGATCACTACAAGATGCAGTTGCTTGCAAAGCACTCTGTTATCCTGACTCGTCCGCTACCTTGGAAAGACTATGCGCATGTTTGCTCTGTTCTATCTCCCTAGTGAATGCATTAATTCCTGTACATACAGTGTACAGTGTGGATTTTCTCGGCAGAACTCCATTCTGCGTGTCACTTTGGAAATTGGTGAGGTGGCTAAAGAGGCCGTCATCTTGCTGTGCAAGGATTTCGTAGCCTTCTGTTAGTTGCTTGGTGAGCATTCTAAGTTTGTCTCTCATAAATACTTGGAACGTTGTATACGCCTCCTCGCCATAGAAGTTCCATCTATTTCCCTGGAGGTTGCACCCGTGGAGGAGGTTTCTGAATACCAGAACATGGCTAATGCAGGTGAGGATGGGGGTTTGGCCCAAAAAGAAACTTGGAGTGGCAACTGGATGGTCCAGAACGTGCTTGCAAAGCCTTGGATTCCTCCGACTTGGATTGGGAAGGCTCTTTATGGACTGTGGAAGTGGCAGGAGGCTAGCGCTTTAGCAGCACACGCTGAAATATCTACTTCGTGTTTGTCGGAAGGCCCAGCTAACAACTGAGCCTCCCCTAGGTTATGCCCAGCAACAGGGAATTTTTCCCTCCATATTCGATCTCAAATCAAGAACTCATTTAATTGCTCTGTGCATTTCTGATCACCCTTCCTCGTATTAGCATTACTCTAAGCATCAGAGAGCGCTCTCAGTCCCGTGGATGTTCTTGCCTTGTGAGGAGGCGCGTTACTTATAATGAATGCTGGGGAAAGTCCAGAGCCTGGGGGGTTATGCCGATCGAGGGGTCTTACTCACTTGCATCAAACGGCTTCTCACGGTATTTCTCCTGAGTGTTCTGCCAGGGAACGCTCCGCCACGGAGCAGTTCTCCGTTGCCAACAGCATTCTCTTGAAGAGGTCTCTCAACACCTTATTGCGCTCGGCCTGGGATCCCATTGGAAAGACTGGGATGCTATGATTTCTTCCGCGACATGAGTGTTATCTGGGTAAATGGCAAGAGCAAAAGAACGTCAATGCTGCTACGGCAGAGGAACCGATGGGAGATCTAGACGCTTCTCCCATCACGCTTAGTGGAACACAATGAAAGAGCCCTGCATCGCGCGGAGTGGCCCACGCGACTCTAACACAATCTGGAGACCACGCTGGATTACTCTATCTCACCGCAGGGGGGCAAGTGATTACCGTCAGAGAAAAGAAATAAAGCAAATCAGGCTTTCCGGAATTGAGAGTTAACATGCGCCGACAGTCTGAAGGGCATTTGCTACAATCTTGGCAGTGTGTTGAATATCTTCTAAAGTATGTGCGGTGGAGAGAAAGCTGGTCTCAAACTGAGAGGGAGGAAGATAGACCCCGTGACGTAAGCATACCTGAAAAAATTTTCTAAAGGCGGAGAGGTCGCTCTTTTGCGCATCGGAGAGATTGCAGACAGAATGAGGAGTAAAATAGAGACAAAACATTGATCCGATACGGTGGAAAGTAAGAGGTTTTCCCTGGATGCACTCTAGGATAGCTTTTTCAAGACTGCATCCAGTCTTTTCTAGCCGTTTCCAGCCGTCGATTCTCTGAAGTTCTCGGAGTTGTGTAAGGCCAGCTGTTAGGGAGAGCGGATTTCCTGAAAGAGTGCCAGCCTGATAGACTGGGCCATCTGGAGACAGATGGTCCATGATGTCGGCACGTCCACCAAATGCACCTACTGGGAGACCACCTCCGATGACTTTTCCTAGGGCTGTAAGGTCTGGACAAACACCAAAAATTTCCTGTGCTCCGCCTGGAGCGAGACGAAACCCAGTCATGACCTCATCAAAGATAAGCAACGCCCCATAATGGTCGCAGAGACGTCTTAGCTCTTCTAAGAAACCTGGAACCGGTAGGTAAAGGCCGGCATTGGCTGGAACAGGCTCCAAGATTACTGCTGCAATGGCACGTCCCTCCCTTCGAAAAGTTTCCCTGACAGCGTCAGGGTTGTTGAAGGGCAACACCCTTGTCAATTCAGCAAGGACTCGTGGTATTCCTGCACTGTCGGGCTGTCCATAAGTTAGTGCTCCACTTCCCGCCTTGACAAGGAGTGAATCCACATGTCCATGGTAGCAGCCCGCAAATTTGACTATTATGTCTCTCTTAGTAAAGCCTCTAGCGAGCCGAATACAACTCATGGTCGCCTCAGTGCCACTGTTAACCATACGCACTTTTTCGATAGATGGGACCATACCTCGTATAGTTTGAGCCATTTCCACCTCCAGAGCAGTAGGTGTGCCAAAGCTGATGCCATTTTTTGCGGCTGCGTAAATGGCCTCTACGACGGCTTTATGACTATGTCCCAGGATGGCCGGGCCCCAGGTACAAACGTAATCAATATATTTTGTTCCGTCCACGTCAGTAAGGTGTGATCCCCTGGCCTGCCTTACGAAGAACGGCTGTCCTCCAACCGCCTTAAAAGCTCTGGCTGGCGAGTTGACTCCGCCCGGTATCAAAGCCCTTGATTTTAAAAATAACTGCCCGGATTCTAGCATAGAAGCGATAGCAAGTTCACAAAGGTTAACAGGAAATGCATAACGGCTACGGAAAATCTGGCTACTTACTTAACTAGCAACTTTTCCAATTTTCTCTGCTCGGAAATCCTCTCGCAGAACCTGTTAAATACGTAGGTCCAAAGAGAGCTCCCAAGTAAATAGATATGGCAAGGAGAGGCGAACACGGTGGAGGAAGCATGCGCATCCTCCCATGTGGATTAAGTACAAGCCAGCTTGGTCAGTTTACAGTAAGAGCCGCTGCAAGCAACAATACTAAAGCTACTAAATGAAACTGTGAAAATGTTCTGTTCCTCGTGCTTGTGCTCCAAGCTTCAATTGCAACAAACTCTTGCCGTGGGAAATGTCATGTAGCACCTACACTACTGTAGGCTGGATACATTCTACGTTCCAGTACAAGAGGAGAATCACACAAGCAAAACTTCACTACCTGTTGCAAAACTCTGCCCAATTGTGCAGCATGGGAGAGGTACGTGCAAAATCTTAGCTCCATTACTAATTCTGCCCCTCATCGGATTAAGCATTTCCGTAACAAGTTAATCGCTGGGGTCCTCATTTCTGTCCCCCTGGTTGTCACTCTAACTGTCCTAAAAATCGCCTACAGTACGATCAACAACTTTTCTTCCCCAATATTCCACTCTCTTGGCGTCCATTTTCCGGGTGTTGGCGTTGTTACCACGCTACTTCTCCTTCTCGGGTTGGGTTTTATGGCAACGAATGTTATTGGAAGAAATATCATAGAAAAATTCGAATCTATCATCCTAAAAATCCCCGTAGTGGCGCATCTCTACGGAGGAGTCAAGCAGGCTATTGAATCGGTACGCAACATTAAGATGAGTTCCAATTTTAAGCGCGTCGCCTATGTGCCGTACCCTAGCTCTGGTTGTTATCTAATCGGATTTGTGACAGGCACTCTCTATGATGAGACATTGGGGTATGAGATGACTGCCGTTTTCCTGCCTACTACCCCAAATCCTTTTACTGGGTACATGGTTTTTATCGAGAGCTCACGCGTTATTGAGAGTAGCCTTACCCTAGAGCAAGCTACCAAGGCTGTAGTTTCTGCTGGACTCGTGTCCCCCGCGAAACCCTTCCCCCTTTCCCCACCATAGCGACCGATGAACTCTAAATGGGGGAAGTCCGCTGGAAAAACGCTTTGGATATTTCACCTACTTGAACAACAGTGTATGCGGCCCACACTATAAATTATGAGGATTATAAGGCCGTTTCTTTCACAGAAAACTGACGAGCAGGGTGAGAGTGGCGATAGCCTACGCAAAGCCCTGCAGTTGCAAGGATACCGAGCACATAATGGAGGCAGATTTTCGTGGCGAATCGGCGAAAGTTCGAACAGATGACTAGAGGATGACCTTGTCGCGATACTCCCTACCGAGGATGAGTGCTCTTTGGACAGAGCAACGTAAGCTAGAAATCTGGCTAGAAGTTGAGGTTCTCGTGTGTGAGGCTATGGCTCGACTGGGTCACATTCCGGTAGAAGACGCGATAGCTATCAGAGAACTGGCAGCATTTGATATTAAAAAGGTTCGAGAAATTGAATCGCACACCCACCATGAGATTATTTCTTTCCTAGAAAACGTGTCTACATATGTAGGTCCTGCTGCCCGATGGATACATCGTGGATTAACTTCCTCGGACATTCTAGATACCAGCCTTGCTTTTCAAATGACAAAGTCTACAGATATCCTCCTGGAAGATCTCCGTACTCTCCAAGTTGCTGCTGCGAGAACGGCCAAAAAACACTGTCTGACTCCAATGATTGGTAGAAGTCATGGGATCCATGCGGAACCTATTACCCTTGGCTTGAAAATGGCACTCTTGTTCGACGAGTTTGTCCGTGCAGAGGAACGTCTCAGACAAGTTAGAGAGAGAATTCGCGTGGGGAAAATTAGTGGGGCCGTCGGCACGCACGCACACCTAGATCCTGCTGTAGAGAAATTTGTCTGCAGCCATTTAGAACTAAAGCCCGCCTTGCTTTCTACCCAGATCATACAACGGGACCGCCATGCAGAATTTTTGTGTGTGTTAGCTATCATTGCCTCCAGCATTGATCGTTGGGCTACAGAGTTTCGCCATCTTCAACGTACCGAAGTTGCAGAAATAGAGGAATTCTTTTGTGAAGGACAGAAGGGTAGTTCCGCCATGCCTCACAAACGCAATCCTATTACCAGCGAGCAGCTCAGTGGACTTGCTAGAGTTATCCGTGGATACGCAGTTGCAGCACTAGAAAATGTGGCTCTTTGGCATGAGAGGGACATTAGCCATAGTAGCGTCGAGCGCATTATCCTCCCGGATTCCTGCATTCTCCTAGACTATATGCTCGTCACTTTCTGTAGACTTGTTTCCACTCTCCAGATATACCCAGAGAAAATGCAACGCAACATGTTGCTGACTCGTGGACTTTACGCAAGCCAGTCCATACTCCTCCTACTGATAGACAAGGGACTAGAAAGAAGAGACGCCTATGAAATAGTGCAACGTGCGGCCACACGGACTTGGAAGAAAGAAACTATCTCTTTCCAGAAGAGCCTCTTGGAAGAGCCCACTATTTGCAGGATGCTGACCGAGGAGGCAATCACCTCCGCCTGTTCCCTCAAACATCACCTCGCAAAGATTAAAGGCAAGCTGAAAGCTCTTGGAATCAATCGATTCCTACAGCGTCATGAGCACTCCTGCAGTACGCAACTCGATTGAAGCAGAAAGAATGAATGTCTTGCAGACTTGTCACGGCATTCTCAGTGGGACCCCAAAATTTTTGGTTTTACCACTCTCCTTTATCCAAGCGAGTTCCATTCTGGCACAGCACTTGCCTGTGCAGTCAGGACTCGATTCGACAAAACAATTACAGGCCTCTCTTCCAACTCGATTTACTGGGCAAAATGCAGGGGTTATTGTCCTAGGCTATCATCGGTTTGAGTCTTGTCCTAAGGACACACTCGCTATTCAGCCTAAAGTTTTTAAGGAGCAAATGAAGTTCCTTAAGGACAATGGAATTGCAGTTATTTCTATGAAGGATTTTCTTTCCTGGAGACGAGGTGAAAAAGGAATTCCTCAAAAAAGTGTATTAATTACCATCGACGACGGTTATACGTCCAGCTACGATGTAGCGTGGCCTATTCTAAGAGAATTTGGCTATCCTGTTACTCTTTACCTCTATACTAAGTATGTAAATGTAGGTGGTAAGTCTCTCAGCTGGAAACAGTTACAGGAGATGCGGGATGCTGGGACGGAATTTGGAAGCCATAGCGTTTCCCATGATAACATGTCGCACCCGCACACATTGAGAGGGTATGACTATCAATCGTGGCTCTCCAATGAGTTAGGAGAGTCTAAAAGGACTTTGGAGTACCATCTCAATGTTCCGGTTGCTACCTTCGCATATCCCTATGGGGGACATAACATTAACATCGTACGAGCTGGGCTCAGAAAGGGCTATGAGGCCATGTTTACTGTCAATCCTGTTCCAGTCCACCTGAGTTCCCCATCAGGTTCTTTAGGAAGATTTATCATTTGCTCCGCTCAACCTAGTACTTTTAGTAATGCTATCCGTGCTTTTAGTGTTAGGCAACAAAGGACAGCGGTCACCCCAAATAACTCTTACCACTGGACCCATAGATGGAGAAATTCAGGAGGTAAGCACTCCTTGATGAGAGGAGCCATAAAGCCAACTCCCCTTATTCTTCCATTACAAGCCCAACTACCTCGCTAATCTACTATGCAGAAGAAGGCACTCTTGGCACTGGAAGACGGTCGTATATTCCATGGTGAGGCGTTCGGGGAGTCTAAAACCACAACAGGCGAGGTCTGCTTTAATACATCCATGACAGGTTACCAAGAGATTTTAACTGATCCCTCTTACTGTGGTCAGATTGTAGCAATGACGTACCCAGAAATTGGTAACTGCGGCGTTAATACTATGGATTTAGAAAGCGACAGTCCACACGTGCGCGGGTTTGTCATTGAGGAGCTAAGTCCCATCGACAGCAACTGGCGATCCGAAGCTAGCCTACAAGACTATCTTACTCAACACCATATTCCTGGCATATCTGGGATTGATACGCGTGCCTTGACGCACCACCTCCGTACTTATGGTACCATGAGAGCTTGCTTGACTAGTGAAATTTGCGACGTGGACGAAGCCGTGTCCCGTGCAAGGAGCTGTGAGGAGAAAGTAGATCTTGTACAAGAAGTTACCACACCTCAGCCCTATGACTGGGATGTAGATGGAATTCTAAGTCGTCCGTGGGGACAGTGTACAACCGGAAGAACAAAAGCCAATTCTAAAGGGGATACCTTTTCCTCCCCTTCGGAAGCGCAGCAGTATATTGTTGCCTACGACTTTGGAGTAAAACGCAATATCCTGCGCTCCCTGCGTCAGGTAGGTTTTTTGGTGCATGTGGTACCAGCTAGAACATCGGCCGAAGAGGCTCTCGCGCTTCGGCCCAAGGGAATTTTCCTCTCCAATGGGCCAGGAGATCCTGCCACCCTTGACCATGTTATAGAAAATGTCCGTAGGCTTACTCGCCATGTGCCCATTTTTGGCATTTGTCTCGGCCACCAAATTTTGGGGCTTTCTTTTGGGGGGAATACACTGAAGCTGAAGTTTGGCCATAGGGGATCTAATCAACCTGTGAAAGATCTTCGGACCGGACGAGTTTTTATTACCTCACAAAACCACGGCTTTTCTATTGCACCTGACTCTCTGCCCGACTGTGTGGAAATCACACACATCAATTTAAATGACCACACTGTTGCTGGATTACGCCATAAGGAATACCCAATTTTTAGTGTGCAGTTTCATCCGGAAGCCTCACCAGGCCCCCATGAGAGCCACAGCTTGTTCCGACGTTTTTTTAACCTAGTTGAGGAATCCGCGGCAGACGAGTGAACCTGCACGCGCCGAGAAGGGAGGCCCGATACAGGTTCTTTTATTCCTACAATACTGGATGGCAGTAAGTAACCGCTTCCTTGTGCAAGTCCATTATTAATGGCTTAACTTAATCTTCCAGTTGGTAAGGTCCCACAAAGTACCTCCAGTTTGCGTGGTGTTCTGCTGGAAATGATATGTTGTTAAACGGAAGCCACCTAGGGCGTTTTGGTTTACGTGTGAGCCGCATTCTCGCCTCGTGGGGCAGCCGATTTCCCTTACGAGCATTGCAGGGGAGACAGGAGCTAACCACATTTTCCCATGTAG
>Ga0070711_100001510_pt1 | contig 12804 bp, 12 predicted proteins | sample LARL53metaG_FD_65452 | JGI IMG/M metagenome (GOLD analysis project Ga0070711, IMG submission 65452) | Corn, switchgrass and miscanthus rhizosphere microbial communities from Kellogg Biological Station, Michigan, USA - LAR L5-3 metaG | ecosystem: Host-associated > Plants > Roots > Rhizosphere ... | reverse complement strand
ACGTCGCCCTGCTTCAGAATGGGGATCGCCATGGCTTGCGTGCTCCAGCATCGTTGCGCCTCAGGCCGAGAGGCGCTGCCCCGGCCCCTCGCGGATGACGCGATAGCCGAGCAGGCGTTCGGCCTCATCGAGCCCGCCCTGCAGATCCCCCGTCGTCGTGATCTTGCCGAGATCGACCCCGAGCGCGACCAGAGCCTGCGCGACGTCCGCCGACAGGCCTGTGATGATCACCGTACTGCCCATCAGCCGCGCTGCCGCTATCGTTTGGATGAGATGGTTTGCAACCTTGGAATCGACGGCTGCAACCCCGGTGATGTCCATCACCACCATCCGGGCGCGGTTGGCACGGATCGCGCGGAGCAGGTCATCGGTGAGCTGCTTGGCGCGCTGGGAATCGATCATGCCGATGATGGGAAGAATGAGTAGCCCGTCGCGGACCTGCAGCACCGGCGTCGAGAGCTCGCGGATCGCATCCTGCTGCTGGCTGATGGTGCGCTCGCGCTCGCTCATCAGCACGTCGACCATGATCGCGATGTCGAAGAACACGATCTTCTTCAGAGACATGAACTGCCGGAAGGCGACGTCCGCGCCTTCCGAGGAGCGCTTCATGATGTCGTCGCCAACAAGTCCCAAGAGGTGATCGAACGCACCCAGGAAGGCGCGGGTTTCAAGTCCGTACCGACTGTAGAGCAGCGCCAGCGCGATCCGTTGTTCGGCATAGGCGTGATCGTATATTGCGTTGGTTATCGCTGTGAGATGTTCGCGTTTTCTGCGCTTGGCCTCGGCGAATGCGTCGCGGCGGGCGAACAGGCCTGGCGCCTCGCCGAGATCACGAAGGTAACGGAAGAAGTCTTCCGTGTACCGCTCGCCCTCCTGCGTCACGATGTCCTTCAGGGCTGTGATGCGCGAAATATCCCTAGCCGTGAGATCTACGATGATCTTGCGGCGCTCGATATCCGCGTCGCTGAGCGAGAATTGGGAGGATCGGGATAGGGATTGCTGGTCCAACATGGGTCCTCCAGACACACACAGGCAGCCTCAGCCCCGCGAAGATGAGACCGAGCGCTGGTATTCTGTTGAAAGTTTTGCTGAACGCCACGCTTGTAGACCGAACGCGTCGACGGTACTCGCCGACCGGTTGATCAACATGATTCGTACTATCGCATTGGTGGCAAAACCGTGTCAACGCGCCGCGGATTCTCGCGCACACGGTATGGTGAATGGGAACCGAACAGCATGAACCAAAATGAAAACGCCGCCCGTGATTGAGCGGCGTTTGGATTCGATGTGTAGAGGAGTATGGCACTTTCTTACTGCATTAACGGTGCTGCGTCCATCACAGATCAGAGTGGGTAGGGTTGCTCTCCGAACCCGCGATCATGATAGCCCTTGCGCCCGATGGCGTGTGCGAGCTCGCTTTCGATGCCGCTGCCACTGCGAAGGCGCGCGATCAGCGCGGCAAAGTCGTGGCGGGGCTGCCAGCCGAGTTCGCGTCTTGCTTTCGCATTCACGTAGACACGATCGATGTTGTCAAACATCCGCCAGCCACGGGCGGCATATTCCGCTTCATAGGCCGGCACGTGACGCGCGACCACGCGCGGCGCGTCGTGGCGCAGCTCCGCCATCTCGTCGCGTGCAAACGGCGTGGTGGCGCTGATGATGTATCTTGCAAATCCGCCGGAAGGTCTTTTGTCCGCTGCCAGAAGATGCGCGCTGACCACGTCCTCGATGTCGACTCGTCGGTTAAGAAATTCGTTCGCTTTTGCATTGACATCGGCATAGGTGTCGCGGACCTCACGGTCGTCATCCGCTTCGGGAAAGAAGCGCGAGACCCGCAGCACGGTGGTGGCAAGCGCATGATTGCGCGCGAAAAGCTGGCAGAGGTCCTCCGCAGCCGCTTTGGTCACGCCGTAGATATTCTTGGGGACGGGAGTGACATCCTCCGTGATCCACGCGGCCGGTGCGCCCGGCGGCGGGATCAGCGCATCGCCGAACACGCTGGTCGTGCTGGTATGGACAAAGGCTATCACACCGGCCCGCGCGGCTTCCTCGAGCAAATTGAGCGTGCCGGTGATGTTGACATCGACAAAATCCTGGCGGCCGTGCGTGGCCACATGCGGCTTGTGCAGCGTTGCGGCGTGCAGCACGGTGGCGACGCCGTCCATGCAGTCGCGAACAAAGCCGCGATCCGTGATCGAGCCCGTTCGGTGCGTGAACGGACCTTGTCGGATGTCGGTTCCGATCACGTCGCGCCGCGCGGCCGCAAGGGTGCGGACCAGCGCTTCGCCGAGATGACCGGAACTGCCGGTCACCAGAACGGTCATGACATCAAAGCCTCTCTATGGCGCCGGGATCGACAACAGGCTGGAAATGGTGCGGCCGCGGATGTCGTAGACGCGCGCGAACACCACGTCATCGCGCTTGATCTCGAGCATCACCGGCGCGTTGAGACCCTTGCAGTAGAACTCGCCGAGCGTCATGGCAAAATCGGCGGCATGACTGTCCCAGCCGATCGTGAAGTCGGGGCCGAGCGCAACCTGTGCCGGGCGCTGCGGACCGCAGACCGCGACCTTCCACTTGCGCCCCTCCGGTGGCACCTCCTGCCGTTCGACGAGCTGCTCGCGCAGGCCATCGGAGGCTTGCTTGAACGCCAGGCCCCAGTAATCCAGCATGAAACGGCTATCGGCATCGCGCACGGTGCCGGCGATGAAGTTGAAATGGCTGTACTGATAGGGATGCAGCCGGATCATCTCGGCGAGCGGCAGCGCGAGCCCGAATACGAATGCCATGAGCGCGACTGGCTGCCAGCTGACGCGATTGTCCTTCAGCCAGTTCATGCCCTTGGCGAAGGCGACGCCGCCCAGGACGGTCATCGGCGGAATCACGAAAATGAAATGCCGGATGCCGTTGTAGAGCGCGGGCCGCTTCACGATCGCAATGGCGATCGGCAGCGTCGCGGCGAGCGCCAGCATCGATAGGACGGACTTGCGGCGTGCCGGCACTTCGGCGCGGCGCAGCGCCAGCACGGTCACGGCCAATCCGGCGATGAAAAGCGCGAGCAGTACCTCAGGGAGCTGAAGCGCGAACAGCGTCGGCAGATAGGACCACGGCATGTCCGGCACGGAGACCAGCGCGCCGTCGAACATCTCCTTCCAGGGCTTTTCGAAGAAATGCGAGAAGTAGGTGACCGCAATGAACGGATTGCCAGGCCTGATGATCGACCACGGCCAGATCAGGCCCATCACGAGGTAGCCGAGAATCAGGCCAGGCAGCAGCACGAACAGGACATGGACGAAGCGGCGGACGGCTTCGCGCTGGCCTTGCGTGCGGACGTCGTCGAGCCACAGCGGCACGAAGCCGACCAGCGCATAGATCAGCGCCAGTCCGCCGAGCACCCGCGAGCCGATCGAGAGCCCGGCACCCAGGCCGACGATGAGGATCGTGCGCGGCGAGGGGTGGGGATATTCCTCGGCCAGCCGCGCCAGGCCCAGCATCAGGATGATCATCGCAACCGCGAATGGCGCATCCTTGGGGTTCATGAACATGTGCCCGTAAAAGATCGGACACAGCGCCAGCAGCAGCAGCGCGGCAAGGCCGGCAAGCGGTCCGCCGACGCGGCGCGCGAGCCGCCACGTCACCGCAAGGCCGATCACGCCGACGATGGCCCCGACCAGCCGCCTGGTCTCGAACAGTTCGAGCGGGATCAGTTTGTGCAGCAACGCCGCGGCCATGTCGAAGCCGCCGCCATACATGTACAGATTGGCAAAGGAGAGCGCCGCGGTGTCCTTGAAACCGGAACCGTACATCCGCAGCAACAGGTCGGCATATTCGGCGTGCGTGTAGTCGTCCCAGCCGAGCCCATAGTCGCGAAAGGTGAGACCCGCGATCAGGCTGACGAGCGCCAACACAAAAAACGCAAAATCGTCACAAGTTTGTTCCATCGATCGCCGCGTGGGCGTCTCGAGGACCGACGTCGTAATGGAAGACATGGCGATTGTTAACCCGGCGTCCCTTTTTGGCTCAGTTCCGCGCTCTCGAGCCTCTATTACCAAGATGCATATAACGCATACACCCCCGCAAGTAGTTGGAATTTGGCCTGAATCAATTGCTGCGGCGCAAAACAGGCGGGCGACCTGCGTGACGATCTATCCTGTTCCAGACAATTATTATTGTTTACCTGAACAATTGCTGACTGGATATGCGTAGCTATTCCCCGGGGGGCAATTGTCGATTGGCCCTGTGTCAACTATGACGGTATCGTGGCGGGGAGGCGGCTCGCAGGCGCGCGCGGGCTGCCCAACGAGTGGGTTTCATGATGAGTGCCATGTTGATCGCCGGAATTGGGGCCATTGTGGCTGGCCTGGTGGCGGTCGCCTACGGGTTTTCGCTGAAGGAATTCAGCTTTGGCAACACCATGATCTTCATCGGGGCCATGGGCGCGTGCACCGGCTTGGTGATGATCGGCCTTTCCATGGTGGTCGGGGAGCTCAAGAACATTGCGCGCCGGTTGCCGCCCCGCTCGCCCGCGGAACCGCGGACCGGGACTCCCGGCAGGCCGGTCCTGCCGCCGCCGAACGCCGCTCTGGCGCGCGCGCCGGAGGGGGGTTTTCTGTTCAGCCGGGACGAGCCGGCAGGGGCCGAAACCGACGAAATCGAGCTCGTGGCGCCGCCGGTTGCGCAAATGCCGCCGCTCCCGCCCATGCCGCCGATCCCGCCGGTCCCGTCGATCCCGTCCACCATACCTTGGCAGGACGAGAACGGCCCGCGTGAGCGGGCACGGCCGGCCCTTGCGCCGATCAGCGACCTGGCCGCCGAGGCCGCGCCCTTGCCGAAGTCGCCGCGCAATCCGCTGTTTTCCTCGCGCCGTGACCGCGATCGCGTGCCGCCGCGTCCGCCGGAGCCCGCGGTCGCCGAACCGGTGCGCGCTCCCTCCGCCGAAATCGGCAAGCTCCAGCCGTCCCCCTTCGACGACGCTTGGCCGCGCGCGGAGCGGCCGCAACCGAGGCGCAGCGGCCGGGCGGCCCCGGCATTCAAGGAGGCGCCGGCGGATCAGCCCACGGTGGTGAAATCGGGCGCCGTCGACGGCATGGCCTATTCGCTGTTCTCCGACGGTTCGATCGAGGCGCAGATGCCCGAGGGCATGATGCGCTTCGGTTCAATCGAGGAACTGCGGGCCCATCTCGAACAGCGTGCCTGATGCCGACCGTGCCTGGAGCGTCTTCCAGAGAAGTGGGCAATCGAAACGGAGGCTCTGGGGTGAATTGACCTCAAGCTTCACTTGAAGTGCGTGACGGTCGTAACCTAAGTTATCCCCGTTAGCCAAAAAGTACTCAGTTCATATTCTAGAAGTGATTGAAGCGTGCCGGACGCATCCGTGTCATCGCGAGCCAAAGTGTAAGTTTAGAGTTTCTCTTAGACTTTCTCTTAGACTTTCTCTTGGACTTTGAAGTCGCGAGACGGCATTCGCGAAAAGCCCTTGTTAGGATAAGGTTCAGTTCATGACCGAAACCGCCGGCAAGAATTTCATTGATCTGACCGCGAATATCGTCTCGGCCTATCTCAGCAACAATCCCACGCCGGCGTCGGAAATTCCGAACCTGATCAGCCAGGTGCATTCAGCTCTGCTGAGGGTCTCGAGCGGCCGCGCCGAGGTGCCGCTGGAGCCCGCAAAACCTGCGGTTGCAGTGAAAAAATCGATTGCGCCGGACTATCTGGTCTGTCTCGAGGACGGCAAGCGCTTCAAGTCGCTGAAACGCCATCTGCGCACCCAGTACAACATGACCCCGGAGCAGTACCGGGAGAAGTGGGGACTTCCCGCCGATTACCCGATGGTGGCGCCGAACTATGCCGTGGCGCGCTCGCAGCTCGCCAAGAAGATGGGCCTCGGCCAGCAGCGCAAGGGACGGAAGTAGGCTCATCTTTACATGTGCCGCCAATCGACTTCACACCCGCATTTCTCCGTCGTCATGGCCGGGCTTGTTCCCGGCTATCCACGTCTTGGACTTAGCAAGAAAACCGTGGATGCCCGGACAAGCCCCGGGCATGACGAGCGGGTCAGGGCTGGTTCAAATTGAGCTCGTCGCGTGTCAGGACGCCGCCGCAAGAGTGGCCCTGGCATCGGCGCGGATCCGCTCGATCATCGACCGCAGGCCGTTGGAGCGCTGCGGCGTCAGGTGCTCGCGAAAGCCGAATTCGTCGAACAGCGCCGCCGCATCGGTGGCCAGGATCTCGCGCGGCGTGCGGCCCGACAACAACGTCAGCAGGATCGCGATCAGCCCGCGCACGATATGCGCATCGCTGTCACCGCGATAGTTCAGGATCGGTTCCTCACCCGGCTTGCGATCGATCCGGCGCGACAACCACACCTGGCTGACGCAGCCCTGCACCTTGTTCTCGGCCGAGTGTTCCTCCTCGGGCATGGGCGCAAGCGTGCGTCCGAGCTCGATGACGTACCGGTAACGATCGTCCCAGTCCTCCAGCAGTGCAAAATTGTCCCTGATGTCGTCGATCGTCATGGGTGTTTGGCAAGCCTGTGATGGTGCGGTCGGCCCTAGGTTCAGACGAATCCGATTGGAACCGCCTCAGGCCGGCGACGCAAGGTTCCATCTCCCCCTTATATGGGATCGGAGCTGGCCGAAAGCGAGAAAACTGTTTTGAAGCTCTTGGATCCCCGAAGGCTCAGGGCGCCGCGCGCCAATCCGCCAAAAGGTCGTTCGGCGTCAGCGTATCCTGGGAGGCCATTTCGATCAGCGCCGGATCGCCTTCCTCGCCGCCGATCGAGCCCGTGTGGTCGGGCGCCTTCTTGTCGGTCTCAGCCGGCTTCTTCTCAGGCTCGGATGATTTCCTGTCGCCTTCGGCAGGCTTCATCATCTGATAGATTTTTCGCGCCCCTTCCTGGGCGCGCGCGCCGATCACGGTCGCGGCCTGGCCACCGACCTCGCAGGCGGACGGCTGGCGCTTGCAGAACTGGCTCATGTCGGACACCGCAGCGGTCGCGGCCTGCACGGCTTCCTGCGCGCTGATCTGCGGCAGTTTTTGCGAGTCGGCGTTCTTGTCGCGCGGCAGCAGCACGAGAACCAGCCCGAGCCAGAATGCCATGCGGAGCAGGAACCACATCACGCAACCCCGTCGTCAACTCACATCCGTCTTGTCGCGCCTCTCACGCGCCTCGACGCCTCGCCACCCAACTTCTCTCGATAGATCGCAACTGATTGAAGCAGGCTTAATTCGCGGGATGTTTGCGAAAAAATCGTCGCGCGCATCCGTCGAATTTCGGAGCTTGTGCCCGCGCGCACGGATGAGTGCGCGATCCGCCACGCCGTCCACCTTTTGGAAACCATGAGCGCCGCGTTAAACCGGTCATTCACCATTTCCGTTAAATGGCGCGGCCCGGATCCGTCAAATTGTCGGCAAAAGCATGGGCGCCAACGAACCCCGCGCGGCGCCTTAGCGTTCGTTTAATTCGGCTCTGACACGGTGAGCCCATGACAAGGGGGCGTTCCGGAGCGTCCAATCGACGAACAAACCGGGCGCGAAAACCGTGATTGTGCTGAATATCGTCCGTGACTGCCTCGATGCCCTGCTGCATCCCTCGGCGCGCTATGACGCGCTGACGAGGGCGCGGCATCGCGCCTTCATGGCGCCGCGGCTGCTCGGCAGCCTGGCGGCGTTTGCCGCTTTCCCCGGCTACCTTGCGATCCGCGGTGCGCCGAGTGCGCTGGAGGTGCTGGCCTTCGCCTGGCTGATCGCGCCGATCCTGCTGTCATGGTTCCTGTCGCGCACCGGGCGTTATGAAGGCGCCTATGTGCTGTCTTCGCTTGCGCTTGCCGGTCTCGTCACCGCGGTTGCGATCTCGACCGGAGGCATCGAATCGTTCGCCGCGGTCTGGCTCGTCGTCGTGCCGCTGGAAGCCTCGCTGTCGGCCTCGCGGCGCGTGGTGGCGTTTGCCGCGGTGCTGGCGCTCTCCTGCGTCGCCGCGCTGATCCTGCTCGGATATTTTTCGCTGCTGCCCACAGTGCCAGCCGGCGCATCGATGCGGACGACGCTGATGGCGTTCGGTGCGCTGTCCGCAACGCTCTATGCGGCTGGCCTGGCCTTCGCCTCGGACTCGCTCGCGCGCATCGGCGTCGACCTGCTGACGCGCGAGGAGGAGCGTTACCGTCTGCTGACCCGCAACATGAGCGACGTGATCTCGCGCCACGGCCGCAACGGGGCGGTGCAGTTCATCTCGCCCGCGGCGGACGCGCTGCTCGGCGTGCCGGCGGCGCGCCTGACGGGACATGGGTTGTTCGAGCGCGTTCACGTCGCCGACCGTCCGGCCTATCTCACGGCGCTTTCGGACGCCGGACGCGGCGGCGAAGCGTGCAGTGTCGAATTCCGAGTCAAGCGAGGCGAGGGCGGTCAGGCCGACTTCATCTGGGTCGAGATGCGCTGCCGTCCGCTCGATCAGGCATCGCGTCCGGGTGCGCCCGGCGAGGCGGAGGTGGTCGCCGTGATGCGCAACGTCACCGACCGCAAGGTCCAGGAGCAGGCGCTCGAACTCGCCCGCGGCGCGGCCGAGCGGGCCGACGCTGCAAAGACCCGGTTCCTCGCCACCATGAGCCATGAGCTGCGCACGCCGCTCAATGCCATCATCGGGTTCTCCGAGATGATCATCAGAGAGCAGGACCTGATGATCGATGCGGCGCGGCGCAAGGAATATGCGCAGTTGATCAACGATTCCGGCCAGCATCTGCTGTCGGTCGTCAACGGTATCCTCGACATGTCGAAGATGGAATCCGGCAATTTCGAAATCATGCCGGAACCCTTCGCGCCACGCGCGGCGCTGATCAATTGCTGCAACCTGCTGGCGTTGAAAGCGAGGGAAAACGGCATCGACCTCGTCGTCAACGCCGCACCGGACCTCCCCGAGATCACCGGTGATTCGCGCGCCTTCAAGCAGATCATGCTGAACCTCGTGTCGAACGCGATCAAGTTCACCGAGCGTGGCGGCAAGGTCACAGTCGCAGCAATTATCGATGATACGAAGCTGGTGCTGGGTGTCACCGACACCGGCGTCGGCATCGCGGCGGACGACCTGCAGCGCATCGGCGATCCGTTCTTCCAGGCCGGCAAGACCTATCAGCGGCGGCACGAGGGCACCGGGCTCGGGCTGTCGATCGTCAAGAGCCTGGTTGCCTTGCATGGCGGGGAACTGAATGTTCAGAGCAAGGTTGATGAGGGGACCACCGTCACCGTGGTGCTGCCGCGCGTTTTCTCCAAGGCTGGCGCCGAACACCAAAACAATGTTGCAACGCTGACCCCCTCTGTGCGATCTGCCAAGCAGGACCAGTCCTCGCAGGTGAAGAAAAGTGCCTAGACGACCGACCAACGATGATGATGATGAGACACCGCGGCGCCGCAAGCGGGGGGCAGCCACCGCAACAGCGCCGGAGGTGAAGCGCGGTCTTGCGATGCGTCTGTTCCTGCGCAGTCCGAAGGACGTCGTCGCAGGCGTGCTGGCGTTCGCGGCCATCTCCGCGATCGTGACCAACGCGCTGTTCCTTCAGGCCGGACCACATCCGGCGCCGATGTTCGGATCGTTCGTCGTCGCAGGCGCAGGCAGTGCCGGCATCGCCAATCTCCTGCCGCGCCCACGGCCAGCCGAGGCGGACAGCGTCGAGCCGAAGCTCGCGGACGCAAAACCGGCCGAGCCCAGGATGGCCGAGCCCAAGCCGGCCGAGCCCAAGCCTGCCGAGCCCAAGCCTGCCGAGCCCAAGCCTGCCGAGCCGAAGAGCGCCGATCAGCTGGCCAATCTTGTGCGGTCGTCCACGACGGGCAGCGTCTCCTCCGGAAATGTGATGCGGCCGCCGGCGTCGGTTCCGCTGTCGTCCCACGGCGACAGCGGGCAGGTGGCGGGCTCGCGCCGCGTGGCGGCGGTGCAGCGCGCGCTGACCGAATATGGCTACGGTCAGTTGAAGCCGACCGGCGCGATCGGTGCCGACACCCAGGCTGCGATCCAGAAATTCGAGCGCGAACGCAAGCTGCCGGTCACCGGACAGATCTCGGAGCGCATGGTCCGCGAACTGGCGTCGGTCATCGGCCACTCGGTCGACTGACGCTCCACCTCCCTCGCAAGGGGGGGCGCACGTTGGCTCGTGGTAACGTGCATCATCCCCAAATGCTTGCCGCCACTGGCGCGCCGGTGAACGGCGGCCTATCGTCTCGTCCATGCGATTAAAGACCAACATCTGGGTTGCCGCCTATCTGCGGCGTTGTCAGGGGGCGGGCATTTTTGGCGCGATACGACGCCGAGGTGCCGAGGAGGCCGGCGCCGTCTTCGTCAAGGTAGCGCTGATGGACGGCAACGCCATGCTGTTCACGCCGGCGCCGCAGACGGTCTATGATGATGCGAGGCCGGTCGACCGCTTTTTCGTTGCCGTCGCGCCGCAACCGGTGCCTGAAGCCACCGTGGAAGAACGCCTCGCCAAGGAAATCCGCTTCGACCCCGACGCCTGGATCATCGAGACTGAGGACAAGGAGGGCCGGCACTTTCTCGATCTCGCGCGCGCCTGAAGCGTGACGAGTTGAGCTTCGTTTGCTGCCGCCTCGGCGGTGCGATCCCTCTCCCCGCTTGCGGGGCGCTGGCCTAACTCGTGAAGCTCTATCTGCGCGAGCCGTCGGTGCCGGTGCGCGGGACGGTGGCCGCGCCGGGCTGCACCTCGGAGCGCGCCGGCTGCGCCGCGCCACGTGCGCGCTGGCGGTCGTCGTCGTACAGCATCGGGCGATGTTTTGCGCGGCTCGTGGCCATCACCGAACCACGCCAGGCCGCCAGCATGATCAGCGCGGAGCGTTCGCTCAAATTGTCGTAGAGCCGCGACAGCCGGTAGACGGTCTGCACCGATGCCCCCATCTCCGGCTTGAGGAACAGCAGGATGCGCTGAAACACCGCGCTCGGCATGCCGAGCGCGCGCGCCGCGCAGGCCAGCGGCTCGCCGCCGGGATCGTCGACCACCTGCGCCGCCATGCGCGCCGGCAGGATCAGGCTCTCGCCGAGCTCGATCGCAAAACTTTCGACATCGGCGGCGAAGGCCGCCATCTCCAGCGTCTCGATGGCGCGTGCAGCCCGCGTTTCGGGGATCCGCGGCGACGGCTTGAGCGGTGTTTCGCCGAGATTGTGCAGGATGGCCGCCCGTTCCCGCCCGTTGGCGCGGAAGAACATGTCGTGGATTTCGGCCGCGTCCTTCGGCTGCATCGCCAGCGTCGATTGCAGCGAAGGCTGCGTGTCCACCTGCTCGGTGCCGGACGACCTCGCCGGAACGTCGCGAACGAGCGAAGCGGGTTCGTCGGAGCCGGAGGGTTTTAGGCCAAGCTGCTCGAGAATCGACGCCGGCGCGCCGGGATAGATCGCGAGCCGCGCCCGCACGGCGGCGCGCGTCGCGTCGTCGACCTGATCGATCAGACGCGAGGCGAGTTCCACGAACTGCCGTTCCTCGTCGCTCGAATGCGCGCCGGCCTGGACGTAAAGGTCGGTCAGGACGCGCAGCAATGTGGGCCTGATGTCGACGCCCTCGCGACGCGACAGCGTCATCAGCCCGTCAAAGCCTGGAAAACGCGGAGATGTGCTCATGTCATGCTTACGCGACTTCACCTGATGTCGCGAAAAGCTACAGGAGGGGCTTTAACAGTGCGTTAAGGAAAACAATTCGTGAAGAATTTCGGGCTGACTTGAGCGGGCGGCCGTTCTGCAACGCCGCGCTCGCAAATTTCCCCCCGATGCCGGCCGGGGCTGCGGCTTAAGACCCCATTAACTATCTGCTGATCTTAATGAAAGCCGCCGCAGGTCGTGCCTTGATGGTCATCGGCGGTTAGGGGTTCCCGCTGACGATTTGGGAACGATGGAATGCACGCGGTACTGAATTTTTTGATCGCGCAGACCTCTTTGATTTCGAAGTTCAGTTGAGGGGCGAGGCGAGGCGTTCACGAACTTCGACGAAACGGGGCAAGAGAGCTGACATGGCAACCATCATCGAATTCCCGACGGAAGCGGCCTCGCGGCGGCTCGGTCTTCCCCTCGATGGCACGCATACCGGAACGATCCTGATCCTTCCGGTCGTGCGCATCGAGCGCGACCATGATGGAAAGAGCGGCGGCCGCGGCCCGGAAGAGGGCAAGAGCCAGGGCCGCCCACGGCGCCGGCGCTAACCAGAACGGTCCAGTGAAATGCCGGAGACGTGCCATCCGATCCGGTGTCCATCATCGGTCTCCTCATCAGTTTTCATGCTCGTGCTGGGCGGCCTGCTGCTCGGCGGCTGCAGTGGCGGCGATTTCGGCCGCACCCGCGCAGACTTCCGCAACGACGACATGCACCGCTGGATCGGCGGCGAAGCAACCGCGAGCATCGGCGTGGCGCCGTCGCAGTTCCAGCTCACCGACAATGAGCGCCAGCTCCGCGATCTCGCCTATCCCCTGATCGAGCCGCCGCTGTCGCGGCCGGCCTGGAAGGCGGTGTTCGGCGACTACCAGCACATCGCGCCGCCGTGGCGGCAGAGCGTGGCCTTCGACCGCACGGCCTATGGCCGCACCCTGATCGACGAGCCGCACCGCTCGCATTCCTCGCGCTATCAGCAGCTGATCGAGGACGTGCGCGACGACATCACGCGGTTCGAGCAGTTTTATGCGGCCGCAGTCCGCGTCATCGACCTCGACCGCAAGCGCAATGCAACGCTTGCGCACATTTCAGAGCTGTCGCCGCGCGAGCGCGCCGATGCGACGGCACGCATGCAGGAAAACACGCTGATCGTGCAGTGGGTGCAGCAATGCCTG
>Ga0070711_100001504_pt1 | contig 12818 bp, 13 predicted proteins | sample LARL53metaG_FD_65452 | JGI IMG/M metagenome (GOLD analysis project Ga0070711, IMG submission 65452) | Corn, switchgrass and miscanthus rhizosphere microbial communities from Kellogg Biological Station, Michigan, USA - LAR L5-3 metaG | ecosystem: Host-associated > Plants > Roots > Rhizosphere ... | reverse complement strand
GTCAGCTTCCCCGCGTGCCGCATCCGCAGGTCATGCGCCTCGATCGCGCCAGCCGCGCTCTCGGCTACAAGCGCGCGTATGCGGTTCACCACGGCCGGTTGCGGCGCCGCGTCCATCAGACCACCGACCGACATCCAGATCATCGCCATGCCGGCCCACAGCACATACACCCCGGTTGCCGCCGCAATTACCGGATCCAGCACCAGATAACCGGTCAGCACCACAAGGCCCACACCGACCGCAACGCCGATCGACGTCACCACGTCCGCCAGCAGGTGCCGTCCGTCCGCCAGCAGCGCCGGCGAGCGCGTCCGCTTGCCGGTGCGGATCAGCAGCGCCGACCACGCACCATTCAGCACCGTGGCCACCGCGTTCATCGCAAGCCCCTCAATCGGCTGCGCGATCGGATGCAGGTCCTGCCAGGTCTCCCAGGCATGGCGGAAGATCGACAGCGCGGCGATGACGATCAGCACGCCCTCGATCACCGCGGCGAAGAACTCCGCCTTGTCGTGGCCGTAGGGATGATTGGCATCGGCTGGGATGGCCGCGAAATGCAGCGCCGCCAGCGCGAGCAGGCTGGCCGCGACATTGACGATGCTTTCCAGCGCATCGGAATAGAGCGCGGCACTGCCGGTGATCCACCAGGCCACCGCCTTCAGTGCCAGTACCAGACAGCCGATGGCGATGCTGCCAGCTGCTATGCGCTCCGTTCGACTCAATGTCTGCTCCGTGCGCGGCCGATCAGCCCGAGGTAGCAGACCCTGGCCGGCGCGTCAGCCTGTCGCGCGGTCGGCACCCATGGCGGAATCGAGCAGGCGGTGATGACGCATGCGGATCGGCAGCAGCACGAACAGTGCCAACAGTACGACTAGGATGTTCATCCCGGCCGCCACCAGAAACACCGCCTCCCACGATCCGGTGGCGGTCTTCAGCACATTGGCAAGTGGCACCAGGAAGGCCGATGTGCCCTTCGCGGTGTAGAGCATCATCGCATTGGCCGTCGCGTACCGCGTGCCGAACAGATCGGTGCAGGTGGAGGGGAACAGGCTGAATATCTCTCCCCAGGTGAAGAAGATCAGCGCGGCGCAGATCACGAACGTCCAGGCGCTGTGGCCGAACAGTGCCAGCAGCCAGTAGCTCACCGCACCGAGTGTGAACGCCAGAGCCATGGTGTACTCGCGGCCGATCCGGTCGGAGACCGCACCGAAGAATGGCCGTGCCAGGCCGTTCATCACGTTGTCCACCACCAGTGCAACGCTCAGCGTTGTCGCGCCGAGCAGGATCGCTGTGTTGGACAGACCGAAGTCCCGGGCGATCGGCGCAAGCTGTGCGGTCGCCATCAGCCCACTCGCCGACACCAGGAGGAACATGAAGTAGAGCAGCCAGAATGCCGGCGAGCGCAGTACCTCCATGCTGGTGTAGCTGCGTGCCGATTGTGGCACCGCGGCGTTTCTCACCGTCGGCAGCACGGTTTCCGGCATCGGGGCGCGCAGCGTCTGCGCGACGATCAGCAGGATGATGCCCTGCGCCACGCCGAACCACAGGAAGGCGGAAGCATAGCCATAGGTTTCGATCACCAGTCTGATCGGGATCACGGTCAGCGCCGCGCCGGCGCCAAAGCCCGCGGCCGTCAATCCGACCGCGAGGCCACGACGATCGGGGAACCACTTGACCGCATTGCCGACGCAGGTGGCATAGATCGCGCCGGCGCCCGTGCCCGAGATCGCCGCGCCCACATAGAGCATCTCCAGCGAGCCGGCATAGGCATTGATCACCCATGCGATGCCGACCAGCACGCCACCGAAGGTGATCATCAGGCGCGGGCCGGTGCGTGGTCCTAGGCGATCGACGATGTAGCCCTCGATCGGCGTGAGCCACGTCTCCGTGGCAATGAAGATGCTGAACGCCACCTGGATCTCGGCGATGCTCCAGCCATTCGCCTGGTGCATCGGATTGACGAACAGCGTCCAGGCGTATTGCAGGTTGGCGATCAGCACCATGCAGAGCACGCCAAGCCAGAGCTGCATCCACCGGTTCGCGCCGCTGCCTGCTCCGCTATCGGACATTGGGACCTCCCCGGACTGCTTGGTGACTATTCTTACCGGCGCTTCGAAGCAACGATCCCCCATCCGGATAATGTAGTCCGGATCGAAAGACGCAAGTGTGTAGCCGATCAGGTCTTTTCGAAGTCGATCCGCTCGACCACCGGCAGCCGCTGCAGATAACGACGGAGACAATCGAGCCCCAGTTCGACCGCCCCGAGCCGCACCCACTCGCGGCCGCCCAGTATGCGCGACCGCCTGAAGGCCACTTCCTCCGCGGCAGCGATCGCAATCCAGATGGTTCCGCCGAAATCGATCCGATCCGGACCGTCGTCAAGATCGATCAGTACCACCAATGCGTGCGTCGCACCGGTGTGAGCGCGCGCGCTACGGGCCACCTCTTCGGTGATTTCCTGCGTGAGGTCACCGGCAAGCGGGAATTGCGAGATATCAAGTGCCTTGTGCAAGGCGGTGCGATCACGCACCGTGATGCCGGCGCGCAACACGTGCTCGGCGCCTGGCAGATGGCCGATGCGCGCCGCGATCTGGCCGCTCGTGAACGTCTCGACCAGCGCAAGCGTCGCAACCTGGCGCGTCAGTTCCGCAAGCACCACGCCTTCGAGCGTCTGGTCGTCCTCGGCCAGAATGAAGTTGCCGAGCCGCTTGCGCACCTCCGCCTGCACCGGTTCCAGCTTCCGCCGCACATCGTCCATGTCGGCGCCGCGCACCGCGAGCTTGGTCTCGAGCTGCGGATAGTGCGCGCGGAAGCCGAGTTTCACGCTGCCGTCAGGCACCAGTTCGTCGACGCCGGCGAGCAGCGCATCGACATGCGATTCGCCGAGACCATACGAGTGGAACCGCTTGAGGTAGATCGTCGTAGGTGCGCCGCTGCGGGCGAGCAGGCGAGGAACCACCTGCTCCTCCAGCATGCGACGCAGCTCGCGCGGCACGCCGGGAGTAAAGAAGAAGCGCGCGCGACCGATGTCCAGCGCGAAGCCGCACGCGGTGCCGACCGGGTTGTCGATGATCTCGGCTGTAGCCGGCAGCATCGCCTGCTTGCGGTTGTTCGGCGGCATGATGCGGCTGCGCCTGGAGAAGAACGCCTCCATCTTCTCCAGCCATTCCTCGTTCAGTACCAGCTCGACGCCCGCCGCCTGCGCGGCGATCTCCTGCGACAGGTCATCGACGGTGGGGCCGAGACCGCCGTTGACGATCACTGCATCCGCCCGCTGCGAGGCGAGCTGGAAAGCGGCCAGCAGGCTTTCCCTGTCGTCGCCGACAGTGGTGCCCCAATGGACCGAGAGGCCGACATCCTCGAGCTTCTGGCTCATGTAGCTGAAGTTGGTGTTGACGATCTTGCCGGTGAGGACTTCGTCTCCCGTGCAGATGATCTCGATGCGCATGGCGTTTCCTGTGGCAGGGCTGGGCCGGCATCGTGAACGTTATTGTGGTGGCGCGTCCAGATGGCGGGCGAGCCGGCGGATGCGATCGGCCGATCTGGCGTCAGGTGCGAAGTGTGTTCTTCGTCACCTTGATCCCGTGCGCCTTGAGCCATGCCTTGTGTTCAGCCTGCGCCTTGGTCAGCGCCACCGTCTTGGGCAGGCTGGCCGGCTTGTGTTTGGGCGTGGACATCTTGATTACGCGAGACATTCGCTTGGCTCCTGCCGATCAGCAGGCGAGTCTTACCCGAAATCGGGAGCGGATGTCGTTGACGCCGTGTGCTCTTTGGGTTGCAACAGGCCAGCCCAGAGGAAACCCGCCATTTGACGAGAATGCTGATCGCCGTCGTGGCGATGTTCTTGCAGCAAACCTGCGGCTCGGTTGGCCGAGTGCTGCCTGCGGTGCTGGCTCCTCTGATCATTCTCGAATTGCACGCTGATCCGTCCTGGGTTGGGGTCTACTTCGGTCTGACAGCCCTGGCCGGGCTGGTCGGTCAACTCGGATCGGGCGGGTTCATTATCCGCCACGGCGCCATCCGCATGAGCCAGATCGCACTGCTCTCGACTGGTGGCGGGATGGCCGTCGCGATCATCGGAGGTGCGGCGGGTTTCGTACTGTCGGCGCTGGTCGGCAACGGTATAGCGGCCGTCGCGACCCCCGCCAGCTCCCAGTTGCTGGGCAGGTGGGCGATCCGGCGATACGCGCCGTTCGCATTCTCGGTAACGCAGACCGCCATCCCCGCGGGCATCCTGCTCGGTGGCTGGCTTGCTCCGCCTCTGGCCCAATCCCTGGGTTGGCGCGGCACAATGCTGGTCAGCGCGGGAACCTGCTGGTTCTTCGCGCTGCTGTTGCAACCGCTGCATGGACGGCTCGATACCGATGCGCTGCCAACCCACGCGATCCACCTGTCGGATTTTCGCACGACGATCACGGGCGTGCTGGCGGTGTGGGAACTGCGCGTGCTTTCCTTCGCCTGCTTCGCGTTCAACGGACTTCAGGCGGTCTTCATCGCGTATTTCGTGACTTACCTCACCGCGCTTGGCTACGACCTCGTGGCGGCGGGGGCGTTGTTCTCCACGGTCATCGGCATCGCCATCCCCTGCCGTATCCTTTGGGGCTGGGTCGGCAGCTTCTATGTCGCACCCCGATACGTGATGTCCTGGCTGGCGTTCGGAATGGCGGCGACCGTCGTGCTGACTGCGGCATTTACCGAAGCGTGGTCCGCTCTTGCGATCGGAGTTGTCAGTGGCGTGTTCAGCGCCACCGCGATGTCCTGGCACGGCATTCTGCTGTCGGAGTCAGCCCGCCTCGCGCCCGTGGGCCGGGCGGGCGCGGTCACGGGCGGCGTGCTGTCGTTCGGCCAGATGGGCGCGCTCCTGTGCCCGTTGGCATTCTCAATGCTGCTGCACGTCACCGGGGGCTATGCGGCCGGCTGGGCAGTCTGCGCCATTCCGGCGGTGCTTGTCGGGATAAATCTGTTGCGTCGGAAACGTCAGGGATAACGGCGTTCGCTGCCTAGACGAAGTTCGTCCCGCCGTTCAGTTGCACCGTCTGCCCGGTCATGTATTCGTTCCCCGCCACCATCAGTACCGCCTGCGCCACCTCCTCCGCCGTCCCCATGCGTCCGAGCGGAATGCGTGCGGCATACTGGTCGCGCCGCGCGTTCATCATGTCGGTATCGATCAGCGATGGCGCCACGGCATTCACCGTGATGCCCTCCTTCACCAGACGTGCCGCATAGCCGCGCGTCAGTCCCTCCATTCCGGCCTTGGACGCATTGTAGTGCACGCCGATGCCACCCGCGCCGCGCGCCGCACCGGACGAGATGTTGACGATCCGTCCCCAGCGTCGGGCGCGCATGCCAGGTAATACCGCCTGCGTGCAGAGGAATGCCGATTTCAGGTTCACCGTCAGCGTCAGGTCGAATTCTGCCTCGGTGAGGTCGTCGACGCCGCGGATGATCGCGATGCCGGCGTTGTTCACCAGCACGTCCACCGCGCCGAGTTCCGCCTCGATGCGGCCGATCATGGCAGCAACGGCGCCGCGGTCGGACACATCGGCCGAAACTGCGATGGCACGCCGCCCAGTTGCCCGGATGGCCGCAGCAACCTCATCTGCCGCCGCCTCCTGCCTGCGGTAGTTCACGGCGACATCGGCCCCGACCGCCGCCAGAGCGAGCGCCACCGCCCGGCCGATGCCCCGCGACGCACCGGTGACCAAAGCGACACGATCGCTGAGATTCGGTATCAACACCATATCATAATCCTCGGAACAGGCACGAAGGTTCTTGCCTCGCAACGCCATCCTACCGTATGCGAGAGCCGGCCGATCTGGAGGAAGCCCATGCGTCGCCTGTTGTCCAGCCTCGCCGCCGTGTCGCTGCTGACCGTTCAGCAGGCTCAAGCCCAGCTCGCGTGCCTGCAGCCGCATGAGCGGTCTATCGTGGAAGTGGCAGCGCTGCGCAGCGAGCTCATGGTCCTGGCGACCGGCTGCCGTCAGGACGACCGCTACAACGCCTTCATCCGCAAGTTCCAGACAGACCTGCAGGGCAACGAGAAGGCGGTCGGCGAGGTGTTCAAGCGCATCTATGGCAAGCGCGCGCAGCAGGAACACGACCGGTTCACCACCGACTTGGCCAATGGCGAATCGTCAGCCGGCATGCATCTCGGTACCGACTTTTGCGACCGCAACAGCATTCTGTTCTCGGAAGTGATGGCGCTGCCGAATGCGGCGGCGCTGCCGGCCTATGCCGCGGGCAAGGACCTGGTGCCGGCGACGGTGGAAATGTGCCCGCAGGCGGCGCCGGCTCGGCGGCAGGTCGCAGCTGACACCAAGCGCCGCTAAATCATCGTGGAGGCGATAGCCGGGTCTTCTCTCGTCATGGTCGGGCGTGACCCGACCATCACGGCGCCACGGTCGCCGTCACCCTGATCGTCGCGTCACCCGGGAGCAGTCGGACGCTGAATGCGTCAGCACCGGCGTAGTGCGGGGTCGGCGTATAGTCGATCCGCGTGTCGTTGCCCACCGTATGGATCAGCACCTTGCCGTGCTGCGGCGCAGCGGCGAGCAGGCCGGCATCGAACGGCCGCCCATTGTTGTTGACCGTGATCGCGCACCAGCCACCGTCGTTGCCGAGCTTGATCGCGGCATCGATCGTCCGGCCTGCGGCGGGGCTGACAGGTGGCGCGGTGCAGACCTTCGCCGCGCCGGTCATGTCGGCGGCGAACACGCGGGGTGCCGGGCCCGATGCCTGCTGGGCGCACGCCTGCAGCAGCACTGCCGTTGCCGCGATCGCCAGCCAGAGTCGCCGATGGTGCATGGTCGAAGTGTCTCCTGTCCTGTGCACCTGATGGTGTGCAATTGCGGCTCTGGCAAGGCGGCCCCCTCTCCTGCAGGGATTTGAATACGGGGAAGGGGACAGAGCCAGGGGCCACGGAGGAAAGAAATGCCACTGTAGCGGTTTCTCGTTTCCGTCGTGGCCCTGGATTTCGGGTTTGTGACGAGAGGTGCCTGCCTGGCAGGCCACCACCGCAGGTTCCTCCTGGAGGCATGGACACATCTGCCCCATGGTGGACCGGGAGACGCCGTCGCGACAGCGGGGCGCCGACAGTCACGATTTCTCGCGGGTAGCCGAGTGTCTCGCCGAGGGCGTGTGGCCACAACCGTCATGGCGGGGCTTGTCCCAATCGGCGCGATGCGACCGCGAAGCCCTGAGGGCGAGCCCTCCGACGATCTATTCCGCGCCCAGCTGTCGAACCAGCTCGACGGCAAGCATCCGCTGGTGCGGTTGGCCGGGCTGATCGAGACGCTAGCCTGCATATCTCACACTGGTAAGCAGTGGCGGTTGGATCGCGGTAGCGCCCTCAGCGTCACCCGTCGTCGCCGGCGAGCTTCCCGAGACTACTGCCGCGGCGCAAACTTGTAGCGGAAGGTACAGCTCGGCGCGCCTTGCATGATCGTCTGGGAGCGGTCGAGGCTCATCTCGTTATCGCCGGCCGCGGCGATGTCGAAGTCGGTCTCGCAAATCAGCAGAGCGCCTAGCTCAGGTTCGCCGAGCGCGCGGAAGAACTCGGCGAAACGGCAGCGCGTCACGTCGAATTCCAGCGCCTCTTTGTCATGGCGCCGCATCTCGACCTCGACCTCCCTGGCGGTGATCTCGCCCAAGGCGCTGTGCATGGTTGCCCATTTGCGCCGCGGGCTGCCCTCGATGCCATCGCCGATTGCGGCGAACAGTTGCCTCGACCAATCGCGCAAGGCCTGCTTCACGATGGCATCGGCGTGGTCTTTTCCCATCTTGGCGCGTAACGCGCGAAGCACCGGCACCAGGACCTGAGCCTGTATCCTCGTCTTGTCCAGGAGGGACACCTTGGGATCCACCAGGTAGGCATCGAACACATCGGTCATTCTTTCCTCCTGGGCGAACTTTACGGGCCCGTCGATGAGCAACACGCCCAATAGCCAAGGTCCGCAGACTCTATAGGGACAAGTGAGGCCGGCAGCCAGGATCCAGAGGACCTCGCGCCCGGCCTTGCGCCTCGGCCGTACCAGCATCTTGCAGCGCTCGGTACAGTGCCTCGCATTGGTGTTTCAGTTGAAACCAGACACCGGCCTTCTGAAATCCGCGCGCAATCACACTCTCCAATATTCGCTCGATTGCCGTTGGGGAGAATCCCGTCAATGACCATCGAGGACCTTCGCGAGCGAGCGCGGCAGATGTGTGAGCTTGGGCATCTCGTTTCCGACGAGCGGGCACGCCTGGAGGCGCAGTTGCTGGCGGCGCATTACAGTCAGATGGCCGACGCTTTGGCGGCGACGGTCTGTCCGCGCTCCTCAACGATCGCCATGAATGGCTCGAGATCGTCAATGCGGGTCATGCTCGATATCCCGCTTTTCCAAAGACTGTATCGCGGGGACATCGCCGCACAGAGACAAAAGCGATCCGATAGGAGCGGTAAACGCAGATGACTGAGACCGATCCCCTTGCCGCGGCCCAAAGGCTGGAGCCGCTGGTCACCACGCTGCGCAGTCGCCTGGACCGCGAGCGACGGCTGCCGGACGAACTGGTACAGGCGATCGGCGATGCCGGACTATTCGGCATGTGGCTGCCGCGCGCGTTGGGCGGGCCGGAACGGCCGCCGCTCGTGTTCATGGAGGTGATCGAGGAACTGTCCCGTCAGGATGGCTCAGTCGGCTGGTGCACGGCGATCGCCGCCGGACACGGCCGCTTTGCCGGTGCACTGCCTCGGCACTCAGCTTCCGAGATCTTCGGCTGCGGGCGCACTGTGTTGGCCGGGACGCTGAACCCGGCCGGCAAGGCGACCGCTGTCCGTGGCGGTTATCGAGTCACCGGTCGCTGGGGATACGGCAGCGTCATCGACCACGCGCAGTGGGTCTACGGGAATTGCGTAACCCATGACGAACACGGGTGCTGCCGAAGCCACGGAGACGCGCCCGCGTTGCGCCTGTGCCTGTTCCCACGTGCAGCGGCCGATGTGATCGATACCTGGCATGTCAGCGGACTGCGCGGCACCGGCAGCCACGATTTCGCAGTAACCGAACTGTTCGTCCCCGAGGACAACACAGTACCGCTGCGGGATTTCACGCCAGTGCCGACTCAGCCTGGGTCGATCTACGCGGTCCCCATGTCGCCGATCTTCTCGAGCATTCTCGCGGTGATCCTGCTGGGGATCGCACGCTCCGCGATCGAAGCGCTGGTGGCGCTTGCCGCGAGCAAGACGCCGATGGGGTCGCTGACAGTGCTGCGCGAGAGGGCATTGGTCCAGGCCGACCTGGCACGGGCCGAAGCGTTGGTGCGCGCGGGCCGCGCCTTGCTGTTCGGTGAGGTGGAGGCAATGTGGCAGGACGTGCTGGCCGGGCGAACCGTGACATTGCGCCGGCGAGCGCTGGTGCGGCTCGCCGCATGCGAAGCGGGACGCTACGCGATCCAGGCAGTGGACCTGGTGCAGGCTGCCGGCGGAGGCACCTCGATCCGTGAGGATAACCGGATCGAGCGCTGCTGGCGCGACGCGCACGCCGCCGCGCAGCACTTTTCGGTGTCGGAGCACAACAATCTGGAACCAGTTGGCCGGGTGCTGTTGGGGCTCGAGCCGGGAACGGCGAGGCTCTGATCCATGCCAGGCTGTGACAAGGGCCGGAGCAGACTGATGAGCGCCGATCATCGCACCATGCTGCTCTCGGGCATCGCCAAATCATCGCTGCCCGCTGGCGAATCTTGTTTCCACCTCCACCTCGACCGGACCGCCGGTGTCGTTGAGGTCGAGGCGGACTTCCTCGCGGATGGCCTGGCGAACCTCCTTGGGCAACGAAGCCAGCGCCTGGCCAGTGGATCCGGCGCCGCGTTCAAAGGGGCCGTAGAAGGCATCGAACGACGGTAATGTGAAGCTGTGTCTCTGGGTGTGGGTCTCAACGTCCACGCAGCCAGCGTCATCAAACAGCGACACCAGCCGTGCCGCGTCGCCGATGGCGAAATATCGATCGTTAGTTTGGACCAAGCTCGGCACATATCGCGCGAGAACAACATTGATCCGACCGTTGTAGGAACGGCTTGGTGACGCAGTGACAGAGACGGCTGCACGCCCGCCTGCGGAGAGCATCCGCCGGAACTCCGAAAGGCCTCGTGCAGGATCGGGGAAAAACATCAATCCAAGGCTGCAAAGCACCACGTCGAAGGTCTCGTCTTGAAAAGACAGCGCTTGGCCATCCTCGACTGCTACGGAAGCGTTTGGCATCTGACCAAGCCGCTGGCGCGCCTTTGCGACCATCTCCGGCGAGATGTCGGCTGCTACGACGGACCCAGAGGCTCCGACGACGGCAAGGGCTGCCTCGGCAGCGATTCCCGTCCCGGTCGCCATGTCAAGAACCTTCTTGCCTGGCGCGAGCTGCGCAGCGTGCAGCAAGTAGGGCACAAAGTATTTCGAGACATGAGAGAAGGCGCCGTCATACCCAGCAGCGGCTTCCACCCCGTAAGAAAACTCTTCAGTCATGAGAACCTCTTTCGGTCTGTGGCTCTGACGCAGACCCAAGGGATCTCACACAAATCCGGCCGGCAGCGCACGGCCAAGCAGAACGTGCCCAGCCTGTTCCCACGTCCCCTCGGAGAGAAGCACATGCTGGGGGATGACGATCGCATCCCTCAAACACCTGGCGATGCGGCTGTCCGTGAACATCCCGACCGTTCCCGAAATGCGGTAGACAGCCTGAGTGACCTCCGCTGCTGTCCTCGCCGCGTGTGTCGCAGCCAGGCGGAGCAGCGTACGTGCCGTCACATCCAGGTCGTCGCCGACGCTCAAACATCCAAATGCATCCTCCGTCACGGCGAACAGCCAGGCCCGCGCCGACCGCAATTCGGCCTCGGCCTTGGCCAGTTCGCTTTGTGCCGTGGCGCGATCCGCGAGTGAGGGCCTTCCATATGTGGCGCCGCGTTCGGACGCGGTCCCGATGAATTCATCCAGCGCGGCGCGGGCGATTCCCAGACCAACCGCGGCATGCGCCTGTGGAATGAAGATTCCCGACGGGTAGCGGAACAATGGCGTGTCCAGGCTCGACTTGGCACCCCGGACGAACGTCCAATCATCCGGAACAAAGACGCGATCCAGAACCACGTCATGGCTGCCGGTGCCACGCATCCCGTCGACAGACCAGTTCGTCTCGACACGTCCTTGATCTGACCGGACTATCGCGAGCCGAGCCGGATTTTCGCTGCTGCTTTCGTTCGTCGCCTGCACACCGAGGATGAAGTAATCGGCGCCCGTGCAACCACTGGCCCAACCCCAACGGCCAGATACGTTCAATCCCTTGTCGACCCGCGTGACCGGTACCGGCGAAAGACGTCCGGCGAAGAAGATGTCCGCTGAGCCTTGGAAGAGTTGCTTCAAAGTCGCGATCGGCAATGCCGAGACAATGAGGGACGTGGCGGCGAGACTGGCGATCCAGCCCGTGGACCCATCGGCCGCGGCGATCCGTTCCACCAGTCGGAGAAAATCGGCCGGTGGCAGTTCATCACCGCCGAACTCCCGGGATACCATGGCTCGACATACACCCGCCGCGCGCAGGCGACCCATCACCTCATTTCCGAGGGACAAATGCGCGTCGAATTCGGCTCGCCGCTCGCGGGCCAGTGCGAGCAATTCGGTGAGCGCCACTTGTTGTTCCGGCGAGCGCGCAAGTTCTGGATCATTCGCCTTTCGGGACATTGAGCGCATGGAATCCGCCTTCAGCATGTTGCTCAGCGCCTCCGACATCCAGACGGGGATGATCTATCGCGGCGGTAAAGTACGCAAATGCAACTGACACAGGTCGTCCCGCGCGATCTCATCCGCCCGCGCCTTCAGCCGCTAAGCTCAAGCGATAGCACGTCCTCGATTGCGCATACGGCCCCATCTACAGCATCGCCTTCTTGCGCAATTGCCGCGCCCAGTTGCTGTGCGCCGCTCCGGAACTTTCCATTATTCAGCACACGCTGGATGGCTGCATCGATCTGCTCCGGTGGCGCGTCGGATGGGACGTAAATGCCGGCGCCACGTGCCACGACGCGGGCTGCGTTGTCCGGTTGATCGGCAAGTATCGGTACGCACACCAGCGGCACACCATAAACGAGACCCTTGGTCACCGTGCCGATCCCGCATTGCGTGACGAGCACGGCGGCCTGCGGCAGCACAGCCGAGTGTGGCACGAAGCGTTCCAGGACCACGTTTGGGGGCGCGACGAACTCGGCAGGATCGAGGGAAGGGCCGAGCGTAACGAGAGCGCGCACATCCAGTCGCGACAGTGCAAGCAGAACGTTGCGCAGAAGCGACTCCTGACCCTGAGGCAGTGTGCTGAGGGATACCACCACGAGCGCACGCTTCTCGCTCTCCGGCGGCCACGGTGCCTGCCAAGCGGATACTCCGGAATCAGCAATTGGCGTCCCAACGAATCGGATGTTGGCAGGTAGCCCCCGGCGCGGGAAATCGAGTGAGCGGCTCACAAGCATCAGCACGCGCGACGCCCGGTCGTATTGTTCGAATGCCGATCGCAGCGGAGCGAGCCCAAGCCCGGTTCGCGCAGCATTCAGCAGCGGTAAGCCGTTGCGGCGATACAGATACTCGATGACAAAGCGGCCCAGTGCATCGCGCGCCTTTCCGAGAGGCGCCCTGCCAGGTTGCCAACCTGTCGCGTAGGGAGGCAAGCCCGCGGATGGCCGAATGCCAACGGTATGCTGAAGCGCAATGCAAGGAAGTCTGCGATGACCATGTCTGCCGGCGTCCGTCGCAGTTCCGCTGCAACGTTGTCGGCCCAAGCGGGAGCCCACACGAGCGTCTGTGTTTGCCTGGGGAT
>Ga0070711_100001502_pt1 | contig 12823 bp, 11 predicted proteins | sample LARL53metaG_FD_65452 | JGI IMG/M metagenome (GOLD analysis project Ga0070711, IMG submission 65452) | Corn, switchgrass and miscanthus rhizosphere microbial communities from Kellogg Biological Station, Michigan, USA - LAR L5-3 metaG | ecosystem: Host-associated > Plants > Roots > Rhizosphere ... | reverse complement strand
CGGCACTTCGGCCGTTCCTGGAGCACTTAACCCAGCCCGCGCCGCCCGCGCGGTCAGAATCAGCCTCGGGCTCAGGTCCCCACTATGCTCAGCACCAAACTCGACTCCGGCAAAGATCGCTATGCCTCGCCCACCGGCCTTCGCGTCCGCGATGACCTGTACGACGAGGATTACAGCGATTCCGAATATGAAGAGATGCTCTCGATGTACGAGGGCACGATGCAGTCGATCGTCGAAGGGGAGATCGTCAAGTCGAAGATTCTCCGGATCACCGACAATGCGGTGATCCTGGATGTCGGTTTCAAGTCCGAAGGTTCGGTACCGCTCGATGAATTCAAGGATCCGCAGAACCTGCAGGTCGGCGACGAGGTCGAGGTGTTCCTGGAACATCTCGAGGACCAGGAAGGTGCGGTCGTCCTGTCGAAGAAGAAGGCCGACTTCATGCGGGTCTGGGAGAAGATCCGCCAGGCGCATGAGAGCGACCAGCCGGTCGAGGGCACCCTGATGAAGAAGATCAAGGGTGGCGTGGTGGTGAACCTGATGGGAGTGGATGCCTTCCTGCCGGGATCGCAGATCGCGCTGCGCCGGGTGCCGAATATCGACGAGCTGCTGGGCCAGACCTACGAGTTCAAGATCATCAAGCTCAACAAGCGCCGCCGCAACATCGTCGTCTCGCGCCGCGTGATTCTCGAGAACGAGCGGGCCCACAAGCGCGAGCACCTCATGAAGGAGCTCGAAGTGGGGCAGGTCCGGAAGGGCGTGGTCAAGAACATCACCGACTTCGGGGCGTTCATCGATCTCGGCGGCGTGGACGGGCTGCTGCATATCACCGACATGTCGTACGGACGGGTCTCCCACCCGAGCGAGCTGGTCGCCATCGGCAAGGAAGTCGAGGTCAAGATCCTCGACATCGACTGGCAGCGTGAGCGCATCTCGCTTGGTCTCAAGCAGCTGCAGTCGTATCCGTGGCAGAACGTGGCCGAGAAATACCCGGTGGGCTCGCGCGTGCAGGGCAAGGTCGTCTCCATCACCAACTACGGCGCGTTCGTGGAGCTGGAACCGGGCATCGAGGGGTTGGTCCATATCTCCGAGATGAGCTGGACCCGCAACGTGCGGCACCCGAGCAAGATCGTCTCGATCGGCGAGACGATCGACGCCGTGGTGCTCAAGGTCGACGAGGGCGAGGAGAAGATCTCCCTCGGAATGAAGCAGACCGAGCAGGACCCGTGGATGATCCTGCCCCTCAAGTATCCGGTCGGCACGCGGCTGAACGGCAAGGTGCGCAACCTGACGTCATTCGGCGCATTCGTGGAAATCGAGCCGGGTATCGATGGGCTGATTCACATCTCGGACATGTCGTGGACCAAGCGCGTGCAGCACCCCTCCGAGGTCGTGAAGAAGGGCGATGCCGTGGACGTCGTGATCCTCAACATCGATGCCGACAACAAGCGCATCTCCCTCGGCCTCAAGCAGGCGAGCGAGGATCCGTGGCTCACCATCGGCGAGCGACTGCCGGTTGGCACCGAACTGCGCGGCACGGTGCTTCGTCCCGTGGACAAGGGAATCGTGCTCGACCTCGGCAACGACATCGAAGGCTTTGCGCCGGTGTCGCAGATGGGCATCGCCACCGACCAGAATCCCGAGGACGCGGTGGTGCCGGGTCAGCAGGTGATCACCAAGATTCTCGAGGTCGATCCGATCCATCATCGCGTGGTCGTGGCGATCATCGACTATCCGGCCGACGGCATCCCCGAACCGGGATCGATTCCAGTGGCACCGGTCATCGTGCCGGAAGACGACGACACCGAAGGGTACGAGCAGTACAAGGAGCTCGCGAACAAGCCGATCGAGTAGCATTAGGGCCGGTCGTCCCTCCGGTCGCCCTGGTCCGGTGCTAATCGGCCCAAAGCCCAAGTGGCCGTCGTGCCCTGGGCTTTGGGCTTTCGGTTTCGGGCGTTCGGCTCAGATCTCAGGGCTTAGGGCTTAGGGCCTTGGGCTTAGGGCTTTGGGCTGCCGTTGTTAGACTTCGTGCACATGTCCCCCGACAACAAGCGCCTTGAGGATCTCCATCGCCGCCAGGCCCAGTCCGAGCTGGGCGGCGGCGCGGAGCGCGTCGCGCAGCAGCACAAGAAGGGCAAGCTCACGGCCCGCGAGCGGCTCGACCTGCTGCTCGATCCGGACAGCTTCACCGAACTCGACCGATTCGTCACCCACCGCGCCACCGATTTCGGCATGGCCGCCAATCAGCCGCTCGGCGACGGTGTCGTCGCCGGCTGGGGCCGGATAGACGGCCGGCTCGTCTACGTCTTCTCGCAGGACTTCACGGTCATCGGCGGTTCGCTGTCGGAAACCAACGCGGCGAAGATCTGCAAGGTGATGGATCTCGCCGTTCGCAACGGCGCGCCGATCATCGGACTCAACGACTCGGGCGGCGCCCGTATCCAGGAGGGTGTCGCGTCGCTCGGCGGCTACGCCGACATCTTCCTGCGGAACACCCTGGCGTCCGGTGTGGTGCCGCAGATATCGGCCGTGCTGGGACCGTGCGCGGGCGGCGCGGTCTACTCGCCCGCCCTCACGGATTTTGTGTTCATGGTGCGCGGCATCAGCTACATGTACGTGACGGGTCCCGACGTCGTGAAGACCGTAACCCATGAAAAGGTGTCGCACGACGAGCTCGGGGGCGCCGACGTGCACGCGGAGACCTCCGGCATCGCGCATTTCGTCCACCCATCGGAACCGGAATCACTGGGCGCCATTCGCACCCTGCTGTCCTACCTGCCGGCCAACAACCTCGACACCGCCCCGATGGGACCGACGACGGATCCCGCGGACCGGAGCGAGGAGCGCTTGCTGGGCCTCATGCCCGATAGCCCGGCGACGCCGTACGACATGCACGAGGTGATCGGCCTGGTCGTGGACGACGGGGAACTGCTGGAAACGATGCCGGCGTTCGCCGGCAACATCCTCACCGGGTTCGCCCGTCTTGGTGGACGCCCTGTCGGGATCGTGGCGAACCAGCCGGCCGTGCTCGCCGGCGTGCTGGACATCAACGCGTCGGTCAAGGCTGCCCGCTTCATCCGGTTTTGTGACGCATTCAACATCCCGCTGGTCAGCTTTGTAGATGTGCCCGGGTTCCTGCCCGGGGTTGCCCAGGAGCATGGCGGGATCATTCGCCACGGCGCGAAATTACTGTATGCTTATTGCGAGGCAACGGTTCCCAAGCTGACGGTCATCACGCGCAAAGCCTACGGCGGAGCCTACGACGTCATGAGCTCGAAGCACATCCGCGGCGATGTCAATCTGGCGTGGCCGGGTGCCGAGATCGCCGTGATGGGGGCAAAGGGTGCAGTGGAGATTCTGTACAAGGATGAGATCGCAAGATCGCCTGATCGGGCGGTCGAGGCGGGCAAGAAGACCGCGGCGTACGAGGAACTTTTCGCGACACCGTATCAGGCGGCGGCGCGTGGCTACATCGACGACGTCATCGACCCGCGCGACACCCGGCCGAGGCTGATCGACGCCCTGCAGACCTTGACGACCAAGCGGGACCGGAACCCTTCCAAGAAGCACGGATGTATACCTCTGTGATGCGCAGCTCAGCCCGTCTCGCCATCGCGGCGTGGTTCGGCATCGTCGCCGGAGGCCGGTGCCGTCTGGCCGCCCAGACGCCCGTCGACGCCGTCACCGCAGCCGCCGGGGCCGTGCAACGCGCGCGAGCCTTCATGATGGAGGGGCAGCGCGATTCGGCCACGGAACTCCTGGGGCGGCACCTGTCGCAGCAGCCCAATGACGGGCGCGCCTGGTTCTATCTCGGTTCGATCTATCTGGGCGAGGCACAACGCTGGCATCGCGCCGGCCATCCACCCGAGACTTCGAGCGCGTCGCTCCTGGACTTCGCCAGCACTTCGTTCGAGCCAGCGCAGGAACTGCTCACCGATTCGGGCGGCGTATTCCGGGTGGTGGTGGCGATCGAGCGTGCCACCCTGCGGATCGAGAAGTCGGGCTGGGACAGCATGGCGACGCGAAAGCTGCCTGCCGATGAGGTGCCGTTGCCGCCGGTGCTGGTCGAGCTGGGACAGAACCTGATCGCTTCATGCCCGCGGAACGGCGTGCTCGTCACGGAGTCGCTGGCCGAGACCGTGGCCGTGTGGGGAATTCGCCTGCAGGGCGATCGCGGCGACTTGCTGCTCCTTCGCCCGGACATGTACCAGTGGGATCCGCGGTATCGCGCGCGCATGGCCAAGGCCATCGGCGCCGACTCGGCCGCTGAACTGCCCGCGGCGCTCGCCGCTGCGGCGCGAGTGCATCCGATCTGCCTGGCGCCCGGCGTGGATTCGATCAACGGACCCGGACTGGAATGGCGCGCCAACCGGCTGGTGCTCACGACCGCTCCGCCGCCGACGGGGTTCGTGCCGCCATTGAGTGTCTTCCGGTTCGCGCGCACCGGGCTTACCGGTTCGGTGTGGACTTCGTCCGCGCGCGACGTCTACGATCTCGCGGCCCGCCGGAATCGCGCACTCTGCAGTACGCTGTTCGTCTCCACCGACGCATTGACGCCGCCAGCCATTCCCGCCTGCTCGCGATGACGTTGCCCCGATGGCGCGTACTCGTCGCGAATCGCGGCGAGATCGCGCTGCGCATCGTTCGTGCCTGCCGGGACGAAGGACTCGAAAGCGTCGCCGTCTACTCCGATGCGGACCGGAATGCCCCGTTCGTACGAGCGGCGGACCGATCGGTGCGCATCGGACCTGCCGCGCCGGCGGAGAGCTACCTGCATATCGACCGGCTGATCGCGGCAGCCCGCGAGAGCGGCGCCGACGCCGTGCACCCCGGCTACGGATTCCTCTCGGAGCGTGCGGCATTTGCGGAGGCCGTGACGTCGGCGGGACTGGTGTTCGTCGGGCCTCCGGCCAGCGCCATCGCGGCGATGGGCGACAAGACATCGGCTCGCCGGCTGATGGCCGGGGCCGGCGTGCCGATCGTGCCCGGATCACCGGGGAAGCTCGGCGATCCGGCGGAGGCCGCGGCCGTTGCCGAACGGCTCGGCTTCCCGGTGCTGGTGAAAGCGGCGGCGGGCGGCGGTGGCAAGGGAATGCGCGTCGTGCATGATCCGCACGACCTGCCGGCCGCGCTGGTCGCCGCATCAAGCGAGGCCAGCAAGTCATTCGGGGACGGCGCGGTGTACCTCGAGAAGTACATCGACCGGCCCAGGCACGTCGAGATCCAGGTCCTGGCCGATCATCGCCGGACCATTCATCTCGGCGAGCGGGAATGCTCGATTCAACGCCGGCACCAGAAGCTTGTCGAGGAATCGCCGTCGGTCGCTGTCACGCCGTCGTTGCGGGAACGGATGGGGGCCGCTGCGGTTGCCGCCGCGACGGCGGTCGGATATCGCGGCGCGGGAACGTGCGAGTTCCTGCTGGGTGCCGACGGAGCGTTCTACTTTCTCGAGATGAACACCCGCATCCAGGTGGAACACCCGGTCACCGAGGAAGTGTACGGGGTTGACCTGGTCCGCGAACAACTGCGCATCGCCCGCGGCCTGCCGATGTCGGTGCCTGAAGGCCCGGTCGCGCCGCGGGGCTGGGCGATCGAATGCCGGATCACCAGCGAGGATCCGTCCAATGGCCTCCTGCCCAGCGCCGGCACGATCCGCTGGATGCGGATACCGTCGGGTCCGGGCGTTCGCTGGGAGAGCGGGGTCGAGGCGGGTTCCGAGGTCACCCTCTACTACGACTCGATGTTGGCCAAGCTGATCGCGCACGGCGCCGACCGCGGGCGGACCATCGCCGTCATGCAACGGGCACTCGCCGAGCTGGTGATTGTCGGCGTTGCGACCAACGCGCCATTTCACCGGCGCCTCCTCGCCGACGCCGATTTCATTGCCGGTGACGTGGATATCCAGTTCCTGGAGCGTCGGTCCGACCTGCTCGTGCCGGTTGACGATGACGCCGCGATCACCCGCCTTGCGGTCATGGCGGCGCTGCTCGCCGAGGAGCGGCGGACATCGCGCCGGATGCCCGCAGGTGCTGCGCCCGCGGTCGAGAACGCCGGGGCCAGTCTCTGGACGCAAGCCGCCCGGCGCGACGCGCTGAGGTGACCAGCGCTCCGTTGCAGGTCACGGTGCGCTCCATCGCGGCCGGTGGTGACGGGGTGGCCACGCTGCCGGACGGGCGCACGGTTTTCATACCGCGCGCCGCCCCGGGCGACCGGCTCGCCCTGCGGAATGTCCGGTTGCACGCGCGCTTCGCGCGCGCCGACATTGCCGAAGTCCTGGAACCCGGCGCCGACCGCGTCATGCCGCCGTGCGTGCACTACGTGGCCGACCGGTGCGGCGGCTGTCAGTTGATGCACCTGTCGCCCGGCGCGCAGCGTGCCGCCAAGGCTCGCATCGTCGGGGACGCCTTTCGCCGCATCGCGCACCTCGAGATCACCGACCCCGAAGTGGTGCCGGCACCCGCCGACTTCAGCTACCGCGCAAAGGTCACCTTCACGCTGCGTTCGGGACGCATCATGGGATATCACCCGGTGCACGACGCGTCGTCCGTGTTCGACGTGCACGAGTGTCTCATCGCCGACGACGAGGTGCGCGCGCTGCACTCGGCGCTCCGGAGCGCGCGTCGCTACTTGCCACGCGACAACGCCCGGGTGGTGCTGCGAATTGATCGCGCTCACGTGCCGCACGTCCTGGTCCTGAGCGAGCCGGGCGACGCGTGGACCGGGGCGAAACCCTTGCACCTCGCCCTGCAGGACGGCGGCATCAACGCCGTCGTGTGGTGGCGCCCGGACGGCGGACAGGCGCGGGTGGTCGCCGGCGCCGACACGCCCTGGCCGGTGACGGTGTTCGAGCAGGTTCATCCGGCAATGGGTGCCATCGTTCGCGGCGCCGCGCTCGATGCGCTCGGCGCCGTGACAGGAATGGAAGTCTGGGATCTGTACGCGGGCATCGGCGAGTCAACCGTGGAACTCGCGGCGCGTGGCGCCACGGTGGACAGTATCGAGAGTGACACGCGCGCGGTGAGCCTGGCCGAGAGCCTGGGCCCTTCAGGGCCTCGGCGTCACGCGGGGCTGGTGGAGGAACTCGCGGGCCGGCTGCCCCGGCCGCAACTCGTGCTCGCGAATCCGCCGCGCGCCGGCATGGCACAACGGGCGACCGATGCAGTGGCGCTCTCAGCTGCGGGACGCATCGCCTATGTGTCGTGCGATCCCGCCACACTCGCGCGCGACGTGGCACGGCTGGGCAGCGCCTATCGGCTCGCCACTCTTCGCGCGTTCGACCAGTTTCCCCAGACGGCGCATGTCGAGTGCCTCGCGGTACTGGAGCGACGATGAAATACCATGTCTCGCTGGCTGGCCGTAACCTGGTCGTCGAGGTTGACGGTGACATCGTGCGGGTGGAAGGGAAGGAGGTGGCTGCCCGCGTGGAACGGGTTCCGGGCACGCCCGAAATCCGCGTGACGATCTCCGGCGTCACCAGTTCCGTGGTCGTCGAAGCCCAGGACGGGACGATCTGGCGGCTCCTCGACCAGGGGGCGATTCGCGAGGTCAACGTGGAGGACGAGCGGAGCCGGCATATCCGCCTGCTGGCCGGCCCCGGCCGGACGGTAACTGGACCCGCGGTACTCAGGGCGCCGATGCCCGGGTTGGTCGTCCGCGTCCTCGTCGCCGTGGGGACGTCGTTTGCCGCCGGGACGCCGCTGCTGGCGCTCGAGGCGATGAAAATGGAAAATGAGCTCAAGGCAACTGGCCCCGGCGTGGTGGTGGGAGTACTCGTTGCGGCCGGGCAGGCTGTCGAGAAAGGGCAACAGCTCCTCCAGCTCGGACCGCCAGCGCCGGGCGGGTGACCAGCCGGTTTGTGCGCATTCGAGCGGCAACCGAGTGGACGGCCACGAAGGGCCGGTGTAGCCTTTCCGCATGAGCTGCTGCCAATTTTCCCGGAAAACCGCCGTGGCGCGGGTTGGAGCGGCGACGGCTGTGCTCGTGGCTGCGACGGCTCGGCTCGATGCCCAGCGTCCGACGCTCTCCCCGAATGTTCGCCAATACGTGACGGTCGATACCCCGACGGTCGCGCTCACCCACGTGCGGGTGATCGACGGTACCGGTGCTCCGGCCCGCGAGAATCAGACGCTGATCATTCGCGACGGTCGCGTCGCCGCACTCGGCGACGTCGCATCAATCCAGGTGCCGGCAACTGCCCAGGTCCTCGATCTCTCCGGAAAATCGGTGATCCCCGGGCTCGTGATGATGCACGAGCATCTTTACTATCCCACTGGGCCGGGAGTCTACGGCAACCTGACCGAGAGCTTTTCCCGGCTGTATCTCGCGGGCGGCGTTACGTCGATGCGCACGGCCGGCAACACGAATGGCTACGGCGAGATCGGCATTGCCCGCGCAATCGCCCGTGGTGCGAAGCCCGGTCCGTGGATCGACGCGACAGCGCCGTATCTGGAGGGCCCCGGCCTCGGTATCGGACAGATGTACGAACTGAAGGATGCCGCTGACGCACGCAGGATGGTCAACTTCTGGGCAGATGCCGGGGCGACGTCCTTCAAGGCGTACATGAACATCACCCGTGCCGAGTTGGTGGCGGCCGTGGAGGAGGCGCACAAGCGCGGCCTCAAGATCACCGGGCATCTCTGTTCGGTCACGTACCGTGAGGCCGCCGCCGCGGGCATCGACGATCTCGAGCATGGATTCTTTGTCGCCACGGATTTTGTCCCCGCCAAGAAGGCGGATATCTGTCCGGGCCAGATGCCCGGGATGGCCTCGGTCGCGGCGATCGACCCGAACAGCGATCAGTTCAAGTCGCTCGTGGCCGATCTGGTCGCGCATCACGTCGCAGTCACCTCCACCCTGACCGTATTCGAGACATTCACTCCCGGCCAGCCCATGCCCCCGGGACTCGACATGCTCGATCCGAATCTCCGGCAGCAGTTCGAGCAGTTCTACGCGGGTGTGCAACGCTCCACCTCGTCGATCTTCACCACGCTGCTGGCGAAAGACCGGGCGATGGAGGTGCAATTCGTGCGCGCGGGCGGCCTGCTCCTGGCCGGCACCGATCCCACCGGGGCGGGTGGGGTGATTCCAGGCTATTCCGACCAGCGCCAGGTCGAACTCCTGGCGGGCAGCGGATTCACCCCCCTGGAAGCCATCCGGATCTGCACGCTCAATGGTGCCACCTACCTGGGCCGGGACCGCGACATCGGATCGATCGCGGTGGGGAAACAGGCCGATCTGGTCGTGATCGGCGGCAATCCGGCGGCGGCTATTTCCGACATCCGGAACGTGGAAATGGTCTTCAAGCAGGGTGTCGGATACGATCCGGCCCGCCTGCGGGCCTCGGTGCAGGGCAAGGTGGGGCTGTTTTAGGCCGCCGGGTTGCCCCAATCCCTTATCCCAGACTAACTTGGAAGGCTAGCTCCGAATGCCGGGGCCCGACAAACCGCCATCAGGAACCGTTGGTAATGAAGACCTTCAGCGCCAAACAGTCCGACCTGCAGCACGACTGGCATGTCGTGGACGCCACCGACGTACCGCTCGGGCGTCTCGCGAGCACCGTCGCGCAACTCATTCGCGGGAAGCACAAGCCGACGTTCACTCCGCACATGGACGGCGGAGATTTCGTCATCGTGCTGAATGCATCGAAGGTCAAGCTCACCGGACGCAAGGCGAGCCAGAAGGAATATTTCCGGCACACCGGATACATGGGCCACGACCGCTACACGGTCGCGCAGGACATGCTGGCCAAGCACCCGGATCGGGTGATCGAAAAGGCCGTCTTCGGCATGCTGCCGAAGAATTCACTGGCGCGCCAGAAGATGCGCACCAAGCTCAAGGTGTACGGCGGCGCGGAACATCCGCACGTGGCGCAGCAGCCCAAGCCGCTCACCATTGCCACCAACCTGAAGACCGCCTGATGGCCGCAAACTCCGAATTCCGCTGGCAGGCCATCGGCCGCCGCAAGACGAGCGTCGCTCGGGTCTATCTCACGCCGGGCACCGGCAAGTGGGACGTCAACGGGCGGACGCTCGGTGACTATTTCCCGCGGCCGTCGCTGGTGCAGCACATCCAGCAACCGTTCACCGCGACCGACACGCTGGGAGCCTTCGACGTCATGGCCCATGTGGACGGCGGCGGCGTGGCCGGGCAGGCTGGCGCGATGCGTCACGCCGTCGCCCGCGCACTCGTGGCCGCCGATCCGCTGCATCGCGCCAAGTTGCGGCCGGCCGGATTGCTGACCCGCGACCCGCGCGCCGTCGAGCGCAAGAAGCCGGGCCGTCCCGGCGCACGGAAGCGGTTCCAGTTCAGTAAGCGCTAGCCCCGGCGAGGTGTCCGGAACCGGATCGCGACGCGATCCGGTTGCAGGACCCGGTCCGTGCTGTGCAGTCACCCGCTGATCGAGGGCGCACCGCCGATCGCACCACACACGCGCACCACGCTGGTGCGCGCAGACGCACGTCTCCTGATGCATTCGCGGGTGCCCCTCGGGGTCGCGAACGCGCGCGACGGAAGACGCCGAGACAACCAATTTGCGAGGAGTAGCAACGCGTGGCGACACCCAACCTGCAGGACCTGCTCGACGCCGGAACCCATTTCGGCCATCAGACGCGGCGCTGGAATCCGAAGATGCGCAAGTTCATCTTCGCCGAACGCTCCGGCATCTACCTCATCGATCTCCAGAAGACGCTGAAACAGCTCAACACGGCGGTCGACCTGCTCAAGCAGGTGGCGCTCAAGGGCGAGAACATCCTTTTCGTGTGCACCAAGCGGCAGCTGAAGGCGGTCGTGGAGGCCGAGGCGCGCAATGCCGGTTGCCACTACGTCACCGAACGCTGGCTGGGCGGGACGCTGACCAATTTCCAGACCATCAAGAAGCAGATTCGCCGCTTGCGTGACCTCGAGCAGGGCGCGCAGGAAGGCGACTTCGAGAACTACACCAAGAAGGAACAGCTTCTCTTTGGCCGCGAGCGCGAGAAGCTCTCCCGGAACCTCGAAGGCATCAAGATGATGGGCCGTCTTCCCGGGGCACTCTTCGTGGTGGACGCCAAGAAGGAAAAGATCGCGGTGCAGGAAGCCAACCGCCTCGGCATTCCGGTGGTGGCCATCGTCGACACGAACGCCGATCCGGACGTCATCACGGTGCCGATTCCCGGCAATGACGACGCGATTCGCAGCGTGTCGCTTATCACCGCCGCGCTCTGCGACGCCGTGCGGGAGGCCCGCGCCCAGATGCCGGTGCGGGACGTGTCGGTGGATGAGGACGCGGAAACCTATTCGTCGGGTGAGGGCGACGGCGCCTCCGACGAGGAGCGCAAGAAGCGCCGCCCCCGCCGCAAGCGGAAGGCGCGGCCCGAGGCGATCGCTGCCCGGATGAAGCACGATCCGGCCGAATCGCCGCAAACCAGCGACAGCGGCGACACGCTGGCCTGAAGTGAGTCGTGAGTCGTGAGTCGTGAGTCATGAAGACCGTGACGCCGGCCGCCCCCACGCAGCCCTCACGACTCACGACTCACGACCCACCGCTCCTTCACCACCACCGCAGGGTAGCTTTGGAACCATGACCATCAGCACCAGGGATATCGCCGACCTCCGCGCCCGAACCGGCGCCGGCATGATGGACTGCAAGAAGGCGCTCGAGGAGGCCAACGGCGACATGTCGGCGGCCGGCGAGATCCTGCGCAAGAAGGGCATCGCCAAGGCGGAAAAGCGCGCCGGCCGTGACGCCTCGCAGGGACTCGTGCTCATCGAGACGGTCACCACCCGCGGTGGCATGATCGAACTCAATTGCGAGACCGATTTCGTCGCCCGCACCGAAGGCTTCCAGCTGCTGGCGCAGCGGCTGGCGAGCCACGCGCTCGAGTCGAGTCCGGCCGGCGTGTCGCTCGAGGCCTTTCTCCAGGAAACACTGGATGGCAAGTCCATCGAGCAGTGGGTGAAGGAGGCCTCCGGTACCATGGGTGAGGCGATGACGCTCAAGCGCGTCGCCTGCTTCGGCACGCCGGCCGGGGTGGTGGGTGCCTACCGGCACCACAATCGCCAGGTCGGGGTCCTCGTCGAGATCATCGGCAACGGGGACGACGAGGCGAAGGCGCTGGCCGACGAGATCGCGCTGCACATCGCGTCGGCGGACCCGATTGCCGTGAGCACCGCCGACATTCCTGCCGACCTGCTGGCGCGCGAACGTCGCATTGCCGAGGAGCAGGTCGCGCTGGAGGGAAAGCCCGAGGCGATCCGCGCCAAGATCGTCGAGGGAAAGGTGAAGAAATTCGCTTCGGAGCGCGCGCTGGTCGAGCAGGGATTCGTCAAGGACGAGTCGGTGACCATCGGCCAGATGATCGGCCGGGTGCCCGGCGCACAGGTGACGCGGTTCGCCCGGTTCAAGGTCGGCGAGGTCTGATGGGCAAGGGCTACCGCCGCGCCCTGCTCAAGCTTTCCGGCGAAGCCCTCGCCGGCGGGAAGGGCGGTAGCCTCGATTACCAGGTCATGGGGACCCTGGCGGCCGAGATCAAGGAGGTGCATGCGAGCGGTGTCTCGCTGGGCCTCGTGGTGGGTGGCGGGAACATCGTTCGCGGCGCGGCAGCCAGCGGCCACGGACTCGATCGCGTATCGGCCGACTACATGGGCATGCTGGCGACGGTCATCAATTCGCTCGCGTTGCAGAACGTGCTCGAATCCATGGGCGTCCAGACCCGGGTGCTCACGGCAATCCGCATGGAATCGCTGGCGGAGCCCTACATCCGCCGGCGGATGATGCGGCATTTCGAAAAGGGCCGCATCGTGATCTTTGCGGGCGGCACCGGCAATCCCTTCTTCTCGACCGACA
>Ga0070711_100001501_pt1 | contig 12826 bp, 10 predicted proteins | sample LARL53metaG_FD_65452 | JGI IMG/M metagenome (GOLD analysis project Ga0070711, IMG submission 65452) | Corn, switchgrass and miscanthus rhizosphere microbial communities from Kellogg Biological Station, Michigan, USA - LAR L5-3 metaG | ecosystem: Host-associated > Plants > Roots > Rhizosphere ... | reverse complement strand
AAGTAGGCCATCATCTCGCCGAGTGCGTCGCCGAGACCGCCGAGCGCTCCGGCCACGGCACCGGAAGTGGTGTTGGCCGCGACGATCGCCTCGGTCCAGCCGTCGAACTTTGTGCGGTCCTCCTCCGGGACCCCGAGATAGTGCGCGACGACCATCGACGGAAGCGGCTTGAACAACTCGGCGACGATGTCGCCGCCGCCGTCGGCGCGTAGCCGCTCGAGGCGCTCGACGACGAATTCGCGGACCTTGGGCTCGACCGCCTCGACTTGCCGCGGAGTGAAGCCCCGCGACACCAGCTTGCGAAACTCGGTGTGCACCGGGGGGTCCTGCATCACGAACGGCGGATTGTCCTGCAGGCCGATCAGTTCGAGTTCGCCGTAGTTGACCGTCAGGCCCTGCGCCGACGAGAAGGTTTCGTGGTCACGGGCCGCCGCCCAGATATCGGCATGCCGCGAGATCACGTAGTAGTCATGGTCGGGTTTGTCCGGCGTGATGACGTGATGCACCGGGTCGTGGTCGCGCAGCTCCGAGTACATCGCCCACGGGTTCGGCCAGGTGTCGGCATCAGCAAGCTGGAAACGAACCGGTGCACCGTGAGACAGAGTGGCTGTCATGTCTCATTGGTACGACAGGTCACCGTGACGTGTCAATAGTTAATCCGCGCGAGCCGGGCCCACGCGAAGCTGGGGAACGCAGGTGCCCCCGAAACAGCGCGTGTCGGGGTCTCTTGCGTCTGCTCAGCGCAGGATCAGATCGCCGCGCCGGGGTTGAGGATGCCGTCGGGGTCGAGTGCCCGCTTGATTCGCTGATTGAGCTCCATCGCTTCGGGTCCGAGTTGGCCCGCCAGCCAGGGCCGTTTCAGTCGGCCGACGCCGTGCTCGCCGGTGATGGTTCCGCCGAGCCCGACGGCCAGATCCATGATTTCGCCGAACGCCTTCTGGGCGCGTTGCGCCATCGCCTCATCGGCGGGGTCGTAGACGATCAGCGGGTGGGTGTTGCCGTCGCCGGCGTGCGCGATCACCGAGATCATCAGGTCGTTGTTGGCGGCGATCTTCGCCACCCCGCCGACCAGATCCGCCAGCGCGGGCAGCGGAACGCCGACGTCCTCGAGCAGCAGTGAGCCCTTGGCCTCCACCGCGGGGATCGCGAACCGGCGCGCGGCCACGAACGCCTCACCCTCCTGGGGGTCGGACGTCGAAAACACTTCTTTCGCACCGTGTTCGGTGAACACCTCGGCCATGAACTCCGCGTCCTCGACGCCAGAGGGTCCGCGGTCGTCGGTGGCGGCCACCATCATCGCGGCGGCGTTGCGGTCGAGGCCCATCCGCAACTTGTCCTCGACCGCGTTGATGGCCGCCGAGTCCATGAACTCCAGCATCGACGGCCGGATCTTGCCGGTGATCGTGACGACGGCGCCCGCGGCGGCCTCCACCGAGTCGAACGTGGCGACGACCGTGCTCGCGACGTGCTGCGGCGGCAGCAGTCGCAGGGTGACTTCGGTGATCACCCCGAGCGTGCCCTCGCTGCCGACGAACAGCTTGGTCAACGACAGCCCGGCGACATCCTTCAGGCGAGGGCCGCCGAGGCGCACCACGGTCCCGTCGGCCAGCACGACCTGTAGGCCCAGCACGTAGTCAGTGGTGACGCCGTATTTCACGCAGCACAACCCGCCCGCGTTGGTGGCGATGTTGCCGCCGATGCTGCAGATCTCGAACGACGACGGATCGGGCGGATACCACAGCCCGTACTCGGCAACGGTCTTCTTCACCTCGGCGTTGAGCAGTCCGGGCTGGGCGACGGCGGTGCGCGTCACCGGGTCGACGGTGATGTCCCGCATCTTCTCGGTGCTGAGCACGATGCCGCCGTTCAGCGCGGTCGCCCCGCCGGAGAGCCCGGTACCCATACCGCGGGGCACGACGGCGATCTTGTTGGCAGTCGCCCACCGCATCACCGTTTGCACCTCTTCGGTGCGCCGGGGCCGAACCACGGCCAGCGCCGTGCCCGCAGTCGGGTCAAAGGCGCGGTCCTGCCGGTAGGACGCCACGATGTCGGGGTCGGTGACCACGACGCCCTCGGGCAGTTCGGCGATCAGGCTCGCCAATGCCTCCGCGCTCATAAGGTTGATGTTACGAGGCGTTCACGCGGTATGGGGAGGCGACAGCAGCCTGATGAGTTCCTCGCGAGTGGTCGAGCCCGTCTTGTTCATCGCCCGGTAGATATGGCCTTCGACGGTGCGAGCCGAGACGCAGAGCCGGTCGGCGACCTCGCGGGTGGTAAGACCCGACCCGAGGAGTCGCACGATCTCGCGCTCACGCGCGGTCAGAGGCAGCGGTTCGCTGACCTCGCGCAGCGCAGGCGTGCTGATGCCGCCGCATCGTTCCGCCAGCGCTTCCGCGCGCGTCGAACAGCCAAGAGCTGATCCCCGCAGATCGTTCCGGCGGAACGCGAGGCAGGCGTGAGCAGCGGCATCCACCGCAGCGACGAGATCGCCCAACTGCTCGAATTCTTCTGATATCGCCGATAATTCAGAACTGTCGGAGTTGCTCAGTGCCGTCGCGAACCGGGCGACCAGTTTCGCGCGTGGCCCGTCGACCATCGCTTCGAGTTCACTCAGCCGAGACGCGCCCGAGTGATCCCCGAACTGGACCGCGGTCTGCAGGCATACCACCTCGGCAGCGAATTGCCCTTTGGCCGCGGCGATTTCGGCGGCTGACAACATCGTGGTGATCGCCTCGGTCAGGGCACCCTGCCCGGCCGCCAACCATGCACGGGCCAGGCTGCGCTCGTAATCCAGCATGCGGAATGGACGTCGAACTTCGTCGATGGTTTTGAGCACGGCGGCCGCCTCGTCCGTCGCACCCCGCATTGCCAGTGCGATGGCGTAGGGGATGTGATACCGATATCCCCAGCCCATGGCATTCCCCGACGCCGACAACGCCGGCGCCGCATTTCCCAACAAGGCACACGCCGAGTCAAGACGACCCGCGAAAAGCGCCGCCCGACCGGCGATCGCGGTGCCGACCATTTGAGCTGCCCCCGGCATCTCGGCACACTGCTCATACACGCGTTGTGCCACTTGGAATCCATCCGCCAGCTGGCCCGCCAGCAGTAGCGCGCTGACGTGCGCGTCGGTGATGTTGAATCGCATGTGCGGGGAGTCGAAGAACCGCGACGCTACGGCGTATCCCGTGTTCGCGACGGCCACCGCCTCGGTGGTCTGCCCCGCGTCCGCAAGCACCACGGCAAGCACCCATGCGGTCTCGGCCCCCGCGACGGCCGGCAGATCTTCCAGCACAAGGCTTTTCGATGCCTGTATCGCCTCTTGCGGCTGGTCCAGAGCAAACCAGTACACGGTGAGGAAAGCGTCGATCCAGATGCGAGGCGCACTGCCACGCGCGGCGTCATCGATGATCTTCTTCGCGCGCGGGGCGTCGCCGAGAGCCCACAGCGTGTTGAGGGCCCGTTGGTAGGCGAGCCGACCGCGGTCGTCGTCGGTGAGCTTTGAATGAGACAGCTCGGCGAGCACGGCGTCGGCCTCCTCGCCGGCAGGCAGCCATGACAACGCGTGCGCACGAAGAAAATACGCGCGCGGCGAGCCGTCAGTGCGGATCGCCGCTTTGGCGAGCCGATCTGCGAGTCGTAAATCTCCCAGCCAGACGGCACCGACTGCTGCCTTGAGGAGCACATCGGTGTCGGGCGTCAGGTCGGAGTCGAGACTCAACGAGGCGCGGCGCACCACATTGCGCAGGTTGTCGCTATCTGCCGCCGTCGCCAGTTCCGCGGCGACCTGTCCGCGTAGTCGCCGCAATCTGGTTTCGGGTGATCGCGACCGTCGCACCTCCCCGTAGAGCGGATGCGCGAGGCGCACCTCCATTCCGTCGTCGGCTTCGCCGACGGTGATCAGGCCGCGCAGATGGGCTTCCTCGATGGCGTCGGGATCAGCGATCCGCCGCATCAGATTCAATTCGAGCGGTTCCCCGACGGCAAGTGCGTCAATCACCTCACCGACGGGCTGCGACAGCGCACCGAAGCGGGCTTCGATCAGTTCGACCAATCCTCTCGGCATGATCGGTTCGCCGATCCACTGCCAGTAGCCGTTCTGCTGCTGAATTCGGCCGTCGGCGATTTCCTGCTCGACGATGTTGCGGAGGTACAAAGCGTTGCCCCGTGTCAGTTTCCACAGCCGGATGGCGGCGTCGGGATCCACCGGGCCGCCCAACGTCGCCGACAACAACTCGGCGGTCTCGATCGCCGAAAGCGGCTGCAGATCCAGTCGGTCGAACTGGCCGCCCCGCCAAATCTCGTAGATTTCGGTTGGAACGCTTTCGCCCTCGCGGAGAGTGAGCACCACTTTGGCGGCCTCACGCTGCACGATCTGGTGCACGACGAACGCCGACAGTTCGTCGAGCAGATGCACATCGTCTACGCCCAGTATCACGGTCTTGCCGGGCGGCGCGGATGTCACCGAGTCGATCACGCTGCGCACCAGTTGCAGCCGGTCGGTGCCCTCGGATTCGGTCCATGGCGCGAACGCACCGAGCGGAAGTTTGCGTGCGGACATCGTTCCGACCGCCCAGCGCGGTTCAAAGCCCCTGGACGCGAGCGACGACAGCCCCTCACGCACTATTCGGCTCTTCCCGACGCCGGCGGGCCCGCTTACCAGGATGCCGACCAGCCCCGGATCCGATATCGCGGCCCCAATGGTTTGCATCTCCTCGGAGCGACCGATTAACGGCCACGTCAACCGCACATCGAGAGCCTAGAGCGCTGAGAGAAGGCCCGGCGGGCTAAACCTGATATTCCGCGGGCGCTATGTGCACGTAGCCGCTCGGCTACTCTGACGGCGTGACTTCCACGGAGGCCAGCCGGATGAGCGGCATCCGGCGGACGGCGGCACAGGCCCGCGTCATGCTCTGCCTGCGCTTGATCTATTCGCCGACCACGGCGTGAGAGCGGCACGTCGCTGTGCGTCGTACCGCACGCGCGATCGCACATGCATCAGAACACGCAGGTGTCGACGCGCAGCGCCGCCAGGCGTGGGAAGCGATCCTTCGTCACTGGTGCCTCGATCAAGTCGACAACGCCTTCCTGCCTCGAGAGCAGCGTGACGTTTACGAGCTGGACGCGGTGCATTGGATTGATCTCCTCCACCAGGCGGGCGCGCAACAGGTGACGCACTGCTACACCGATGAATGGAATCTCTTCCAACAGTACGCATTTCGGTGAGCGTGTTCCTGCCGGGGGTGCATTGGCACGTGATCGACGCCGAGCCATACGGGAGACGAGGCGGCGTCGCGCGTGGTCAACGTCGGAGCGACGGCGGTCCGAGGGAGCGGAGCACGGCATCGGTCAGACGCTCGGCGTAACCGGGTGGGAATTCTTCGCCGAGTATCACGCCACGCAGGTAGAGCGGGCCGCCAACGAGGTCTTGTGCGAGTTCGAGGTCGAAGTCAGGCCGGATTTCACCGCGCTCGACGGCCCGTCGGAGCATCTTCGCGCCGGCCTCTCGTCGCGGACTGACGAAGCGCTCGGTAAGGACTGCCGCAAGGTCGGGCGACCGGCGCGCCTCGGCAACCAGCGATTGGACGACGCTGCGGATCAGCGGGTTCGCCAAGACGGCGATCGCGTCGTTGGCGAGGGCCAGCAAGTCGCCGCGCAGGCTGCCGGTGTCGGGTGGGAGGACCGCCTTGATGGCGTATTGGCCGACCAGGTCGATGAGCATCTCTTGTTTGGAGGGCCAGCGGCGGTACAGGGCGGCCTTGCCGACTCCCGCGCGCTCGGCAACCCGATCCATTGTCACGCCCGCGTAGCCCTTCTCGCCGAGCTCGGCGAAGAACGCGGCGACGATCGCCTCGGTCTTCTCGGGCCGCAGAACAGCGGCGCCCGCCGGCTGACGACGTCGCATGGCCGGTCAGTCTATTACATCGATACTGCACAGTTCCGACGGTGCTACAGTCGTGTCACAGCGATGGAACGAATCGGTTCCGTCCCAACGAAGTGGAGGATCGTGGTCATGTCCGAGCAAGAGATGATTCCGGCATTGGCCGCCGATGTTTACGACCAGATGACGGCAATGGTGACCGGCCATTGGGTCAGCCAGACGGTCCGTGCCGTCGTCGACCTCTCGCTCGCCGATCATCTCTCTGGGCAGAGGCTCACGGCGGCCGAGGTGGCCGACCGCGAAGGCAGCGCCCCGAATACCACCTTCCGGCTGATGCGGGCGTGCGTCGCGCTGGGCCTGCTGACCGCCGACGACCACGGTCGGTTCACCGGCACCCCGCTGCTGCAGACTTTGGGCAAGGACACCCCTGGCTCGCTGCGGGATCTGGTATTGGCCATCACGCAGCCATCGCAATGGCTGCCGTTGAACGAGTTCACCACCTCGGTGCGAACCGGGCAGAGCCAGGCGGAAGCCGCGCTGGGCATGGGCTTCTTCGACTACCTGGAACAACACCCCTCCCAGGCCCGCGAGTTCTCCGCAGGGGTGGCGAGCACGACGGCACTGTGGGTGGCCGACGCCGCCCGAGTGATCGACACCACGGGCGTCAGACTCGCGGTCGACGTCGGCGGTGCCACCGGTTCGCTGCTGCACCTCCTGCAGCTAGCCAACCCGACGCTGCGCGGGATCATCTTCGACCGGCCCAACATCGTCGACGACGCCGTGGCGCACACGGCACTAAGGGGTCTCGCCGAACGCACCGACGTGGTCGGTGGTGACTTCTTCGAGGCGGTTCCAGCGGCTGACCTCTACCTCCTGAAGTTCATCCTGCACGACTGGGACGACGAGAACTGCGTGAAGATCCTCAGCAGATGCCGGGAAGCGATGCTCCCCGGTGGCAGGCTCGCGGTGATTGAGCTGGTTCTCGGCAAGCTCAGCGATCCCGGCTTTGGAGCGTTGATGGACATGAACATGCTCGCGGCCAGCCCCGGCCAGGAGCGCTCCCTCGACGAATATGACGCACTGCTCGCCGCGGCCGGCTTGCAGCGCACGGCCTTTTCTACTGTTGGCTCCCCGCAAAGCGTGATCGAAGCTGTCGCCGCCTAAGCCGGCGGCGCCCTGGACTGAATTCACTCAAGGAGGAAAACCAGGATGACCGAACTCGACGATCAGGTCGTCGCGGAATTCCGGGCCAACGCCCGCGTAGTGCTCGACGCGATGGGCGGCCACTTCAGCAGCATTCACCTACTCCTGCTCCACAACACGGGTTGGCGCACCGGAAAGCAGCACGTAACTCCGCTGCTCTACGTCGAAGACGGCGACCGGTACGTCTTGATCGGCTCCAACGGCGGAGCTGAGAAAGAGCCGGCGTGGGTGGCGAACGTCGCCGCCGAGGCGGAGGTGTTAATCGAGGTGCGCGAGCGCATGCTGACGGCGACGCCGACGATCCTGCGGAATGGTGCGGAATGGGACCGCCTTCATGCCGCGGCGGTGGCCTACTGGCCCGACATCCTCGAATACCAGACCCACACCACCCGCACATTCCCGTTGATCGTCTTGAACCCGGTCCCAGATTCTGCGCGCCCCAACGCCACACGGCTCCCATTGGCACCCGAGACCACAGCGGGAGCCTGAGATGTCAGGCCGGACTACCTCCGCACTGTCCTTGACGGTCGTCAACAGGGGAAGTCGCGACGGCAGCCTCAATGGCAAGGTGGCGTTCGTTACCGGTGCGGCCCGTGGTCAGGGCCGTGCCCATGCGGTGCGGTTGGCATCAGAGGGCGCCGACGTCATTGCGGTCGACTTGTGCGACCAGATCGACTCGGTGCCCTATCCGATGGCCAACCCCGACGACCTGGCCGCCACCGTCAAGCTCGTCGAGGATACCGGCGGGCGCATCGTCGCTCACGAGGCCGACGTTCGGGATCGCGCGTCGTTGACAGAAGCGTTGCAGGCCGGCCTCGGCGAGTTCGGCCGCCTCGACATCGTCGTTGCCAATGCCGGGACCGCACCGATGGGCGCAGGCGACGAAGGCTGGCGAGACGTGATCGATGTCAACCTCGCGGGTGTTTACCACACCGTCGACGTCGCGATACCGATCATGATCGAGCAGGGCGGCGGCGCAATCGTGTTGACCAGCTCGGTGGCTGGCCTGGTAGCTGTCGGCGGGGCCAACGGCGGCGCGATCGGATACGCGGCGGCGAAGCACGGCGTGGTCGGGTTGATGCGGGTGTACGCCAATGTGCTTGCCCGGCATAACATCCGGGTCAACTCGATCCACCCGTCGGCTGTGCATACGCCGATGATCGACAACGAATACTCCCGGCGGTGGGAGTCCGAACTCCCCACGGACGTCAGCAACGCGCTGCCGGTGCAGATGGTGGCACCTGAGGACGTTGCCAACGCCGTGGTCTGGCTGGTGTCCGACGCGGCCCGCTACGTCACCGGCGTAACCCTGCCGGTTGACGCCGGCTTCGTCGTCAAACGCTGACAGGTGCAGCATTGGCGATGGGCACGCCGAGCCGGGCTCTGCCAGTGCACCGGCGAGCACATGATTTCGGCATAAACCAGGATGAAAATTATGGAGCTGCGCGAATTGCGCGCATTTGTGGCCGCGGTGGAGGAAGGCGCATTGTCCGCGGCGGCGCGGCGGCTACACGTCAGCCAGCCCGCGCTGAGTCAGACCGTTAACGCGCTTGAACGTCGGCTGGCGGTCCAGCTGTTGGTACGCAGCAGCACCGGCGTGCGGGTAACCAGGGCGGGCATGACGTTGCTGGCGGACGCACGCGCGGTACTGGTCTGCCACGAGCGGGCCCTTCGGACAATTGCCGGCCAGGCCGGTGACGGAGGCGGCGTGATCCGGCTGGGCGTGCCCATGGAGCTGGCGCCCAACGTCCTCAGCGGGGCACTGGAGAAATTCGACGCCAACCGTCCCGCGACGCGTGTCGTTCCCCGGCATTTGACGACAGCCGCGCAACTTGCCGCACTGCGTGGCAGTGAACTCGACGTCGGCCTGGTCCGGGAACGCCCTGCAGGCGCGCAGTTCGATGCCATGCTTGTGGTTCGGGAAAACCTCGGGGTGCTTCTGGCGGCACGCCTGGCCGCCGAACTCGTTGGCCCCGAGGGTATCCGGCTCGACGCGCTGTCTGGATTGGAATGGCTCGGGTTTTCCCGATCCGCTAGCCCCGCCTGGCATGACGAGCTGACGGCCATCCTGCGGAGCCACGGCATCGATCTCGGCCCCGCCCCTCCCGAAGGCCAGGAGCTGATCGCCGAAGTCAAGTACGCGGCGGTAATTTCCGGTCACACTTTCGCACTCGCACCCGAGAATTGGCCGCACCGCGTGCCCGAATCTGTCAGATGGTCTCCGGTCGCTGGCAATCCCCTGGTGCGGCGCACATGGGTGATTTGGGCCGCGCACTCCCGTCGACGCGACATCGCCCAGCTCATCGCCGCATTCGAGCAAGCGGATCCGACATGGACCCGAACGGCCCGGGACTGAGGCTGGCATGGTTGACGTCGCAGCCGGAGAAGCGGTGTTCGGAAGGTTCACGGCCAGGGCGTGCGGTCGGCTAGTCGTCCGCGTCGGTGGCTCGTCGGTACCGCTGCCGGCTTGGCGATGTCGCGAGTAGCGTCCGCAATCGGCGGCGTCCACGGTGAAGACGCGACATCACGGTTCCGACGGACGTGTCCATAACCTCGGCGATCTCCCGGTAGCGGAAACCCTCAACGTCGGCGTAGTACACCGCCATCCGAATCGGCTCCGGCATCGCTCGCATTGCGGCCGCAATCTCGGTGTCGGGTAGCTCTTTCAGCACCTCATCTTCGGCTGAGCGGAGTCCAGTCGAAGAGTGTGCGGCCTGGGCCGCCAATTGTTGATCGGTGATATCCGCGGTCGAGTATTGCACCGGCTGCCGCCGCCTCCTGCGATAGGTGCTCACGTAGGTGTTAGCCATGATTCGGTGTAGCCATCCGTTCAGGTTGGTGCCCGGCCGAAACGATTCAAAAGCGGAGTAAGCCTTCACCATAGTGTCCTGGAATAGATCCTCGGCATCGTAATGATTGGTCGTCAGGCGAAGGGCATAGCGATACAGCGGCTCGCGCAGGGGCATAGCATCCTGTTGGAACCGTGCCTTCAGTTCGGCATCGGTGTTGCCCGTTTCCCGAGGCTCATGCGGCAACGGCGATATGCAGAAAGGCGACACACCGTCAGCTTCTGCGACGACCTCGCTCGCGGTCACGCGACGGTCGTCGTTGCATGCAGTCGTATCAGTTACGGCGAGATAGTCGGTGTTGCTTAATGATTCAGCAATAATTGCGATCGAGCCCTCGATGCCCCGCTCACCTGTCAAGGCGTGAATCGGGGCGACGCCATCGGCGACGGAGTCGAGAGACGGCTGCGCCCACGTTAGCGCGGCATCGTTCGTCGTCATGGCAGTAGCTCCTTAATGCCCAAAATTGATGGTGCGCTGTTGGATCCATCGGACACGGACACTGGTCGCATGGAAAGCCGTCCGCCAGACCAACTGCCAACAGCGGCTATAAGCACCTCTTTGCCGAAAGGCTCGGCGATCGTCAAATCCGCACTAATCCGATCGCCGGTGATGAGGCTCGCTGTCTTGTCGGCAATGCCAAGGACGCCGCGTTCGTGTTGGCGGACACGATCGTCGGCATGACCGACGCATCGGTGAGGCGTCGAGGCTCGATTCCGTGCACCTTCAGCTCGGGGTAATCCAATTGGCGCGGATGGTGAATGCGCGGCAACTTCGAGTGGCGCGAAGGCATTTCCCGGCGGGCGCATCCGGCCCGCGGGTCGGGTCCGACGCGTCCAGGTGGTGGCGAAGGGTTCACGGCGCTAGACGCTGCGGAGTAAGCAAATCGCGTATGTATTTGTCGGCGCTACCCGCAACTCCATCACTTCGCCAGTGCATCAAACTCGGACCTGCAGAAAGAATGGCTTATGCCCGCCGTTGGTAATTCGTCTGGCCAACAACCTTTAATGCCGCAGTCATCTGAGTTTATTAGATCAGCGGCACACAGCCGCGTACCCGCTTCAAGACCATCGAAGGAGCAGCGCTATGCGCATCACGCTCAACCACATCACGCCGCTATTGGCGGTGGGGGCTGCCGCGATAGCGATCGCCGCCGCGCCGAGTGCCGTCGCAGAGCAGCCCTGCACCAACCTGGGCGGCTCGAAAACCATATGCCAGTCACCCGGCAATGTTCAGATCAACGACGCGCCTCCCGCGCAATCTGCGCCGCAATATCCCTTCTGGGCCGGCAGCTTGCTTTTTCATCATGGCGGCCATCACGGGTAGCCGTCACACGGCCGCCGGCGCTGCCACGGTGACGAATTGACTTGGGCGGGCACATCGCAGGCAGAGTTCTTCGGTGCGGCCGCCTACGCCACGGTCAGCCAGTTGCCGTCCGTACCGGGAAATAGCCGACCGTAGTGCGGCGTTCGGCTCCGCTCTTGCGGCCGACGGAGACTCGCACAGCGAGTTGGTCTTAACGTGCTTCGAACTCCCCACGACGTGTGGTGTTCGGAAAAGCTTTGGCATGCAGAATATTTCGCTCGTTTTACTGGTGGAGTGGACGTGCGATATTTCTTCAGCAGTTCTACGCCGGTCTCATCGACCCCGTGGGGCGCGAAGTGTGGGATGAGCTGCTCGGCGAATAGTTCGATGTTTCGGCTCGAGCAGTTCACGCCGTCATCGGTGACCCATAACTGAATGGCATCCCTGCGGCGGGACCTCTGACTCTGGCGTGCACGAAGCGGACAAGCGCCGATTGTCAAGATCGGGGCGCCACTTGATGTACCGGTGTCCCCTACGGGTTGACGATGACGTCGAGCATGAACGTCCTTCCCGAGCCCACGACCTCCAGGGCGTGGTGCAGCGCCGGGCGCAGCTCGCTGAACTTCTGCACACGTTCGCCGGTGCCGCCATAAGCTTCGGCCTGCTTCACATAGTCGGGCGTGGGTTGGATAACGTTGCCGACAGAATTCCCGTCTCGGACCGCGGCGCCCTCGGGGTAATACTTCAGGAGATTCCGCGTTTGGGACGCGTACTGGCGGTTGTTGCACAACACGATCAGCAGCGGGACGCCGTACTCCTGTGCGAATCCAAGGGCGGCCGGTGTCGGGTTGTAGTGCCACGCTCCGTCGCCCAGGATGCAGACGACCACCTGCTGCGGCCGCGCAAGTTTGACACCGAGTGCGGTGCCCAGGCCGGTCCCCAGTGCTCCAGCCCATCCGCGATACTGCGAGAAGGGCTTGCGCTCGTAGAGGAATTGAATCATTTGGGGCACCTGGGAGGTTATCTCATCGACGCAGATCGCGTCATCGGGCAGTGCGTCATGCAACTCGCGAAACAAGTCGGCTGCCGGCACGAAATCGGTTGCCTGTGAAGATAACTGCCCGGCTTGCTCGATAGCCGCGGCGCGAACGCCCCGCGTATAGCGGGCCCAACGCTCGACCCCTTCGGGCCGCGGCGTCGATCGCTTTGTGACGTTGTCAGCGAGCGCACCCAGATTTAGCGGCAGATCTCCGGGGATGGTATGAGTGGTTGGGTAGCCCCAGTAAGCGGCGCGCGGGCGCATGGGGTCTTGCTCGACCTGAATAACCGCGCACCCTGGTCGCAACGTCGTATGCGGTGGATGCCACGGCCCGTTGCAGCCGGCCAACAGGATGGCGTCGGCGTCGCCCAGCACGGCTTCAACCGGCCCCGCTCCGTACAGCGGGTGCGACCGCGGGAAATTGTGGTAGGCGGGATTCCAGAACTCGAAAACCGGCGCGCAAAGCGCCTCGGCGATCCCCACCAGCGCGGCGCGTTCAGCGTCTGTTCGTCCGCCGTGCTCGGTGATGATAATGGGGTTGGCGGCGCTGGC
>Ga0070711_100001500_pt1 | contig 12830 bp, 13 predicted proteins | sample LARL53metaG_FD_65452 | JGI IMG/M metagenome (GOLD analysis project Ga0070711, IMG submission 65452) | Corn, switchgrass and miscanthus rhizosphere microbial communities from Kellogg Biological Station, Michigan, USA - LAR L5-3 metaG | ecosystem: Host-associated > Plants > Roots > Rhizosphere ... | reverse complement strand
CTCGATGACCGGCGGCATCACGCTGTGGAAGGACCGCGGCTACGAGGTCAACGTCCCGCGCGCGCTCGGTCCCGAACAACGCGAGCGCTACTCGCGCCACCTGCTGATCCCCGAGATCGGCGTCGAGGGTCAGATCAAGCTGCTCGACGCGAAGGTGCTGCTGCTGGGCGCCGGCGGCCTGGGCTCGCCCACGGCTCTGTATCTCGCGGCGGCCGGCGTGGGCACGCTGGGGATCGTCGACGACGACGAGGTCGACCTGTCCAACCTCCAGCGCCAGGTGATCCACTCGACCGCGCGCGTGGGCGTGGCGAAGGTGGACTCCGCGGAGGAGTCGATCAGGGCACTGAACCCCGATGTGAAGGTCGTCAAGTACCCGGTGCGAATCGACGCGTCGAACATCATGGAGATCATCTCCGGCTATGACGTGATCGTCGACGGGGTCGACAACTTTCCCACGCGGTATCTGCTCAACGACGCGACCGTGCGGTTGAAGATCCCCGTCGTGTCAGCCTCGATCCTGGGCTTCGACGGTCAGCTGTCGGTGTTCAAGCCCTACGAGGGTCCCTGCTATCGCTGCCTGTTCCGCGAGCCCCCGCCGGCGGAGCTCGCGCCCTCGTGCGGGGCCAACGGCGTGCTGGGGGTGCTGCCGGGCACGATGGGGCTGCTGCAGGCGACCGAGGTCGTCAAGCTGATCCTCGGCATCGGCGAGCCCGCGATCGGACGCTTGCTGCTGTATGACGCGCTGGGGGCGACGCTGACCGAGGTCAAGGTCCACCGCGACCCCGAGTGCCCGATCTGCTCGCGCGAGCCCGATGAGATCGCCGACGAGGAGATGGGTGTGTTCCCCGACTACGAGGCGTTCTGCGCCGCGGCCGGGTAATGAAGCGCGGCCGGACAGCTCTCCGGCACCTGTCACGCACGAGCGAGCGCCGGATGCGCTCGGCGTGCTAATCATTCCCGAGCATGGCGACGATCAAGATCCCCCCAGTCCTGCGTGCCTCGGTCGGCGGCGAGAAGCAGGTGCAGGCTGCGGGCGAGAGCGTCGGCGACGTCCTGCGCGACCTCGCCTCCAGCCACCCGGCGACCCATGATCAGCTGTTCTCGGCCGACGGTGAGCTGAACCGCTACGTCAACGTATATCTCAACGACGAGGACGTCCGCGTCCTCGACGGTCTCGATACGACGGTTGGCGACACGGACACGCTGGTGATCCTGCCGGCGATGGCCGGCGGCTAGACGGACGCTGTCAGCGACCGCGGGTGGGTCGGGAAGCGCGCTTCCGCCGACGCCCCGTCTAGGAGGGTCTAGCGAAACTCGTCGTACAAGCGTCAAGGATCAGTGTCACAGGACCGATTCTAGGAGGTATGGGACGACGAGAGCAGGAAGTTGAGCGTATCCTTAGATTCCCGATCACGGCTCATCCAGCCGTCCAGAGGGCTATGAAGGAGGGCATCAGCCCGCTAGATAGCCTCGACGGTCCTGATGCTGTCCGCGAACATTTGCGGCTTCTCTTCGCTCATACCCAGGGACTTCGCAAGGCGATCGTCTGGATCGCTCGTGAGCTTGACGAGCTCGACCCCTGAGTCCTCGTCCTCAAAGACCACTCCGACCTCGACATCCTCCGGGGTAGTGCCTACTACTACGAGCCTCATACGGCCGAGCTTAGCCCACGCCCCGGAATAGCTCGGCTGTAGGAACACCGAGCCCGCGTGCGATCCTGACGATGACCTTGACGCCCGGGTCGCGGCCTTGTGTCTCGATGCGGGCGATGTCGGTCATGTGTAGTCCTGCTTGTTCTGCTAAGCGCTCTTGGGTGAGCCCGCGCTCTTTGCGTAGCCGTCTGACGTTCGCGGCAAAGGCTTCCAGGGGCTCCATGTCCTGAACCTTCGCCTGGACCCCCAGCCTGGTCTATGGCTAATCGGCCATGTAGGATGCGCCCAACAAACGCAGGCAGGGGGAACATGGCTATCAAAAGGAAACGCCGCCCGAGCGGGCGCTACAACGTGACGCTGCGCTACACCGGGACGCGACAGAGCCTCTACGGCCCAAACGCGCAACGGATAGAAGAGGCTCTACATACTGGTCTTCAGGACGATCGGCACAGTACGAGCCTGGAGGGAATGGAGATCGAGGTTCAGACACGGTTGGATGCCATTGGCTGGCTGGGCGCAATCTGGCTTGTGGTGCTCGCGGCTATCGTTGTCCTCGGTGTCCTCAGCCTGGTGGCCTCCAGCATCGGGCTTGAATAAAAGGGGGAAGCCGAAGCTCCCCCCTCGATGTTCTAAGCAGCCTTTCCCAGGGTTTGTCCCTGCTCGGCGAGATAGCGTTTGAGGATGCGCCGCACTTCGCCTGTGACGCTGCGTTCTTCTCGCTCTGCCTGGGCGCTGACTATGTCGTAGAGGTCTTTGGGGATACGCACCGTGACGTAACTGTCTTCAGCCATTTCGTCTCACCCGCTTCCTTTGAGGGTCTAGCGAAACTGGTCGTACAAGTGTTAAGAGGTCGCGTCACAGGGCCGATTCTAGGCGGTGTGAGTCTTGAGGACGAAGTCACACAGCTATTCGAGAGTAAGATGCTCAGCGATGCCATGGCTGACGATGAGGGACTCGGGGAACGGCATGTCGGGCGTCCAGCCACCCTTGCGGGCCTCAGCAGCGAGCTTGATGAGCTTTTGGTAGAGGTCGCGGCTCTTTCGGTCGCGCTCCCCGCGCTTCGCCAGGGCACACGCTTGGCGCTCCGCCGCCTCGCTCGGGAGATCGAAGACGCCAGCCTTTCGTAGTAGTTCCGCTGCGTCTACTCCCTCCCTGCGGTCGAGTCCTAGAAGGCGAAGGACAGACAGCCTCATCCCGCTCGGCTGAGGATCGTCGTCCGCTGCGCTGTCCTTCGTGGCTTCTCCCAGGCGTTCCTCAAGCGCCTCTACACGCTGCTGAAGCTCAAATAGCGCAGCAGAGCTTGGTGAGGATCGTGAGATCGACGTGGAGTCGGACACGAGCCAATCCTCGCACACGCAAGGGCAGCATCGCCCAATCATGCTTCAGACGGCCGAACTCCCGCTCGACGGCCCCACGAGCCTTGTAGAGGGCCTTCCAACGCTCGTCGCGTGGTGTACGCAGCTTGCACGCTGGGATCGCGTGTTTGGTGCGCTTGAGCGGGATGATCGCCTCCGTGCCGCGCGCATGACAGCCGTCGTAGATCATCGCTTGGTCATAACCCTTGTCCATCGCTGCTGTGCTGACCGGTGTCTGCTCCAGCACATGGTCGAGCAAGGGAAGGGCGACGGGTAGTTCGTTGTCGCGGGCGCTACGGACCTCCCATGCGAGCGGCAGTCCCGTGGTCGTACAGACAGCGGCGTGAATACGGTAGCCGTAGAACCCGCCGCCCTTGCGTGTCGAGACGGCAGAACGATGCCCCCAGGACGCGTCGGGGTCGCTGTACTCGCTGAGGGCTCGCTCACGACCACCGTTGCTGACGTAGCGTTGCCCGTTGGCGTACGCCGGGAGGTCTGAAGCGTCGATGGCGATGTTCTCGCCCATGTTTGGGTGCTCTGTCCGCAAGCGCGCAAGGACCCGGCCGATACAACTATCCAGGAGCGCTTTGTGTGCTCTGAGCTTCGCTGCGAACCTGTATGCCGCGTAGACGCTCGGAATGTCCCCGAGGGCGCGCTGTAGCGCCTCGTGCTCCTGAACGAGAGCTACCGTTCGGCTCCATGTTGGGATCGCGTACAGGCTCTTAGCGAGCGCGACACCGAGCAATGCTCGTACGGGATAGCCCGGTCTGCCTGTCCATCGTGTCCCTTCGAGGTCTTCAATAAGGCGCGTAATCTCCGGTGAGTCCAGGATTGCGCTGAGTTCGGCGACACGTCGCCGTGGTACCTTGGTCGCGGCCATCGGATTGCAGTCCTTTGGTCCAGGCCCTCGGCTGTGCAACCAGCGCGGGGGCTATTTATTGGGAGGCCGCAACCTATCCATGCGTTCGGACAACATTGTCCGACCCGTTTGGAAACCTGTTCTGCGCAAAGTCCCCAACGAAGGGAACTCTCATGCAGATCGCGGAGCAGGAGCAGATACGCGTCACGGTACGCGTACCAGCCTCTTTGGTCAGCGCGTTCGAACGCGTAGCTGACCGAGAGGAACGAACCCTATCCGCTGAGGTTCGCTACCTGATGCGTCGCCGAGTCGAGGAATCAGGACTCGAACCCGCGCAGCAAGACGGAGGAAGCCAATGACCTCCCCCGCCTCAGGAACAGTGCGTCCGTGGCGGAACTGGTAGACGCAGCCGCCTTTCAAGCGGCTTCCTCACAGGATTGCAGGTTCGAATCCCGCCGGGCGCATCTGATCCGCTGACCAATGCCCTTCAAGTCCCTCTTGTATACCCGGGCCTGCGTGCTTTTAGGGATCGCCTTCTGAAGCGTTCTCCGAGAAGCTGCAAGGCCACCGGACTCACCTTCCGGGACCTTGTAGGGTAATCGCACTCACCAGGCTCGCGGCATCTACTCTGGAGCACCATACGACGTTAGCTAGACAGAATCCTTCAAACGTCGCGCAACCGTTCTATCGCGCTCTGATAGTAGCGTCAGGCTCCGTCAGAGCTATGCTCAGGACCGGATCGAACGGACCGGGGCGTGGGCTAAGCTCGACACATGGCCACGATCCCGCCCGATGTAATGAAGCGGCAAGGACTCGTCGAAGCAGAGGCGTGGGGGCTACTGGAACTCAGGCCCCTCATGGAAAAAACGTGCGAGGCGTATCGCCACGCTGTTAGCAGCCTCTCCCGTTAGGTTTGGGCTCATGCGTTTCGGCATCCACGCGTTTTTCGAGAAGCGGGATCGAGTGCAAGCGGATATACCCGCAGTAGCCGCATACAAGCGGAAGCGCGGGAAGACCTTTGGTCCTTGGCTGATCGGCGTCCACTTCTGGAATGAGAACGACCGTCATGTGGGGCTGTGCCCATTCTGCCTCCCCGCAGGAGGGACAGCGTGGAAGAGCGTATCGCTCGGCGACCTCACTGAGACCTACGAGATCGTGTCCCATACCGCCTAGAATCGGCTCTGTGACGCGACCTCTTAACACTTGTACGACCAGTTTCGCTAGACCCTCCTAGGCTTCGCGTCCAGGTTTGACGTCGAGGCTCAATTGTTACGACTCGCCGAACGATTGGATTGCGTCCATGACGAAAGGCAGCGTATTCCCACCCGGAGTTGGCGCCCCGCGTAGGCGAGTCGGTATGGCCCGACACGCCTCGCGCCTGGTGCTGCTGGCGTTGTTCGCCGGCGCCGGATGTATCCTGCCGGCCGCGGCCACCGCCGCGAAAGCTCCCGAATACTCCCTGTCGATCGTCGAGGGAGCCAGCACGCAGCCTGAACTGTACCCGGTGGCCATGACCAGCGGGCGGGTCACTCCCTCCGCCGAAGCCGTCGTGTCGATCATCCGCGGTGGCATCGTCGTGACGCAACACACCGGCAAGGACGGCAGCGTCTACATGAGCGATGTGCCGAACGTCGGTGATGTGGTGACGCTCGAATCCCCGGCCCACAACCTGGTGGGGTCGGTCGTCTACGACGGCCTGCCCTCGATGGACCCGACCGTGTGCGCGGGGTCGGTGAGCTTCTCCGGTCAGCGCTCGATGGCCCAGGAAGTCGAAGGCGGCTACTACTCGCTGGTGGTGCACACCGGTCCGTACGGTTACAAAGACGCCCAACGGACGGGCACAGGCCACGCCCAGGTGACCTCGCTGTCCGGATCGGCGTACGCCGGCAACTTCCTGGCGCCGCTTCAGATCGGACAGACGGTGTGGGCGAGCGAGACCTCGCGCGCATCGCTCGCCGGCGGGGCGGTGTTCAGCTACTCCAGCGAGAACGATCGTCCCGTGGGCGCCTGTCCCGTGCCTCCGGCGCCTCCGCCGCCACCACCGCCCCCAGCGCTCCAGGGCTCGATCGTCAAGCTCGCCAAGATCACGATCCACAAGCTGCTCAAGCTCGGCTGGCTGTGCCAGGTGACGATCAATCAGCCCGGCACGGTCACCGAGGATCTCTATCTGCAGGGCGGTGCGCTGCCTGCATTCGCGTCCTCCGCCGGCAAGCACGGGCGGCGTCATCACAAGCGCAAGCCGGCGCTGCTGCTCGCGCACGGGGTGACCTCGGCGAAAAGCGCCGGCAAGGTGAACGTGCTGATCCGCGTGACGCCGCGCGGTCGCAGGGTGCTCAGACATGCCAGGCATGTCAAAGCCGTGCTGATCACCACGCTGCGCAGCCCCTCGGGCGCCAAGCTGAGCCTTGGGCGGCGCTCGCTGTCACTGCACGCATAGGGCAGCGGTCCCCTAGGCCGATGCGCGGTCACTCGCTCGCGCTCACGCTGCTCACGACGGCCGCCGCCTGGCTGCAGCCGCCGCCGGTTCTGCCGCTGCCCTCCCGCGGCGGTCCCGAAGGGCCGCCGCGGCCATATGGCGTGCAGCCCGCGCCGGGGCCCGCCCCGCCGCACACCAGCCCACGCTGGGCGCGCACGCAGGACCATGCCCTGCTCTACGGCCCATTCCCGGGAGGCGGGCTCACGCGTGCAATCTCCGACGGCACGCTGCTGCTGGACGAGCACGCGCCAGCGCGCGCGCTCGCGCTGACGCGCATCCGCGCCACCGGGGCTCGCGTGGTCCGCATCCCGGTGAGCTGGCGCGCAGTCGTAAGCGCCACCCCGCCCGCGGACTTCGACGCGCGCGACCCGGCGAGCCCCGCCTACCGCTTCGGGTTGATCGACGCGGCCGTGAGCAGCGCGGTGTCCGCCGGTCTGACGCCGCTGCTGGTCGTCTCCCACGCCCCGGCGTTCGCCGAAGCCCCACATCGCTGGCCCTACGCCTACCCCGGCAGCTGGGCTCCCAACCCGAGCGCGCTCGAAGCCTTCGCCGTGGCCCTGGCGCGTCGCTACGACGGCTCCCATCCCGCACCCCTCGAACCGGGCCGCTCGCTGCCGCGGGTGAACATGCTCCAGGCGTGGAACGAGCCCAACCTCGCCCGCTACCTGGAGCCCCAATGGGTGATTGCGCACGGACGCTGGAGCGCCTTCTCGCCGCTGCTCTACCGCCAGCTGCTCGACGCGTTCTACGCGGGCGTGAAGTCCGTCCGCCCCGATGACGTGGTGGTCGCCTCCGGCATGGCTCCCAACGGCGACCCCGCGGGAGTGGGGCGGATGGCCCCACTGCCGTTCCTGCGGGGGATGCTGTGCCTGGCTCCCACATCTCCGCCGAGCATTCGGCGGAAGACTCCCCAGCCCGCTTCCAGGCCGGGTGCGGCCCATCACGCCAGAGCCCGGGCGAGCGGCCGCGGCGCTCGCTGCGCCGACCCGCCGCGGTTTGACGTGCTCGCATTCCATCCGCTGTCGATCGGAGACCCCGACCGACCAGCGGCGTCCTCGTCGGATGTCTCGATCTCCGACGCCGCCAAGATCACCGGACTGCTGACCGAGGCGGAGCGCCTTGGCACCGCGCTGCCCGCCGGCGTCAAGCCGGTATGGGTAACAGAGCTCAACTGGGAAAGCGACCCGCGCGGTGGAGTGCCCGGCCGGCTGCAGGCCCAATGGATCTCACGCGCTCTGCACCGCCTGTGGGTCGCCGGTGTCGGGCTCGTCGCCTGGCAGTTCCTGATCGATCCTTACCCAGGACTGCTCGCGGCAACTCCGACCGGAGCGACGTTCGCATACCAACGGCCGGCGGGGCTCTACAGCGCCGGCGCGGGCGGCGACCCGGCGAGCGCCCGCCCCAAGCCGTTCCTGCGCGGGTTCACGTTCCCGTTCGACCCCCTACGCGTGGATCGGCGGCACGTGCGCGTGTGGGCGCTGCTGACGCGCCCCGGGCAACCCGTTTGGTTGCAGCGACTGGGGCAGACGGACCGGACAGAGCGAGGCGGGCCGCCGGGTCGAGGTGGGTTGCCCGCGCGAGGTGAGCGCCGATGGCGCACGATCGCCCGCCTGCGCGCCGATCGCTACGGCGTGCTCAACATCCTCGTCTCTCTCACCGGCGCCGCGCAGCTGCGCCTACAGAACGAATCATTTACCAGCCCGTCGTCAGTCGTGCCGCGGACTCAAAGGCCGCTATGAGCCGGCGGTGCCTGACGGCCATGCCACGTTGATGTTGGCTCCGGCTGACCGAGGAGATGCGTAACGGACTCACCGGCTGCGAGGCGCTGTGCGGCCTCGCCGAGCTGCTCAGTCTCAATCGCGCCGTCTACCCAGCGGTCCAGGATCTCAATGACAATCGCTCCGGGCTCCAAGCCCTCGGCCCGTACGGACCCGATGGCATCGGCGACGATGTGTGCGCGGCTATCTGTCACGACTACCAATAAGGATACCGCCAGAGTCGGCGAGTAAAGAGGCCGAGTCCTGTGCCGACAGGTACGAGTGTCGAGTAGCTAAGCTGCTGCGGCGGTGCTATGAGCCGGCTCGGCCATCGTCTCGCCCGCGGCTGGCACATGGCTCATCGCGTGCTCGGCCAGCGCGGTGATCGTCAGCGACGGGTTGACACCCACGTTTGCGGGGATCGCCGAGCCGTCGCAGACGAGCAGGTTCTCGTAGCCGAACACGCGCTGGCGGGCGTCGATCACGCCGCGCTCGGGGTCGGGGGCGATCACCGCGCCGCCGAGGATATGGGCGGTCGTGGGGATGTTGAACAGCGCCTCGGTGACGGAGCTCTGGGCGATCCCGCCGGTGCGCTGGGCGAGCCATTCGGCGGCCTGGTTGGCGATCGGGATGAACGTCGGGATGGGCTTCTCGGGGTCCTGCTCGGTCTTCAGCCAGAACGAGCCGAGCGGGCCCTGGCGGGGGCGCAGCGCGATCGCGTTGTCGAGCGTCTGCATCACCAGCACGATGATCGTGCGCCGCGACCAGTGCTTCGGGAACAGCACCTGCGCCAGCCGCCGCGGGTGCAGCAGGATCTGTCCGAGCAGCTTCAGCGGGCGCGTCACGCGCGTGCCATCGCCGACGAGCAGCGTGTACAGACGGTGCATCGAGTCGCCGTCGTCGCCGTAGGTGACGGTCTCGATGTGGGTGTTCGGGTCCGGGTAGATGCTGGAGGTGATCGCCACGCGCTTGATCAGATCGTCCGGGTAGTCCTCGGGCACGGTCACCGTCAAGATCGACTCGCTGTTGGTGCGCACCAGCTCCCCCAGACGTGCGGAGATCCTGCCCAGCGACCCGTTCAGGCGACAGCGCTGCAGCAGCTTGTTCGTCCCGAGCGGCCCGGCGGCCACGACGACACCCCGCGCGCGGTGGACCTGACGGTCCTTGCGCAGCCACGCGCCCGAGCGCACGGATTCGACCTCATACCCATCCTTGCCGGAGCCGTCGCCGAGCGGGCGGACGTCGAGCACCGTGCGCTCTGCCATCACGCGGGCGCCGCGTCGCTCGGCGAGGTACAAGTAGTTCTTGACGAGCGTGTTCTTCGACCCGTGCGGGCAGCCGACCATGCAACGACCGCACCGCCTGCAGCCGGTGCGGTCAGGACCCTCGCCGCCGAAGAACGGGTCGGAGACGGTGACGCCGGGCTCGCCGAAGTAGACGCCGACGGGTGTCTTCTGGTAGGTGTCGCCCACGCCCAACTCCTCGCCCAGCTCGCGCAACAGCTGGTCGGCGGGGTCGTCGTACGGGTTCTGCACCACGCCGAGCATCCGCTGCGCTTCGGCGTAATGGGGGGCGAGATCCGACTCCCAGTCGATTCCCATGTCCGCCCACTGGCGGTCCTCGAAGAATGCTTTCGGCGGCACGTACAGCGTGTTCGCATACCCAAGGCTGCCGCCGCCGACGCCGCAGCCGGAGACGACGGAGACATCCCTGAACGTGGTCAGCCGGAAGATGCCCTTCATGCCCAGGCGGGGATTCCAGAAGTAGCGCTTCAGGTCCGCGGTCGAGCTGGGCAGCTCGTGGTCGGCGAAGCGCCGCCCGCACTCCAGCACGCCCACGGAGTGGCCCTTCTCCGACAGGCGCAGCGCCGAGACGCTGCCGCCGAAGCCGGAGCCAATCACCAGCCAGTCGTAATCGTAGTCGCGCTCGACACCCATGCTCATTTCTCCGCTGGTCATCCTAAAGGGTGGCGGAGGGCAGCGAACGGCGCTCGCCCGCAGGGAGCGTTCGCCGGGCCGCTCATACCTCGCTATATTCCGTGAAGTAATGGCTGCCCACCCGCTCAGGAACAGGCCGTGCGGAGGTCGCTACGGGGATGTCGTGCAGTCGATCGGCAACACCCCGCTGATCGAGCTGCCCCGTCTCTCTCCGAAGCCGGGGGTGCGCGTGTGGGCGAAGCTCGAGTCGCGCAACCCGACCGGCTCGGTCAAGGATCGCGTCGCGCGGGCGCTGATCGAGGACGGCGAGGACAAGGGCGAGCTCGCGCCGGGCCGCACGATCCTCGAGCCGACCTCCGGCAACACGGGCATCTCGCTGGCGCTGATCTGCGCGCGCAAGGGTTACCGCCTGAAGGTCGTGATGCCGGAGAACGTCACGCCCGAGCGTACCCAGCTGCTCGAGATGTACGGCGCGGAGATCATCTACTCCGAGGGCTCCCTGGGCTCCAACGGCGCGGTCGAAAAGGCCCTGCAGATGGCCGCCGCCGACCCGGAGCTGTACATGCCCTACCAGTACGGCAACGAGGCCAACCCGAACGCCCACTACAACGGCACGGCGCTCGAGATCCTCGACGAGCTGGACGAGGTCTCGGCGTTCGTCGCCGGCCTCGGCACCGGCGGCACGCTGATGGGCAACGGCCGGCGGCTGAAGGAGACGTTCGGCGACGCCGTCAAGATCGTCGCCGCCGAGCCGATGCAGGGCGAGCCCGTCCAGGGGTTGCGCTCGCTGGACGACGGGTTCATCCCGCCAATCATCGACCTCTCGCTGCTGGATCGCAAGATCTTCGTCACCAACCGCGACGCGATCATCTGGACGCGCAGGCTGCTCGACGAGGAGGGTGTGTTCGCGGGCGTCTCCAGCGGCGCGATCGCCAGCATCGCGGTGCGTATCGCCGGCGAGCTGGACGAGGGCAACGTCGTGTTCGTCGTCGCCGACGACGGCTGGAAGTACCTGTCGAGCGGGATCTACACGCTGCCGGTCGACGAGATCGAGAACCTCGACGCCACCGTCTGGTGGTAGTGACGGCCTCGCCCGCCGCTCGCCGACGATGGTCATCGCCGCGACCCTGCTCGACGAGCTGATCGCGCACGCGCGCGAGGAGTACGACGACGAGTGCTGCGGCATCGTCGCCTACGCATCCGGCGAGGGGGGCGTAGGCGAGCCGCCCGCGACGAAGGTGCATCGCGCTACGAACATCCACGCCAGTCGCAAGCGCTTCGAGATCGACGGCCTGGAGCTGCTGCGCACGCTGGAGGAGTTCGAGCAGGCCGGCTGGGAGCTGGGCGCGATCTACCACTCGCACACCCACACCGCTCCGTATCCGTCCCAGACCGACATCAACTTCGCGGCCAACTGGCCTGGCCTCGAGTGGGTGATCGTCGGGCTCGCCGACGGCGAGCCCGAGGTTCGCTGCTACCTGATCGAGGATGGCGAGGTCCGGGAGGTGGACCTCCAGGTGCGGTCATGAACGCCGACGATCTCCTATGCCCGTCGTGCGGACGGGAGCATCCCCGGAGCGAGCGCTTCTGCGCGTCGTGCGGGATGCCGCTCGTCCACCCCGCGAGCGCGAGCGGCGCCGAGGACCCTGCCGACGAGCGTCGTGAGCGTGCGCGCAAGATCAAGCCGCAGTACAGCGAGGGCCGGCTCGTGAAGGTCGCCTACGCCCAGAACCAGCCGGAGGCGGAGCTGATTCAGGGACTGCTGCTGGAGGCCGGCGTCCCCAGCATGACCCGTCGCGCCGCGGGCTTCGACGTGCCCGACTTCCTGGCGGCCGGACCGCGCGACATCCTCGTGCCGGAGTCGGGTGTGGAGGCGGCTCGGGAAGCCCTGACGGCGCCGACCTCCGATCGGTAGGCACAGACACACGTTTACCGCGAGGATCTCGATTAATGGGATAGTCGCTTCCTGTCGATCTTTCGACTGCAATGGCAGCTCGAGGCCCGCACCCGGACAACGGGAAGACAACATTGCTGGTGCCGCCGTCCGCTCCGGTGGTGGCGCCCGGGGCCGACCTCTGCCGTCTCGGCGAGGCGCTGAAGGCACGAGCCGACGATGTGCTCAGTCGCACGGTGGAGCGAACGGGAGGACCCGGTCACGACGTCGAGGCGCTGGTTCAGAACAGCTTCGAGCGGATCAGCACGAGCTCGACGATCGCGGTGGCGCGGTGGATGTCGGGGGAGGGCCTCGAGGTCGCCGTCGAAGCCGGCCAGGAAACCTGGGAGATCTTCGGCGAGCTCGCCGCTCACCGCGCGGCGTCGCTGAACGAGGTGACCAGGCGCTGCTTTCACTGGCGCAACGTGATGGCCGAAGTGCTGCACGAGAGCGCCGCGCAACTGGACGTCTCGCCCGACACCCTCTCTCAAGCGCTGAACATCCTGCAGCTGAGCCTCGAGTTCAGCCTCGTTCGTATGTGCGAATGCTTTGAGACAGAGCGCCAGCGAACAGACGAAGAGCTGGCGCGACGCGAGGAGGAGCTCTCGTTCATGGCCACGCACGATGCGCTGACCGGGCTTCCGAATCGCACGTTGATCCTGGATCGCGTCGAGCAGATGCTCGCCCGCTCGCATCGCAGCCAGACGCCGGTGGCGGCCCTGTTCATCGATCTCGACAACTTCAAGAGCATCAACGACACGCTCGGTCACAGCGCCGGGGACGAGCTTCTGCGAGCGGTAACCGCGCGCCTCAAAGGCGTGGTGCGCGAGGCCGATGCGCTGGGACGCCTCGGCGGGGATG
>Ga0070711_100001499_pt1 | contig 12831 bp, 15 predicted proteins | sample LARL53metaG_FD_65452 | JGI IMG/M metagenome (GOLD analysis project Ga0070711, IMG submission 65452) | Corn, switchgrass and miscanthus rhizosphere microbial communities from Kellogg Biological Station, Michigan, USA - LAR L5-3 metaG | ecosystem: Host-associated > Plants > Roots > Rhizosphere ... | reverse complement strand
GCCCATTGGCGCAATCCGATGGACATGATGCGCCAGGGCTGATTGACGAGCTTGTTCCACGCCACACAGCAGTGGTCGACGAGATCGTCGTAAGATTTGAAGACGCGGTTCGACAGCCAGTTGTCACGCAGGAACTGCCAGACGTTTTCGACCGGATTGAGCTCGGGACATTTCGGCGGCAGCGCCATAATGGTGATGTTTGGTGGCACGACGAGTCCCGTCGACAGGTGCCAGCCGGCCTGATCGACCAAGAGTACGGCGTGTGCGCCGGGCGCGACGGTGGCGGCGATCTCCACCAGGTGCAGGTTCATCGCCTCGGTGTTGCAGGTCGGCAGGATCAGGGCTGCACCCTTACCCTCTTTCGGGCAGACGGCACCGAAGATGTAGGTGGAAGCGGTGCGCTGGTCGCGGGGCGCACTTGGGCGAGTGCCGCGCTTCGCCCAGCGGCGGGTGATTTTGTTCTTCTGGCCGATACGAGCCTCATCTGCGAACCAGATTTCTATCGTATCGATGCCGACCGCCTTCTGACGCGCGATTGCGTCCAGGCGCGCGGGGAAGCTTTTTTAAAATCCTCGATCGCGCCCGCGGCTTGCGCGTAATGGCGCGGCCGTGCGGAGAGCTTGCGATAGCCCATGGCGCGCAGCTCCCGGCTGAGCGTCTGCTTGGCGATCGCGATGCGGAACTCCTCGAAGATCCATTGTGCCAGATCGATCAGCCGCCAACGCACCACGCCGTGGACTGCCGGAATCGGCCCACTCTCGATCATGCGGGCGATGGCTTGGCGCTGGACGTCGTTGAGCTTGGACGGTTGCCCCGGCGACTTTCCGTTCAGCAGACCGTCAGGGCCCCGCTCGTTGAAGTGCAACATCCAATCTCGGATGATCTGAAGCCCCACACCGCCAATCATCGCCGCCTCAGTACGCGTCGCGCCATCATAAATTGCGGCGAGCGCCAGAAGCCGACGGGCCTGAGGGCCGTCTTTCGTCTTCTTCGCCAAACCACGCAGCTGGGACGCACTAAAATCTCGGCGCAATGGTATTGGAGCCGACATGACGAACCTCCTGCGTTCGCCATGTTGAATCAGACTCGCGCGCATCCGGGAATCTTGAGGGTTCTGTGAGGTCGCGGGGCTAAGCCGGGCCGCGGGTCGCAGGGGTGAGCGCGACCTCATAGAAGCCGGATTGAACGAAGCCGCGGTTGTCTTCCGATCGATCGATCCGCGGTGGCGGTTCACCCACATGCCATCAGGCGAATATCGCGATTCGAGCAGCCACGATGCCCCCTGGCCTCATCACATCGTCTTGAAGCAATGATCTAGATCAATGCTCGTCGACCAAAGCAGCAATTTAAATATAGGGTTCCATCGAAAGTTGCGTCACATGGCAACCATTAGGCAGTTGCTCGACAAGAAAGGTCATGCGGTCTTGTCCGTTCGCTCGGACGAGACTGTTTATGATGCCATCAAAAAGATGGCGGACAAGAATGTTGGTTCTCTGGTTGTGATGGAGGGCGACAAGCTCGTAGGTATCATGACAGAACGCCACTATGCACGGAACGTGTTCTTGAAAGGCCGCGCATCGCCCACCACTCCCGTCCGCGATATCATGGAGCCGAACATCGTCTTTGTGCGGCCTGACCAATCGGTCGAAGAAGGCATGGCCATCATGACCGAAAAGGCGGTGCGCCATCTTCCAGTCATTGAGCACGGAAACTTGGTGGGAATCGTTTCGATCGGAGATTTGGTAAAAGATACGATCAGCGATCAAACGTTCGTCATTGAACAGCTTGTGCAGTTTATACACGGCACGAGGTGAAGCGAGTTCGAAAGACCCGCTCGTCGCCAAACGTCACGATGTGACGAACGCATTTCCAGGGATCGAACCGATCCGCGTTCTACATACGCTTTCTTATCGGGATGAGCGCCGGCCGCTCTCGAATTCCGGAGCTTTTTTCAGCTGGAACCCGATGGCATCTGCTGAAGGACAACCTCGACCGAGCGCGGCGAAATCCCAAGTTCAACAAAGCCGGGCATCTCCGGCGATGACACAGTATCGATCTCCATCAGCTCCACCTGATTACGCGTGAGAAGTGGAGCCTCGGAGGCCCATGCTAGCTAGTGCGTGCCAAACGGCAAACGGAATTGGAATCAGGATGGGCGCAAGGCCAGCTTGGCGCGCGACGATTCCGACAAATTCCTCGTAAGAGTAGACGCGAGGGCCACCGCACTCGAAGATCCCCGGTTGCGCCTCGGCTCGCTCGATGAGCCGAACAATCGCCTCCGCAACATCCTCCACATAGGCCGGCTGCAATCTGGTCAAGCCGCGGCCGAACATCGGATAGACTGGAAGTTGGCGGAGCAGCCTGAGGATGGTCGTGAGAAACGCGTCGTCCGGTCCGAACATCACCGCCGGGCGGATGAAAAGTGCCTCGACGAACGCGGACTGGACCGCCAGTTCGCCCTCGCCGCGCTTTCGGATGTACCGTGATGGTGAGGCGGCATCGGCGCCGATTCCTGAAATATGAACAAGCCTTTTGACTCCGGCCCTGTGCGCTTGAGCTGCTACTCGTTGGGCCGACTCGACGTGAACGGAATGAAAAGTCTCCTGTCCGTGCTCGACGTAAAGGCTAACCGCATTTACAACGCCGTAGGCGCCGGCAGTCGCGTCCGCGACTGACAGCCCGTCGTGAATGTTTGCTCCTACGGATTGAAGTTGCGGATCGTCACGACCAAACAGTCTGTGCCCCCGATCCGGATGCCTTGACGCGATCCGAACGGGAAATCCGCGAGAGCGCAGATGCCGAACGATGCGGCGGCCGAGAAAAGCCGGTTCCGCCGAACACGGTGACGGTGCGACCGTTGGTTGCCACCAGGATTCACATTCGCCATTTCATGTCGCACCTTCTCACTGCTTGAAGTCGGGGGACCTATCCGGGCGATCGAGCAACCACTCGCCATGATGAAGTCTTTCACAGGCAGTCCCTTGATCCTCACGGTGCTCAGCGAAGAAGTAGCATAACCGCAGCGGAAGCCGATGTCAGGGTGATGGCCTTCTGTCTTGGCAAGCTCGCCAACTTCCCGAACAAAGTCGAGCGCTTCCCGAAATTGGAATCGAACGGTCCTCCGGAGGCGGTGGGCCGCCCGCCCGCCGTTAGCTATTGATTCGTTGCTGGCGTGTCCGGAAGCACGGCTGCCATACCTTCCGGATTGATGTTGAAGGCCAAGAATACCAACGGCTCGTTGCCCGGGTTTCCCCATTGGTGGACGAGGGCGTGCGGTTCATAGATCAAGGAGCCCGGTCCCCTGGTTTCAGTCTTACCGTCGATCGTGTTCGCTCCGGTGCCAGAAATGATGAAATAAAGAGCCGCGCCTGACCGATGGTGTGGCGGGTTGGAAGGCATCTGTGCCGGAAATGTTACGCGGGTGAGATTGAGATCATAGCTGCCCGGCTTCAGGTCGGGAATGGGCTGCACCGTACGATACAGTTCTTTTGCAGCGGCAGGTGGCGTCTCGGCAGGTCGACCCAAGTCCGCCGCGGAGACAAGAAAGAAGTGGAGGAAAGTCGACGGCGCCCCGGTGCCCGCTGTTAGTGCCGCTGTCTTTCCGTTGGCGATAAATCGCCCCTCTCCGGCGTTGAGCATTTTGGTCTCGCCATCGAGCGACACCTCGGTCGATCCTGACATCTGGTAAAGGACGCCGTCGGCCGCTGACACGCTGCTCTTCTCGCCTGGCTGCAGGATGACACTGACGGCTTTGAAATGGAGCGGCGCGTCCATCACAGTCGACAGTTTGGTTGCAGCGACCACTGTTCGGGTAATTGCCGACGGGGCGGGCGTCGTTTGTGCTGCCCCGGGGGCGGGCAGTGCCATCGCGCCAAGCAACAAGATTCCTCTCGTCCTGAACTGCATGACGGCCTCCAGTCGAAGGGATCATCGAACCACCATACGCGCTCCCGGCGCCTCTTGGAATGGCCGGCGGCCTTGAGCTGCTGTTGGCAGGATCAATGCGCATATTCGGGATCGCTAAGCGTCGCCCTTCGGCCAAAGTCGCGGGCTCGGCTATCAGCTTAGCCCTCGATACCAGACAAACCGTAGGCGATGCACTTGTTCTGCTCCATTCGCGTCGATTTAGCTGCGCCCCAACCATTTCGGTCTGCCCCTGAGAGCCGACGCAGGGACATGGGTCGGGTTCGTCGCGTTCGGGCCAGAAGCGGTAAGTCTCGAACTGAGCAAGTTTTTCCGGTCTACGACCGAACGCCGCCATGCGATCAGCCTCGTTCGCATCGTTGCGATTGCCCTCTATCCTCTGATTCAAGCCTCCGAATCTGGGTCGCGAGTTCGGCTGGTTTGCCCGTTTCACGACACGAAAATGTTTCCGACAAGGAACGGCGGCGGTATGCTGAGCGCCGCAGGATAACGAGCGCGCCACTCCGCCGCGTTCGCATCGAAGCGTGACAAAATGGGGCTGCCTGGATCAGGAAACAGAGCGGAGAGCGAAACCAGCCGACACTCGGACAGTTCCGGTAATCAACGGGAGCATGAACACAAGAAGCTGACGAGGGAGAAACACGATGGCTGCCAAGGAGGTCAAATTCTCGACCGAGGCGCGCGAAAAGATGCTGCGCGGCATCGACATCCTCGCCGACGCAGTGCGGGTCACGCTAGGTCCCAAGGGTCGTAACGTCGTGCTTGATAGGTTCGGGGTGCCGCGGATCACCAAGGATGGCGTGACTGTTGCGAAGGAAATCGAGCTTGACGACAGGTTCGAAAATATGGGCGCGCAGCTGGTTAAGGAAATCGCGTCAAAAACGTCGTACCTGGCCGGTGACGGCACGACGACGGCCACTGTACTTGCCCAGGCAATCCTCAAGGAGGGGGCCAAGGCTGTAGCCGCGGGTATGAATCCGATGGACGTGAAGCGCGGGGTTGACCTGGCAATCGATACAGTCGTCGAAGACCTAAAGGAAAAGTCGAGGAAGCTGACCTCGAATGAGGAGATCGCTCAGGTTGCCACGATCTCGGCCAACGGCGATACAGAGATCGGCCGGCTCATCGCAGATGCCTTGAAACGGATCGGTAGCGAGGGCGTCATTACTGTCGAGGAAGCAAAGTCGCTCGAGACGGAACTTGAAGTGGTGGATGGGATGCAGTTCGATCGTGGCTACATCTCGCCCTATTTCATTACCAATGCCGAAAAAATGCTGGTCGAGCTTGAAGACCCGCACATTCTGATCTGCGAAAAGAAGTTGTCGGGGCTGCAGGAGTTCCTGCCGCTGTTGGAAAGGGCCGTGAACAGCGGCAAACCGCTGCTTATCATCGCGGAGGACGTCGAGGGCGAAGCCCTCGCGACGCTTGTCGTCAATAAACTGCGGGGCGGCCTGAGGGTCGCTGCCGTCAAGGCACCAGATTTCGGCGACCGACGCAAAGCGATCCTCCGAGACACTGCAATCCTGACCGGGGGCACCGAGATCTCGGAGGACCTCGGCATCAAGCTCGAACATGTGACGCTTGATATGCTTGGCCGTGCCAAGAAGGCGTTGATCGACAAAGAGAGCACCACGATCGTTGGCGGCGCCGGCAAGAAGGCCGACATCGAGGCTCGGATTGCGGAGATCAAATCACAGATCGAGGAGACGACCTCCGATTACGATCGCGATAAGCTCCAGGAGCGGCTCGCGAAGGTCACCGGCGGAGTGGCTGTGATTCGGGTCGGCGGGGCGACCGAAATCGAGGTCAGGGAGCGGAAGGATCGCGTGGATGACGCAATGCACGCGACCCGTGCGGCGGTCGCAGAAGGCTTTCTGCCGGGCGGTGGGGTTGCGCTGCTTCGTGCGGTCAAGGCACTCGGGAAGCTCAAAGGCGGAAACGAGGATCAGCGCCGCGGGATCGAGATCGTCAAGAAGGCCCTGGTTTGGCCGGCCCGTCAAATCGCTATCAATGCCGGCGAGGACGGCTCGCTCGTAATCGGAAAGATCCTGGATCACGAGACCTACGCCTACGGCTTTGACGCCCAGACCGGCGAATTCGGCAATCTGCTGGCCAAGGGCATTATCGATCCGACCAAGGTGGTTCGAACGGCCTTGCAGGATGCCGCGTCGATCGCAAGCCTGCTGATCACGACGGAGGCCATGGTCGCAGAGCGGCCGAGCAAGGATATGGCGCCGCTTGGCCACCCGCACCCGCCCCATGGGGCCGATATCGACTTTTGATCGGCGCTGCGTTGCACAACCGGCGGGAGCGGTCAGTCACGACTGATCGGCAGGTTACGTGAGCGCATTAACTTCGCCTTGTGAGCACGCCCGGACGTGGGATAGTGTTTTGGTTGGTAGTCCACGTCGGCACAAGGAGGTTGGCGTGGTGGAAGAAACCAACACAGCGAACTTCACGCGCCGTGCTGTATTGACGGCCGCCGCCGGGGCGGGGGCTGGATTGGCGGGCGGTGTCTTGATTTCGCCGGTGGACGCGAGTGACGGCGATGATGATGTTGCCATCGTCAAGCAACTCACTGGAAAGACTCCAGTTGAATCGGATCGCGTTCACCTTGTGATGCCGAGGACGTTCCCAAACGGCTATACCGTACCTCTTTCCCTCGAGATCGATAGCCCAATGACTGAAGCGGACCACGTCCATCATGTCCGCGTGTTCGCGCCGCGCAACCCGCTCATTGAGGTTGCTCGCTTTCACTTCGTGCCGCGGCACAGCGAGCCGAGAGTGTCAACGCGGATTCGCCTGGCTGGACCGCAAGACGTCCTGGCGGTGGCGGAAATGAATGATGGTGCACTCCTGATGACCAAGACCTGGGTCGAGGTGGCTACCAACGGCTGCGCCTGAGATCTCCCGGAGGGAGGCAAGAATGTTCAACCCGACACCACGCGTCCAAGTGCCAAGCGTTGCGGCAAAGGGCGAAACCTTTCAGGTCAAAGCCCTGATCAGCCATCAAATGGAAACAGGGCTGCGTCGTGACCCCAAGGGCGAGGTGATCCCGCGCAAGATCATCAACAAGTTTGCCTGTCGCTACAATGACATTGTCGTCTTCGGCGTCGATTTGCGCGAGGCTATGGCGGCCAACCCCTACATTGAGTTCTACCTGCGTGCGACTGAGAGCGGCCAGCTGGAGTTCATCTGGGAGGAGGATGGCGGCCACACCTACGCGCTGACCCACCAACTCACGGTCGGCTGATGCCGGGGGAATCAACCGCTGTCCTGGCGAACGCGGGACACCGCCAAAGTGCGTGCGGTCTGCAACGGATCATTGCGCGTTCGATGGCTGCGGGCCTGGCTCTCTCCGTTCCGGAGCTCAGCTTCGCTGCGGACAATGGTCAGGGCGCACAACTCGCGGCGACGTGCGCAGCCTGTCATCGCCTCGACGGCCATGACGTGGGCATCCCATCGATTGTCGGACTCAGCGAGGAACAGTTTTCCATTGCCATGGGGGCCTTCAAGTCGGGCGAGCGTTCCGGTCCGATCATGCGCACAATGGCGCGCTCCCTCAGCAACGAAGAAATCGCGATCCTGGCGCGCTATTTCGCGGCACGAGGAAAGGAAACCCAGCGGCGATGACATGTTGGACACGTCGACAATTTGGTTGCTTGGCCGGAGCGATGTGTATAGGGGCACTCCGTCCGCAAGCCGCGCGAGGCCAGGCCAAGGCGCGGATCATTGTGATCGGCGGCGGCGTTGGCGGTGCGACCGCCGCCAAGTACTTGGCCCTCGGCTCCGAAGCACTCGATGTAACACTGGTCGAGCCCAAAGCGCAGTACACGACCTGCTTCTTCAGCAACCTCTATCTAGCCGGGCTTCGCTCGTTGGAATCCCTCACGCATGGCTATGAGACACTTGCGCAGAGATACGGCGTAAACGTCGTCCATGACACCGTGACGGCGATCGATCCGGTGGCCAAGAACGTGAGCCTCGAAGGTGGGGCGAAGCTGTCGTACGACCGCATCGTCCTTGCCCCGGGTATTGCCTTCAAGGCTGGCGCCATCGAGGGCTATGACGACGCCGCGACGCGGATCATGCCGCACGCCTGGACCGCCGGGCCACAAACCAGGCTTCTGCGACAGCAACTCGAAAGCATGGCGGACGGCGGCGTGTTCGTCCTCGTCGCGCCGCCGGATCCGTTCCGCTGCCCGCCCGGTCCCTATGAGCGCGCGTCCTTGATCGCTTACTATTTCAAGCAGTACAAGCCGCGGGCAAAAATCCTGATCCTCGATGCGAAAGACACTTTCTTCGCGCAGGACGTGTTCGAAGATGGTTGGAACCGCCACTATCCGGGAATGATCGAGTGGCTGCCCGGGCAGTTCACGGGTGGAATCAAGGCGGTCGACGTGAAGGATCGATCGGTCAAAACGGCAAGGGACACGTTCAAGGCCGATGTCGCCAATGTCATCCCGGCACAGGAGGCCGGCCGTCTCGCGCGGCTGGCGCGCCTCGTGGACCAGTCGGGCTGGTGTCCCATCGATCCGATGACATTCGAATCGAAGCTGCAGCCCGCCATTCACGTCATCGGCGATGCGGCCAAGGCCGGCAATATGGCGAAATCGGCCTTTGCGTCGAATAGCCAAGCCAAGGTTTGTGCCTTTGCAATCCTGGCGGCACTCACCGGATCCGAGCGATTTGCGCCCCACTTGTTCAATACATGCTTCACTCTTCTTGCTTCCGACGACGCGGTGACGAGCGCCATCAGCTACCGCGCCGACCCCGAGACAATCAAGGTCAACGACTTCTTCCTCAGCAAGGTCGGTGACAAAGCCGAGACACGCCGCGAGGCCGTGCGTGAGGCGGACGGATGGTACGCCGCATTCACCCACGACATCTTCGGCTGACGCCGTCGCTCAGCCCTGCTCGATTGCTGCCGCGGGCAACACTGGGAAAGGATCCGGTGCGGATTGCGCTTCGGCGCCTCCAGATGATGGCGTGCGGACAGGATCGGGCATCCTTTCCAGGCGGAGTGAATTCAGCACCACGAGAACGCTCGAGCCGGCCATCACCGCAGCCGCAAGGACTGGCTGCAGCAGGCCAAGCACGGCAAGGGTCAGCGCAATCAGGTTGTACCCAAACGCCCATAGCAGGTTGGTGAGGATGGTCTTGCGAGCCGCGCGTGCCACATCGACGACCCACGGCAGCATCCACAACCCATCCCGAGGCAAGACCACGGCGGCTGTTTCGCGAGCGAGATCGGTCGCGGAACCGACGGCGATTCCGACATCGGCTTCGGCGAGCACCGGCCCGTCGTTGAGGCCGTCGCCGACCATCGCAACCACACCGTACCTTTGGCGCAGTCGGCGCAGAGCAGCCCGCTTGACCTCGGGGGACAGGCCAGATTGTGCATCCTCTATCCCGGCCGCGACCGCAACTCGCTGCGTCGCACGCGCTAGATCCCCGCTGAGCAGCATCACGTGCAACCCCCGGCTCCGTAGCGCTTCGACCGTCGATCGCGCCTCGGGAAGCGCCGCATCATCGAGCGCAAGCGCGGCACGCACATGCTCGCCCCATCCGACATAGATCACGGAATAACCATCGGCTTCCAGCGATCGTCCACGTTCGCCGAGAGTTGGTGCGACCGACCAGCCAAGTTCGCTCATCAGTGCTCGATTGCCGGCCACCACGGCTTCTCCATCTGCATTCCCTCGGATACCGCGGCCGGGCAGGGTCTGGACGTCGCCCGCAACCACCGGGTCGAGGCCACGCACTGCCGCCGCAGCTGCGATGGCGTGGCCGAAGCCATGTTCTGAATGGCGTTCCAGCCCGGCAGCCCGCGCGAGCACCTCATCGGCCACCACGTCGGTGGTCTCAATCCTCACAACACGCGCTCTGCCCGACGTGAGCGTGCCCGTTTTGTCGAAAGCAAGCAGCCGTGCGCGCGCAAGTTCTTCGAGCGCGCCAGGCTCGCGGACCAGACAGCCTCGCCGCGCCAGCCGTCCGATGCCGAGCGAGGTTGCAAGCGGAGCGGCAAGGCCTACTGCACACGGGCAGGCAATCACGAGCACGGAGAGACTGATGAGCAATGCCCGATCGAACGGCAGCCACTGCGCCCAGCAGAGCGCCGTCAGTGCGCCGAGGGACAGAACCAGGGGGACGAAGATGCCGACGACGCGGTCGGCAAGGCGCTGGGTCGGACTGCGCCGGGTCAGTGCGTCCCGCACCGATCGGCAAATCTGGGCCCATCGGGTGTCCGTCCCGGCACGGTTGCTTCGGATCAAGAGCGGGCCGTCCATATTGATGCTGCCAGCGATGACCGGGGAGCCGACGCCTTTTGGTACGAGGCGGCTCTCTCCGGTGATCACAGCCTCGTCGGCGTGGGACTCTCCTTCCATCACCGTGCCATCGAGGGGAATGCGCTCCCCCGGCCGCACCCGCACCAGCGAGCCGACGCCAACCTCCCGCACCGGACGGCGCGTCTCCACGTTGCCATCGACCACAGTCGAGCATTCGCTCTCCGCGGCCAGCAACGGTTCGAGGTTGCGGGCGGCCCGGGCGCGGCCAGCCGCCTCGAGATAGCGGCCTACGGTGAACAGCATCAGAACCATCGTGGCGGTGTCAAAGTAGACGTGCGGGCCGCGCTCGATAACGGCAAATGCCGAATAGAGATAGGCGGCACCGACGCCGAGGACGATAAGCGCAGAGGACGTCACGCGTCCATCAACAGCGTCACGCCAAGTCTCAGCAAGGAATGGTCCGCCGAGAATGATCAGGGCCGGCGTGGCGAACACCCAGAGAAGTAGGTGAATCCAAGGAAGCAGCCTCGCATCGACACCTGTGAACGCCCCTGCATATAGCAGCAGGCTGAACAGCATGATGTTCATGGAAAGAAAACCGCCAACACCGAGCCGGATCAAGAGCCAGGCGGCTTCCCATTCCTCGCTCTTGCCGTTCTTCACCTGAAACGCGATGCAGCAGCCATAGCAGCAGAATGCATGGCTCTCGCCGTTCACTGTGCGCTGCATCGCGCGTACGCCGACGGGAAGCAGACAATGGCTGCACAGGAGGCCGCCGCGTTCGCTCATGCGGGATATCCTCCCGGCCAGCCATGTGCCATGTGAGCAGCCAAGGGCAGGATGCCGCGGCCAAGGGTGAAAAAGCCCAGAAGCAGAATGCAACTGCCGGCCAGCCACACGCCACGTTGCCGCCATGCTGGCGCAAGAACCTGGCCAACGGCGCCCATCATCAGCATGGCCGGGAAGGTCCCCAGCCCAAACGACACCATGGTGAGAAAGCCGGGAAGCGCCCCGGCTGTGCTCGCCGCCTGAGCAAGGAAGGCATAGACCAGGGGACACGGCAGAAAGCCGTTGAACACGCCGAATGCCAGCGGTGCCGCGTGGCCATGCGCGGTCATCAGGCTGCGCAGCGACGACGCGAGCGTGCTGCTACCGAAGCCGATCGCGAGGCGATGCAAGCGCGGCAGCAGGCCGAAAAACTGCAGCGCCATGGCGATCATGAGCATTCCGGCAACAATTGCCAGGCCTCGCTGGGCGGCGTCGAGGCTGCCACTCAGCATCGATACGGCCGTTCCCTGAGGCGTGCAGATCACCTGACCGAGAGCGCCCGCGAGTCCGCCGAGAAAGCAATAGGTGGTCAATCGTCCTAGATTGTAGAGAACATGGCGCAGCGCGGTTGTCGCCTGGCCGTGCGGGTCGTGGCCCAGCGCGCAGGCAAAACCGCCGCACATCCCGACACAGTGAAAGCTGCCGGCGAAGCCTGCGGCGAAGAGCATGAGATAGTAGACCACGGCAGATGTCCCGCAAATCACCCGGCCGCATTGCGCCGAGCGCGCTGCTCTGCAGCAGCTATTTCATACGAACGAGGTAAGCGACCCAGGCGAAGAAACCAATCGTGAATACCGCAAAGCCGATGAAGGCGACGAGCTGTTCCGGACTTGCAGCAGCCAGCGAGAAGATTGGATCGGCCAGCATGGTCTGTTCCCTCAACCGAAGTAGACCCGGACAACATTCATGGTGAGCTCGGAAAGCAAGAAAATCAGGTTCACGGCCGCAATCGCGAGGATGATGATGGCAATCAGCCGCGGCAGGCTCCTCGTCATCGCCATCTCCCGCTTATCCCGGCCTTCCCGGACCCAGCCCGCCCCAATAATTCACCAGGTAATAGAGCCCCCAGATGAATAGCACGGCATAGACGACCAACAGCCAAATCGGGATGTGGCCGACATGCGCCTGAATGTAGCCGCCGGCATATTCCTCCATCTCATGGGCTGAACTGTCACTCGCCGGCTGTATCGACGGGTTCGTCGGTTCGGTCATTTTCCATCTCCTTGCGATAGAACCTTAGAGCCGCGTCGTCCGCTCCACTGAAGGCGCCCGAGAGGACGCCCCAAATGAAGATGCACAGCGCGCCGATGCTCATCAGCAATGCGACCATGTAGGGCCCTATGATTTCAAAATCCGTCATGGTTCACTCTTTCTTCAACGGGCTGGCACTTCCGCTCGCCGACAGCGGCACTCGCTCTGGCCCGCCGGTTGCTGCACCCGACACTTCGGCGCGCTGCGTACGGCCGCCACCCGGAACGTAGGCATCTTCTGGTGTAGGAGCCTCCAACTTGGGATCGTTGAGCGCTGCGCGATCCGCAGGCGAGAGAGGCAGCGGCTGAAGGGTGAGCGGATCCTTGAAGGCGGACAGCGAAACAACATAGTAGGCAAGAGCCCAGCGGTCCTCCTCCGACAGCGAGTCACGGTACGAAGGCATGGGCGTTCCGCTCAAGCCGGTGCTCATCGTCCTGAAGATATCCTCCACGGCCGGCCCCGATTTGAACTGGCCGCTGGTGAGATCCGCGGGCGGCGCCGGGAAGTTGAGATCATCTTTCAGCCCCGGGGCCTTCTC
>Ga0070711_100001498_pt1 | contig 12834 bp, 8 predicted proteins | sample LARL53metaG_FD_65452 | JGI IMG/M metagenome (GOLD analysis project Ga0070711, IMG submission 65452) | Corn, switchgrass and miscanthus rhizosphere microbial communities from Kellogg Biological Station, Michigan, USA - LAR L5-3 metaG | ecosystem: Host-associated > Plants > Roots > Rhizosphere ... | reverse complement strand
CCCCATACTCGCACAAGTGCGGCCGCGATCATGATCAAAGCCGCAGTCCCAAAAACTACGCGGAGCGCCAACGGCTCCGGCCATGCCGCAAATGAGACCAGCCGATCAGCAATCCTTGCTCCAACAGGCATGTGATCGAATGTGAACAGGGCGAATGCCACCCCGAAAATAACCCCGAACAGCCACCAACGGTTGCGGAATTCAAAATCGCTCGCGTGCATCATAAAGGTTTGATCAAATCTTACTCGTGGCGCGTATTTTACGTTTGAAATCCGGTTTCGTCGAACGATGTGACCTGGGCAGCAGCTATAATTTCTCCGCGAATGGCTTCCGGAGCTTTTGGGAAAAAATTGCAATTGATTTGTGTCAAACCTCAATGATTGTCGAGTGGGCTGCAAAACATGATTCTGGCAGGGGACGTCGGCGGTACTAAATGCAACCTGGCGATTTTCCAGGAACACCAGACGGATGCGAACACTTTGCAGCCGGTTTTCAGGCGGCGTTTCGCAACCAGCGATTTTTCGCGATTTGAGGATTTGGTCGACGAGTTCCGTCGCCAAGCCGCGGAGTCTGCGCCCGAGCTGACAGGTAAAAAGATCACTGGAGCGGGATTTGGCGTGGCCGGCGCAGTCGTAGACGGCCAGCTGCACGCGAATAATCTGCCTTGGGATTTGAATCCGGGAAAGTTAGCGGGCAGCCTCGGATTGAACGAAGAAGACATCGTGCTGCTCAACGATGTTTCCGCTACAGCCTGGAGTCTGGACAAACTTCCCGCAAAAGATTTGGCGGTGCTGAATCAGGGAACCGCATCGCCGAAGGCCACGCGCGTTCTTATGGCGGTGGGCACTGGACTAGGCGAATCATTTCTGTTCTGGGATGGGCAAAAATATCGAGTCCAGCCATCGGAAGGTGGCTTGGCGGATTTTTCTCCGAAAACGGATCGTGAGATAGAACTCCTTATCCATTTGAAGAAGCGTCTTCCCCATGTCTGCTGCGAGGAGATTCTTTCGGGACGGGGAATTCGCGCCATTCACGAATTTCTAAATCCGGATGTGCGTCACCCGTCATTCGATGATCCCGACGCTGATCCCGCACGGGAGATCAGCCAGCAATCGGGCACGAAGACTTGTAGGGTTTGCGTTGAGACCATGGACTTGTGGACGGAAGCCTACGGTTCGGAAGCGGGGAATATTACGTTGCGCTCTCTTGCCTTTGGCGGCGTCTATATTGCAGGGGGAATTGCGCCAAAGATTCTGGCCAAGATGCAGGACGGTACCTTTTTCCGCGCGTTCTGCGACAAGCTCCTGTTCTCGCCAGTCCTCGCGCGAGTACCGATCTACGTTGTTTTGAACGAAGACGCGCCCGTCTGGGGAGCCGCCTATCAGGCTTGGGCTGCGATTCGCGGACGTTAAACGCTGTCGTTCGCCGGTAAATGCCGGAAATCGGTGGGCCGGAGTATTCGAGTTGTCCTTACTTTTCCGCCCGATCTGTGGCATCGTGATCCAAGCTGCGTGAAATGCTTCGCTTCATCTGATTCGTGGGTTATATTGGCCGCGGAGAATCAATGGCACAAAACGGTCGAAACGGAACCCCAGCCTACAAACGAATTCAAAGTGTTATCTCGAAACGAATCGAGGCTGGCCAGTTAAAACCAGGCGACGTAGTGGACTCCGAGCGGGAGCTGGCGAAGATCCATCGCGTGAGCCTTATGACTGCGCGCCACGCTTTGACGTCGCTCGAGCGCGAAGGCGTGGTGGAAAGACGACGTGGTGCCGGTACTTTTGTAGCACCTCCTAAAATTCACTTCAACAAGTTGATGAGCTATACCGAGCAGATGGCGAGCCGCGGCCTGGTCGCCGCTTCCCAGCTACTGAGCAATAAAATTATCGATTATGAACCAGAGATCGCGGCCCGAATCTCAGTCACGCCCAATAGCCGCCTGATCAAAATCGAGCGCCTTCGGCATGCTGCGAATGAACCCTTCGCTCTTGAGGTCTGTTATCTTTCCGCGGAAGAGTTTGGAGGTTTAACCACCGCACCGTTGGCGCGCAGTTCGTTATTTTCTACCTTGGAAAGAGATTTCGGAGTCGAGCTGGCGCACGCCGACGAAGAAGTGGATGCTACCGCCGCGGACGCAAGAATTGCAGAACTGCTGGGCGTACCTAGAGGCGCTCCGCTGCTTCGGATTCGTCAGGTTATCTATTCGACCAAGGGCAAAGCTACGATCTATGTGCTTGGGTTCTACCGTTCCGACCGTCACACTCTGCTAATTCGTCGGTTCCGCTGAGATACGGTTTCGATGTGCGAGATTTGACCTCGCAGGTTTATATCCCGTTACGAAATCGGCGGATCAAAAGCGTGTGTCGATCCGACCGATACAAACCGAGCATATAAACAGTGGGCCTGCCATTGGTGGCATATATCACTTGCCGTATTCGAAGCAATGGGGCTCCCCGTTGCAGGGCCAGCAATTCGCCCGTCCGGGAATCGGCCGCAGTGGCATCAACCTCTTCATCGGCATGGGCCACTTCGAGTCCGTAGTCTCGCGCCAATATCGAAAACAGGGAACTGCGTTCCAGGGGAGTCTGGGTCAACCCAGCGAAGTCGTTTGCCGAGAGGTAGCAGGTTTCCAAAGCGAAAGGTTCGCTGGCCGCGTGGCGAAGCCGTTCCACTTTAATCATGGGACAGTTCAGCGGCAGAGCCAACCTGGCTGCGATGTCTGGCGAATCCTCGACTATCCGATTGCAAAGAAGGCGTGAACCCGCGGCCAGGCCACGGCTCGCCATTTGCTCGGTATAGCTCATCAACTTGTTGAAGTGGATTTTAGGTTGAGCTATGAAGGTTCCGGCGCCGCGCCGTCGTTCGACCGTCCCTTCTTTTTCAAGGGTGGCCAGAGCATGGCGCGCGGTCATCAAGCTGACCTTGTGAAGTCGCGCCAGCTCGCGCTCGGAATCGACCGGATCTCCCGCTTTCAGTTGGCCCGCCTCGATGTGCTTGAGGATGGCAGCTCTGATTCTTCTATAAGCAGGCGTCCGGTTTTTTTGCGTCTGTGGCATCGGAACTATTCGCAATCCCACCCCGTCCACATTCAAAAAAACTGCTATAGAGCGTAAGCTAACCTAAAGAAAAATAGCGGGTCTCGGGCCGTTGCGGCGAACCACCCTAGCGCACGCGTTCAACAGCTATATAGCTGCAGTATGCCATCGACCACGTCGCACGTCCAGTAAAGAAGAGGCATTTTTTTACATTAGGTTTCTGGGTTCGACGCACTCTACTTGTAAAGACGATGCATTTCATCTCTTTCTCTTATTCTGATTTGCGGAGAAGGGTCGTTTTTTATTTCCATTTTTCATAACTGTGGAAATCTGACACGACCGGCTTTGCTATAGAGAGGTCGAATAGAGCGCAGAAGATAAATTAATAGGCCGCTCACACATTTTCTTCTTGACTGTTGTTATTCGCCTGCTATATAGCATCTGCATCGATGCTTTCGTGATTCAGTCCGTTGTGGCGTGGAAATGGACCGAAGCGTCTTCAGGAGGTTTAGCGATGCGACATTCAGTCAGGATTGGACTGGAATTTCTGCTGCTGGCTGTGGTTGTGGGTGGGATAACGGGACCTGCCTGGGGCCAGGAGGTGACCGCCGCGATTGTAGGAACCGTCACTGATCCCAGTGGCGCTCCGATCGATGGCGCGAGCGTCACCGTTACTGACACCGAACGGGGAACCGTCCTGACCGCGCGGACCACCGATGTTGGCTCGTACACGGTTTTGCGCGTACCGATCGGGAACTATACGCTGAAAGTGTCAGCGCCAGGATTTCAGACTTCGGCTTATCCTGCCTTTACGCTTCAGCTCAACCAGACGGCGCGGGTCAACGTCCAAATGAAGGTCGGGCAGGTCTCAGAGACCGTTGAAGTGACGGGTTCGGCCCCGGTACTTCAGAGTCAGACCGCGGAGGTCGGCACAGTAATCGACGCCAGGACCAGCGATAACCTGCCATTGGCCACCCGCAACTATGTGCAGCTGACCCTGCTGACTCCAGGCGCTATTTCGGTAGATCCTGCGAACATGAACACGGGAGCGAACACCGCTGAGGAGGGAGGGCGCCCCTACATCAACGGAAATCGTGAACAGTCCAACAACTTCCTGCTCGACGGGGTTGATAACAACCAGGCCTCGGATAATATTCTCGGTTACACACCCTCTCCCGACGCCATTGCCGAATTCAATCTCATTACCCAGAACGCCTCGGCGGAGTTCGGCAACTATAACGGTGGAATCGTCAATGTGACGATTAAGTCAGGCACCAATAGGTTCCACGGAAATGTATTCGAATTCTTCCGCAACGACATGTTCAATGCTAACAAGTGGGAGAACGGCCTGAAATCTCCGGTGCTGCCCACACCCAAATTGCGTTGGAACATGTTCGGAGGCACGTTCGGCGGTCCCATCATCAAGAACAAGCTGTTCTTCTTTGGCGATTACCAGGGTGGACGTCTGGACTTTCCTTCGTCAGCTAGCTTTATCAACGTCCTCACTCCCGCGGAAATCGGCGGCAACTTTAGCGCGATCGGCACGCAGCTATATAACCCCTGCGCGGCGGGAACCGGCGGAACCTCCGGCACCGCCTGTTCGATCCTGCCTCCCGCCGCCCGGACGCCGTTTGCAGGGAACATTATTCCCACCAATATGCTGAATCCGGCATTCACGGCCCTGGTTACGAACGCAGCGTATCCCCAGTCCGTACTCACCCTCTCCAATGGCTTTGGGCAGGCAGTGAACACCACGGCCCAACAGTTCAACTCCGATCAGGGCGACGTTAAGGTGGATTACAACGTATCCGACCGTGACCATCTCTTTGCCCGCTATTCGACGGGGAAACAGAATGATCCTTCGAGCAACTCTGTGGTTCTGCTGGGCAATCAAGTGAAAGAAGCTTACTTGCACAACGGAACCGTCAACTGGACGCATTCGTTCTCGCCCAACATTACCAATGAAGCACGGTTTGGGAAGAACTACGTTAAGCTCGGCACCGGGCTAACGACCTTCGACACTTCTGTAGGGGCGCTGGCGAACACGATCGGGATCTTAGGTGGCAATCCCAGCGGGCTCGATGGTCTTCCCCTGTTCGGGTTCGGGGGCGGCTCCATTACGAATGTTGGTAATGGGACACTGCAAAACCTGGGTGCGGCGGCCGTGGTGCAAAAGTTCTCCACGACTGTGACCCAGTTTGATGATGTGCTGATCTACACCCACGGCCGGCACACGATCAAGGCAGGTTTCCAGACGAATCGCTACAACATCAATGCGTTCTACAGCGGTAATGGTGGCGAACTGGGCATCGTGCTGTTCGGCAACGGTCCCGGTGGAAACTATTCAGGTACGGAGACAGTAGTAGGTGGGGTGACTACTCCGACTGGTGGCGACCCGGCCGCGGATTGGGCGCTTGGCCTTCCGGGGCTCGCGGGGCGGGGCACAAGCTCAGGAGGATGGCATCAGCGCGACTGGCTCTATGCGGGCTTTGCCCAGGATGACTGGCGCATCACGGACACCTTGACCCTTAACCTGGGTCTTCGTTACGAGGCCCGTACTCCCTGGACTGAGACTAACAATCGCCAGGCGAACGTTAATATTCAAACCGGCGCCCTGGAATTCGTGGGCAATACACCGGTGCCCGCGGGGGCCGTGGGAACCAACGGGTTCAGCAGTGGTCTGTACAAGACCACCTACGGGGCGCCAAACTTCCAGCCTCGTATCGGCTTGGCATGGAGCCCCCAGGCTCTGGGTGGTAAGACGGTATTCCGTGGCGCCTTTACGATCTCCTCTTATCTGGAGGGTACAGGGAACAACCTGCGGCTTACCCAGAATCCGCCCTTTACGCCTCCGCAGGTGGAGGCCAACAATGTGGCGACCGGGACGGGATATAGCACGGAGTCGGCATTTAGTTCGGCGGCTCCTCCCGCAGGCAATCCTTTTGTCGGAGCTACCCTGTTTGCCTGGAGCGGGACCGTCCAGCCGGCAGTTGCCGACCAATGGAACGTCTCAGTCCAGCACGAGGTTGCCAACCAGACGACTGTTCAGGTTGCCTACCTGGGACAGCGCACAACTCACTTGATGGTTCCGGAGTGGTTGGCTCAAGGCAATCTGCACGCAAATGGCTCAATCACCTACCCTTTTATCGGTGGGAAGAATGATCCGGCGTCAGGGTTGACTGGATTCGGTCCGAATCAGTTAGGCAACGTGAAGAACACAGCTTCCGTCGGCAATATGAACTACAACGCCCTGCAGGCGGTGTTGCTGAAGCGCTATGGCAACGGATTGCAGGGCCAGATTTCGTACACCTATGAAAAGTGCATGACCAATGACGACGGGTACTTCGGCACCTGGAGCGCCGCCAAACAAGCTACGCCTTCCGGGAACTACTGGCAAAACCTCTACAACCCCAACGGCGACTACGCCCGATGCTATTGGGATTCAACTCACGTTCTGAGCGCATACGCCGTGTATGAGCTACCGATTGGACGAGGTAAGCGATTTGGGCACGACCTGCCAAAGGCCGTGAATGCCGCGGTGGGCGATTGGTCGATCAATCCGATTATTTCGTGGCATACCGGTTTCCCGCTTTCTCTCTACGGAGCCGACAACTCCGGAACGGTCAGTCCGGAAAATCGTCCGAATTGCAACAGTCCCGTAACCTACCCCAAGACGGTAAGTGATCAAGGCATACAGTGGTTTAGCCCGGGCTCGTTCGCGGATGCTGCTCCCGGCACATTCGGAAGTTGTCCCGCTCAAGGTCCAGTCATCGGCCCGGGATACGTCGATGCCGACATCAGCGTACAAAAGAATTTCCCGATTACTGAAACCATGCGACTGCAATTTCGCGCGGACTTCCTGAACGCGTTCAACCACCCGAACTTCGCGGCGCCCAACGTGAGTTGTTGCGGTGGAACCTTCGGAGTCAGCAACGTCACTCAGGACGCGCGGCAACTGCAGTTTGACTTAAAGTTCTACTTTTGACGGGCCTTACACAGAAAATGGCAGGTGGCGCTGTTGGCTGCCTGCCGTTTTCATTTATCATCAAAGGCATACATGCGGCGGCCTGGTCTGGCGATTTGCGGGTTTCTTATCTCCGGGATGGCTTCGGTTTGTGCTGCGCAGCCCGGACAGCACGCCCAGCCTGATTCCTCTTCGCTTGTACACCATGCTGTGAAGCTGGCCGAAACCGGTCATTGTGCGGAAGCGCTGCCTTCGTTGAAGAAAAGCCTTGCCCAGGTTACGGACAAGGAGTTGAAGCGCGACGTGGGCATCAATGGCGTGCACTGTGCCATGAGCCTGAGCCAGCCAGATGCGGCATTGGCTTTCCTGCAAGTCATCACTCGTGATTTTCCGCGCGATCCGGCGGTCCTTTACCTGGCCGTCCATGCCTATTCCGATCTTTCAACCCGCGCCGCGCAAGAGTTGGCACAGAACGCACGATCATCCTATCAGGCGCACGAGCTGAACGCCGAAGCCCTGGAAGGGCAGGGGAAGTGGGATCAAGCGGCCAGGGAGTATCGCGCGGTATTGCAGCAAAATCCAACCTTGCCCGGCATCCACTTCCGTCTTGGCCGACTGCTGCTCTCCAAGCCCAACCCTGGCCCTACGGTGGCCGAGGACGCGAAAAAGGAGATGGAACAGGAAATCGAGATCGATCCCTCGAACGCCGGCGCAGAATATGTCCTGGCCGAATTGGCACGCCAGGCTGGACAGTGGCCTGATGCGGTTGAGCATTTTTCGCGTGCGTCAAAACTTGATGCGGGCTTTGGAGACGCATTCCTGGGACTGGGTAGCTCCCTCCTGTCTGAAAAAAAATTTCCTGAAGCCATTACGCCATTGGAAACCGCGGTCAAGCTGGAACCAGCCAATCCAGCGGCACACTACAATCTGGCAGTTGCCTACACTCGCTCCGGTCGCAAGCAAGAAGGCGACAAGGAATTCGCCATTCACCGTCAGCTGCTGCAAAACAGCCAGCCAGGCGGAAGTAACGGTCAGGAACCGCAAGCAGGAGCTGCGCAGCCTCAAGATTCCCCGCGTTAGGAGCGTCTGCAATAGCGGAGATGTCAACGGCGGATTTGTGACAAGCCTCAGTCGAAGCGCTTCAAGCCATGTGTGTCAGTCTTCCCGCCGAAATTTTCTACGGGCACTGGCCGGAAATGCTCTTTATGCCGGCATTTCGCGCATCGCGACCGCTCTGCCGCAATCCCCCTTTTCCTCTAACTATCCGTTTGTCGAAGTCTCGCCCGCCGAAAGCGGAATTGCCTGGGTGCACACCGCGGGAAAGTCCGCTGAGCACTATCTTCCCGAAACTACCGGCGCAGGTTGTGCCTTTCTTGATTACGATAACGATGGCTGGATGGACATCTATCTGGTCAATAGCGGCAAGTGCGACTTTTTCAATCCTGACCCTCCTCTGCGCAACGCGCTTTACCGCAACAATCGTGACGGTACGTTTACCGATGTGACGGCCAAGGCAGGAGTCGCTGGAGGCGGATACGGCCAGGGCGTGGCGGTGGGGGACTACGACGGAGACGGCTTTCCCGACATTTACCTTACTCAATACGGACGTAGCATTCTCTATCACAATAACCGTGAGGGCACTTTCACCGACGTAACAGAAAAGGCCGGCGTCGCCGCGCCGGGTTGGTCTTCAAGCGCGGTGTGGTTCGATTATGACAACGACGGCAGGCTTGATCTATTCGTTTGCCAATTCGTGGAGTTCTCGAAGGCGCAAAGTAAAGACTGTCGCGCAGGGGAGGATGCCAAGCGGGGGTACTGCATTCCTCATCTTTACAAACCGACTTCCAGTTGGCTATTTCACAACAACGGCGATGGGACATTCACCGATGTCAGCAAGACTTCCGGAATCGCCGAATCTAAAGGAAAGGCCTGGGGCGTGGTGGCTACCGATATTAATAACGATGGGAATATGGATCTTTTCGTTGCTAACGACACGGTCGCCAACTTTCTTTTCGTCAATAAAGCGGGAAAATTCGAGGAGATTGGCGAACCAGCAGGAGTGGCCTATAGCGCCGAAGGGCGTCCGCGTTCGGGAATGGGCGTGGATTCTGTAGATTTCGATCAGGATGGTTGGATGGATCTGTTTGTGGCCAACATCGATCACGAAATCTACTCTCTCTATCGAAACAACAAAGACGAAACCTTCGATGACGAAGCAATGCCGAGCGGGATTGGGTCCGCGACCCGTCTGATGAGTGGCTGGGGGTTGAAATTCTTCGACTACGACAACGATGGAAACGACGATCTTTTTCTGGCAAACGGAAATCCCGACGACCTCATCGAGTCTCTTCATCCCGGCGTAACCTACCGTGAGCCGCTCATCCTGTTCCATCACACCGGCAAGCAGTTTCAAAACGTCAGCCAGCAAAGTGGTTCGGTATTTGCCAAGCCCGTTTCCGCGCGTGGGATGGCGGTCGGCGACTTTAATAACGACGGCGCTCTGGATGTTCTTGTTTCAGTAAACGATGGAGCTCCTCTTCTGCTTCGCAACGAACTTGGAAGTCAGAATCACTGGCTGGGTATAAATCTTCGGGGAAAGAAATCGAATCCGGATGGCATCGGCGCACGCGTTACTTATCAGTCTGGGGACTTAAAGCGCACTCGGGTGAAAGTAGGTGGCGGAAGTTACCTTTCGTCTCACGATCCGCGTATGGTGTTAGGTGTGGGAAAAAGATCCAAACTTGATTGGATCGAAGTAACCTGGCCGGCGCCGGGCGGTCCGAAGCAGCGCTTCACTAATTTGCCGATTGATCGCTACATTACGATTGTCGAAGGACAGGACTCGTGGAAATAGCGGCAACCGGTTCGGCAGAAGCGCAAAACGAATATACACTGTCCTCACACGGCGTACGGTTTGAGTTCGCCCACTACGAACCAGTACGCGAGTAGTCCTGCCAACAGAACGATTGATGCAAGCTCAAACCCCGGAGCGTAAGATCCGCTCTGTTTAATGGCCACTCCAACCGCCAATGGCGCTATGATTCCCGCCAGATTGCCGGCAAAGTTTTCAGCTCCCGTCCATATCCCGATTTTTTCAAACGGAGCACAACACTGAAGAATTGCCAGCAGATTTCCCGTGGCAAGCCCCACCAGCGATGCTCCGATCAACAATCCGATCGCGATCTGCGTATTTGATGTGCGCATCGCCACGATCAGGAGCAGGCTCATGGAGAAGGCTCCGGTGGCGATACCCTTACGTGTGCGGGTTTCGTTCCAGCCACGCCGGATTAAGCTGTCGGCGATCCAGCCACCGAGTGGCTCGCTAACTCCGAAAGTAAAAAATGCAAGAGAAGCGTAGAAACCGGCTTGCAAGATGCTGAGGTGCCGGACTGTCACCAGGTAGTCGGGAAGCCAGGTGACCAACACGTACCAGTAGTAGTCGAAGCAAAAAAATCCAAGACAGATGCCTAGCAGGTTGCGATTGACAAATGCGCTCCATCGGAATGGGGAAGATATCGACGCCACCGCTACAGGCGATGTTTTCTTCAGCCCCTCCATCCGCCGGGGAGCAAGCCAAAGCCACGGAATTATCCAAAGCAGCCCGGCGAGACCCAGGAGTAAGAAAGTGTGTCGCCATCCATGGCGCACCAGAAGCCACGGAACCAGAACGCCCTCCAGAACCAAACCAGTTCGAGTGCCGAAATCGAAGAGACCGGACGGAAGACCACGCTCTCCCGCAATAAATAACACGCTGACGATTTTTGTCCCGCCGGGCAGATAGATGGATTCGCCGATGCCGAGGAGAATACGAAAGCTAATTAAGACTGCGAGACTGTCCGCCAGCCCCGTTAGTCCTTGTGCCAGTGACCAGATGACGAAAGCTGTTGCATAAAGCCAGCGCAAATTAAACCGGTCGGCGCACCAGCCGATTGGAATCTGCATCAAGGAATACGACCAGAAGAAAGAGGATAGCAGCATGCCTTTAGTTTCTGGCGTGAGATGGAAATCTCTGGAAATCAGCGGCAGAGCGAATGAGATTGCGGCACGGTCCAGATAATTGATAACCGACGCCGTAAACAGCAGGCCTACCACGGTCCAGCGCCGTCGGTTGGATATGCTCTTCAGGTCCATCCCGGGATCCCTTTCGCTAAATGTGGCAAGAAGACGTACGTCTGCGACAAATAAAAACGAGTTTTCTTAACAGAACGCGAGGTTGCGAAGGACAAGATTCGGACGATGGTCTCGCACACCGATTGAATGGTATAACGACTACCGTAGCAGCAGTGATGTTTTGAATGTGTCATCAGGCAAAACTGAATGGGGAGGGATCGTGAAGGAGTTGCTAGCTGAGACAGCTCTTCGAGCGGCAAGATATGCGGACGAAATCGGCAACCGTCGAGTGACGCCCCGCGCCGAGGACATCGCTCGTCTGGAAGAACTCGGTGGACCCCTACCGCGGAAAGGCCTGGATCCTGCTCAACTACTGTCACTTCTCGACGAGATAGGATCGCCGGCGACTGTGGCCACCACTGCAGGACGCTATTTCGGATTTGTAATCGGCGGGACCCTGCCCGCGGCACTGGCGGCAAACTGGCTGGCGGGAGCATGGGATCAAAATGCTTGCCTTTACGTAATGTCTCCGGTGGCAGCAAAGATCGAAGAAATTGTACTGGCATGGATGATTGATGCGTTTGGTTTACCGTCGACCTGTGGCGCTGGATTCGTAACCGGCACAACCATGGCCAACTTCACCGCTCTGGCTGCGGCCCGCGCCGCTCTTCTCCAGCGCAAAGGTTGGGATGTCGAGGAAAATGGACTGTTCGGTGCTCCGCCGTTGAGCGTCATCGTGGGCGACGAAGTTCATGTTTCCTTACTGAAAGCGTTGGCACTGCTTGGCCTTGGCCGTTCGCGCGTCACCCGTGTTCCCACCGACAATCAGGGCCGGATGAGGTCTGACGCTCTTCCTTCAATTGACGACAGCACGCTGGTGTGCGTCCAAGCCGGAAATGTGAACAGCGGAGCTTTCGATCCCGCCAGCGAGATCTGCGTACGCGCTCACGACGCTGGGGCTTGGGTTCACGTGGACGGTGCTTTCGGGCTTTGGGCGGCCGTTTCGCCTCTTTACTCTTATCTGTTGCATGGCGCACAAAGCGCGGATTCATGGGCGATTGACTGTCACAAGTGGCTGAACGTGCCGTACGATTCCGGCATCGCGGTAGTTCGAGAGGAAGAGCATCTGCGAAAAGCGATGACCTTGAGCGCCGCGTATCTGCAAACCAGTGGGTGGCGTGAGCCCGGCCATTACGCTCCTGAGGCTTCACGACGCGCGCGAGGTATAGACATGTGGGCGGCCATGCGGGCGCTCGGGCGGGACGGTCTAAGGGATTTGGTCGAGCGAAACTGCCGCCAGGCAAAGATGTTTGCGGATGGTTTGGAGGGCGCGGGATTCCGGGTGTTGAATGACGTCGTTCTGAATCAGGTCCTAGTATCGTTTGGCAGCGACCAGCAGACACTGCGTGTTATCGCTGAAGTGCAAAATGAAGGGACCTGTTGGTGCGGCGGAACTCAGTGGCATGGAGAGGCGGCAATGCGAATCAGCCTTTCCAATTGGGCGACCACTGAGGAAGATGTTCAAAGGAGCTTGGCCGCGATCATCAAAAGCGCAAGCTCCGTTAGGGGCGACTGACGCAGGTGGCTAGAGTTTGGGAGTCAATGCCTTAGCGCTGTGTTCGTCGCGATTAGAGGCGCGAAACGCAGACCCCACTTCAGCGATTGCGAAATACGACAGCGAGGCAACGCACAGGGTCACTAGCGTCCCGCGAACATAGATCGCGG
>Ga0070711_100001489_pt1 | contig 12852 bp, 14 predicted proteins | sample LARL53metaG_FD_65452 | JGI IMG/M metagenome (GOLD analysis project Ga0070711, IMG submission 65452) | Corn, switchgrass and miscanthus rhizosphere microbial communities from Kellogg Biological Station, Michigan, USA - LAR L5-3 metaG | ecosystem: Host-associated > Plants > Roots > Rhizosphere ... | reverse complement strand
GACGCCTCGGTGCTGGCGTCAAGCTCCTGAGAAGCAGGCTTCTCGGGGACGATGGTGGCAAGAAAGCCGATCACCAGGGAGAGCACGCTATAAGTCGTAAGGCCATTGCGCAGGGAATGTTTGGGCAGAAAATTATCAACAAAATCAATGGCAAGAGCGACGTGTGTCCTCCGTTGTGTCGCGATCCGCGGCAACCATGATTTTTCAACAAGTTATGCGGTGAAGCCCGCTGATGCGGGCTGCGGTCGCCCGGTGTCTGGTGGCGCCGAGGCCTTGGAAACGCGCAGGCGGCGCGGCGCGGGCGAGAGGACAGCCAGAAAAATCAGAGTGAGCCCCGTCACGGTGTGCGGCATCGGCTCAGCTATTCTCCTTGCACGGCGCAAAGAGCGGGAGAAAAGCATGGACAGACGTGCATCGAATTTTGAAACGACTCATTCGACCGATCCAAGCCGCGTCGAAATCAAAACTGAGCTTACGGAAGCGGAACTATCGAACGTGTCAGGCGGGGTGCAGCACAAGCACTTGGCGGGGGTCAAGTACGAGGACATAACGATAAACTGTCAAAGATGAGCAACGTCGAGCCTTCACTCGTGTTCGTCCAGCTTGTCGATTTCAGTCCTCGCCAGCGCCGTGGCTTTCTCGATGGCCTGCTCTCGCGTGAGGGAGTTGCCGCAACGACTGCCGCCCCACAAGCCCCGTGCCACGGCAGTAGTCGAAGCCTCAAACTCCACCGGACACCGGAGTTTGAGGCTTTTCGCGTGACCGCCGCGAGTGCAGCACAACGACCTCATTCGATTGCGTGGTCGGCGCGGGCGAGCAGTGTTGCTGCGATATCGAACCCAAAAGCCTTCGCGGTTTTGAGGTTGATGACCAGCTCGAACTTTGTGGGCAACTCGACGGGAAGGTCTGCGGGGCTCTCTCCATTTAGAATGCGACCCACGTAGTTGCCCGCGCGCCGGAACAAGGCCGGGTAATCCGATCCATAGGACATTAGCCCGCCGAATTCCACAAACTCCCGTGCCCCAAACAGCGCGGGGATCGAATTCTTGTTGGCGAAGCCTACGATCGACTCTCTGTTGCCAAATGTCAGCGGATCCGGAAATACGAACAGCGCATCGGCGTGTTCTCGTAAGATGGCCGCGAATGCCTCCGCTAACCCGGCCGGTCCCGACACTTCCACGAATTGCAAGTCGACTCCTAGCAAGGGTACGGCGGCGCGCAGCTCCTTCAACGCTACTTCCGCGGGCGGGATGGCGGCATTCCAGAGAACCGCAACGCGCATGGTCTTGGGAAATGCCTCTTTGAGCAATGCGAGGCGCTTGGTCGCCAGTTCCGGGGCAAGCGAGGTCACGCCGGTGATATTGCCACCGGGGCGCGCAAGGCTGGCAACAAGTCCGAGCTGCACCGCGTCACCCGGGTCGGCCATCACGATCGCGATTCTATTGGTCGCGTTCTGCGCAGCCTTGGCTGCCGGGGTGGCTGCCGCCAGTATCACATCGACGTTGAGGGCAACGAGTTCGGCAGCAAAAGCAGGAAGCCGATCTGCCTGGCCTGCGGCAAACCGTCGTTCAATGGTAACATTTTGGCCCTCGACCCAGCCACGTTCCCGCAATCCCTCCAGGAAGGGTCTGCGCCGATAGGCGTCGTAGAAAGGTGCAAAACCACCGCTCGGCGATATACCACCTCCATAATCGAGATAACCGATGAGCCGGATTTTGGCGGGCTGCTGAGCGTGCGCTAGGAGCGGCCAGACCGCTGCAGCACCGAAGAGAGTAATGAACTCGCGCCGTCTCATGCCGAACACTCCTTCTAGCAGCGAACGGTGCAGTGTCCGTTGGCATTTCTCAAAGGTGTCAACAACCGAAGCCGCGGACTCGTTCGAAGCAATTCTACGCAAGCCCAGCGATAGAGGCTGATCGAGCCCAGCATGAGGGTCAGAACTCCCATGAACGTCCAACCTACGGGCGATCCCGACCCCACGGTGTCGCCTATGATTCAAACGCCAAAGGCAACTATTCCTGCTGAAATCAACAAGGAGAGCGCTCTATCCATATGCGTCCCATCGTACTTTGCTATGGCGCCGCGATGTTTTGGCCGATTGTTGTGCTTTCCTGATCCGGTCGCGTAGCCTGTTAATTCGCATAACCGTAGATTGGCTGCTGCGAGTCGGTGATGGCTGCAAGGCGCGTGTCAGTGACGACGGCGGTGCACCGCCGAAGAGCACGCATTGAGCTATCGCACTCGGTCATGGGGGCAGTATGCTTTCCAGGTTCCGGTGATGCTGGTCAATATTGCTCGTATTGGAAAAGTTAACGACGCAAGGAGCCGCCGAGCTAGACAGCCGGCGGCAAGGGCCTGTCACGTTGCCGCCGGGCCGCGGGTTGAAATTCTTGGCACGCATTGAGCGAGCAATTTAATACAGACGCCGAGCGGTCGATGGGTCTAGCGTCGTCAACGCGTGAACTCTCTAAATTGAAGGTGAAAATCATGGAAATCTCGAAGGAGACAAAAGCTGCCGTTAAGCCCGCACTGTGGGGCGCTGCAGCCGGAGCAATCGGTCTGGCGATCGTGGGGTTCAATTGGGGCGGCTGGGTGACGGGTGGAACCGCCGAGACGATCGCGAAGAACCGTGCTGCAACGGCTGTCGTCGCAGTTCTCGCACCTATCTGCGTCGATAAATTCCGACAAGCGGCTGGAGCCTCAGCGAACTTGGCCGAAATGAAGCAGTCAACTTATGCATCGGACCAGAGCAAGTTCATTGAAAAAGGCGGTTGGGCGACGATGCCGGGAAGCACCGAGCCAGACTCGGCGGTTGCCAGGGCTTGCGCTCAAACGCTCGGTAACGAGAAGGCTGTAGAGCTCCGCGGGTAATCCAGCTATGCGATCACCGCGAATATCGGATCGCCGCCGTTCTCGCCGCTCAGTATCAGCACCTCCGCAGCGGCAATCATGCCCGATGTCTTCTTCGGGTCAAACTGAGAAGAACTCAGCTCGAGCACATGTCTTCCGGATTGCCGCATCGTTCGGTGCAAATCGGCATGTCTCAAATGGGCAAAAGAACGAAACCGTTCGCGCGGTAGAACGCCGTGGCTGGCGACACGGCGAAGCAACGGGCGACAGCTCATCGTGACGAGCGGCGCAATTTGCCCCTTGGCGATGATCGATGTTTGAGGACCCGCTGATCTGGACGTTCGTGGCGGAGCACCTCCATTGCACAAGAGCCAACTCGAACCAGGCATTCTCGACCGTGATTGTGTGCACCTCGATGGAACGATCCGCGAGGTCTGCTTTCCTGTTGAGCTATTCCAGTTGCATGCGGACGCCCTTTGCGCCGTTGAGCAACCGTCTCAAATGGAATCCCGCCAGCGCGTCGTCAGCATGCTGCCCGACCAGGGCTGCGAACGCCGGCATTGCATCGCTGTCACCGGTCTCCAGCTTGGAAAAAGCATCGCAATATTGCTTCGTCGCCGGCCCCTCGGACACATCGCCTGATAACGGTTCGAAAGCTCGAAGCGGCTCACTGCGCCCGCGCAGCATGAGGTCGCCAACTGGCCTGCCCTTGAAACTCCCCGCAGCCTCAGCGGCAGTGGCGCTGACGCAGATCCGGGTGCCAAGGAATTTGTTGGCGGCCTCGAGTCGCGCCGCGGTGTTAATGGTATCGCCGTAGGCCGTGTAATCAAAGAACCGGCTGCCGCCGAAATTTCCGACCAGCGCTGGCCCAGCGTGAACGCCGATGCGGGTGACGCCGAAATTCACGCCTTTGGCCCTCCAGCGCTCGCGAAATGCCTGCGCCCATTCATCGAGATCGCGGGCACAGGCGATTGCGCGTGTCACATAATCGGGCTGATAGCCGGGGGCATTGAACAGAATCTGGATCGCGTCGCCGATGATCTTGGCTACCGTGCCTTCGTGCGCGAAGACAACGTCAGTCATGCCTCGCACATATTCGTTGACCAGCGTGCCCAGCACTTCAGGTGTCGCGATTTCAACCTGCGCGGTGAAATCGGTGATGTCGGTGAAGATGGTCGCGACGTCACGCCAATGCACTTTCATGCCATTGTCGCCAACGGCGGCGAGACGGCTCGCGATCTGCGGCGAAAAGTACCGCGACAGCAACGCTTGCGCACGCTCGGCCTTGGCCTGGCGGCGGCGGACATCGCGCAACATCTCGACATGCCGGATGGTCTTGTCAATGGTCATTTCGAGATCGCGGAAGTCGATCGGCTTGGTCAGGAAATCGAACGCACCGCGGTTCATAGCGGTGCGAATGTTGCTCATGTCGCCGTAGGCCGACACGATGATGGTCGACTTCCTTTCGTCTGCCTCCTGCAGCTTCTGCAGTAACGACAGGCCATCCATCCGCGGCATGTTGATGTCGGACACCACGATGTCGACATACGGATGGTCGAGAATCGATTGTAGCGCCTCGATGCCGTCACGAGCGAATACAAACGCAACCATGCCGTCGCAAATCCGCTTGCGGAATTTCTGCAGTACGAGAGTCTTGAGATCAGGCTCGTCATCGACGATGAGGATTGTGGCGATCATGCGGCCTGTCCAAATGGACCGGGCGACTCCACCCCGAAAAAGCCAATGGTCGGCATCGCGGGGAGCCGCTGCTGCGCAAGCGCGGCCCGCGGCCACGTCGCCGCCGTGCCAGCCAGTAATGTGATGAAATCGCGTCGCCGCATGTGCCCCCCTTGAGAGAGCGCGTTGCCGATGTACAAAGCCTAGCACTTTGCGTGGGGCGGCGAGGGGAAAGGGCAGCTAATCGACCCCAAAAGCTGCGACCGAATGTCCGAGACGGGCTACAAGCTGACCTCGGCAGCCGTTTGGTCTTGGTCGGCTCACATCCCAGAAATCGGACATCTCGGCGTTCGCCACGCATGTCAGCAACGGGCCAATAGCAGAAGTGGTCCCCTTTATTCGATGATCTCGTCGGCGCTTAGTAGAACAGAGGTTGGCAGCGTCAAATTGAGTGCACGTGCTGTCTTGAGGTTCGCCACCAGTTTGAAGCGAACTGGACGCTCTACCGGCAATTCGGCTGGCGCTGCGCCTTGCAGAACCTTGCGGGTGAGAGCCCCTGCTTGCATGAACAGGCTTTGGAGTTCGGGACCATAAGCCAGAAGGCCGCCCTTTCGAGCGAAGTCCGGAAAGATGTTGATTGCGGGAAGCCGACCTTGAAGGGTGAAATCAGCCAATAATTGCGGATTGCCACCGAATAACGGTGCCGACAACATCAGGACACCACCAACCTGCGCAGCAGCCACTGCTTGAAAGGTGCGCTCGAAGTCAGAGGGGCGGCTGACCTCGAATACCTCCAGCGTCACACTGAGCGTAGAGGCTGCATTGCGTGCCGCGTCTAATTGGAGACCGCCGCTCGCTGGGTTCCACAACACTGCGGCTTTCGTCAGTGTGGGGACGGCTTCGCGAAGGAATTGTAACGATTTGGCGTTGAAGCCCGGGAGGTCAAGGAAGGCACCCGTGACATTACCCCCGGGATGGGCCAGACTAGCAACCCACCCGTTTGCGACCGGGTCTGACTCCAAGTCCAGCGCAATTATTGGAATAGATCGCGTGGCGGCCCGGGCGGCAAGAACCGCTGGTGGGCTAACGGCACAAATCGCGTCCACGTTTTGATCCACCAGTTCGACGGCCATCGCGGGCAACTTACTGAGCTGCTCGTTTGCGAGACGGACAACGATTTCTACTTCACCACCGGGCGCACCCAGTCCGTCCCGAAAGCCGTCAATTCGAGTAGACACAATCGCGGAGGATTCCCCCGGATGCAGAAATCCTATTCGCCATTTTCGTGGCTGTTGCGCGCGCGAGGCCAGCGGCCACGCCGCGACCGTACCGCCGAGAACGGTTATGAAATCGCGCCGTTTCATGCCACATCCTACTGGAAGCTTACGTGCAATTGGAAGCTATGGTCATCGAGGAACAATTGGCACGAGCCAGACTCAACACAATGTCCCAGTTGGGTCAAAAGCCGCCATCCGCGATGGCCTCAGGCATGTCCGCTGAGGGCTATAAACCGGGAAGTCAGACGTTACTCGATAACCTCGTCTGCGCGGAGGAGGAAGGAGGGCGGGATTTGAATACCGAGGGATCGTGCCGTCGCAGTATTAATGACCAATTCGAACGCCGTAGGTTGTTGAATAGGCAAATCGCTCGGCCGAGAACCTTTTAGGATGAGTGCCGCGTAGGTGCCGATTTTTTGGTAAGTTGCGACAAGGTTTGGCCCGTAACTCATCAACCCGCCAATTGCCGGAAACTCGCGAAATTCGTAATTCGCCGGAAGTGAATTACGCTTGGCCAGTGCAACAAGTTGCACGCGTTGGCTCAGAAAGAATGCATCGTTGCTGACTAGCACTGCGCCGACTCGTGCACCGACAAGCTCCGCGAATGCTGGCTCGAGGTCGCCGATGTTGCCCGCCTTTACGATTTTCAAAGATTGCCCGGTCGAATGGGCAACGTCTTCAAGTTCCGCTAGTGAGTCCTGATTATCCGGATTTACCAACAAACCTATCGTTGCGCTTTGCGGCACCAGCTCTCGGATTAATTCAAGCCGCTTGAGAGTGAGCGTCGCGGTCATCAGGGAGATGCCGGTGGCGTTTCCTCCGGGACTTGCGAAGCTTTTCGCGAGCCCGATCTTCACCGGATCTGACGCAATATTGAATACGATGGGAATGGTAGAAGTTGTGCGCATTGCGGCAAGCGCAACCACGTTGCCCGCCACCAGGATTAAAGCCGGGTTGAGACGGACTAGTTCTTTCGCGAGTTCGTCAAGCCTATCGTACTCTCCCCCGGCCCACCGACGTTCTATCGCGACGTTCCTGCCGACCACGTAACCCCGCTCAGCGAGACTTTTTTCGAATGCCGCCGCAATATCTGGGTTCGCGGCGTCTGGGGAGCTTGCGGATAGAACTCCAATGACAGGCATCGCTGACTGTTGCGCACGCGCAGCAAGGGGCCACGCCAGCGCCGTGCCCAAAAGCGTCATGAACTCGCGCCGACGCATTTGCTCCCTCTTTCTGCGAAACGAAACTAGCATCCTGCATCCGAGCGGCAAATGCGAAAGAGTAATAATTCGCTTGATGAGCTGCGACCCAATGTCCGAAATGGGTCAAAAGGCGAAATTCCGGGTTGACCGGTGCATGTCTGCTTTTGCCTCAAATGCCGACATCGCATCGTTGATGGCCTGCAGCATATCGCGGTGATGACGCGATGCCATCGCGATGGCTTGTTCGTTTCGGACAGTTAGGTCCGCGAACCTGTGTTGAGCAGCTGGGACACCGCCGTAACCAATTGCGCCGGGGCAAACGGTTTTTTTCAGCAGAATTCTGCTGGGCACTCCCTCCGACGCCCAATCGCCGGCGGCAGCGCCCGTCGTGTAGACGATGGGAAAAGCAGGATCGATTTGCCTGACCAAACGCGCAACCTCCCAACCCTTCATCGGCCCCTTGAGGTTGATGTCGGTTACGAGCGCCGAATACTTGACCACGCCACTTTCAATCATCGCCACGCGCGGGGACGCGCGACCCTAGTTGTTCGGGATAGCGGGCGAAAGAAAATCCGTGGTTGCAGTTGCAGGGGCAGCTATTCGATCACTTCGTCGGCGCGGGCGAGGAGCGAGGGAGAAAGCTCAAGGCCGAGAGCCTTCGCGGTCTTGAGGTTGATGATCAACTCGAATTTAGTCGGCTGCTCGACTGGTAGGTCGCCCGGCTTTGCGCCCTTCAAGATTTTATCGACATATGCTGAGGCTCGCTCGTATAAGGCTGATCGTGTTGAGCCATAAGAAGCGACATTTCCAGCTTGAGCGAATTCTTTGAACCCCGAAACGGATGGCAAACGGCGCTGAATTGCCAAATCGGCAATGCTGCGGCGGTGAAAAATCGTGAACGGGTCGACAAGAACAATCAGAGCTTGAACATGGTCCGTCTCCATTTTACCAAAGGCCTGTAGGATTTCTGACGGATCGACAACTTCTAAGCCGAACACCACGACGCCCAAGCGTTTGCCAGCATCCTCCAATTGCCCGAACTCAATTCCTTTGTTTGGGTCGCCCGGATTGTAAAGCACGGCTACCCGGGTAACCCCGGGGACTAACTCCGTGAGTAGCTGAAGCCGCTTTCCGGCTAGCTCCGAATGGAGGCAGGTTACGCCCGTCGCGCTACCGCCGGGAGCCGCAAGGCTCACGATAAATCGGTCGAGCGCATCACACACAACAACCACAATGGGGATGTCTGACGTCGCGAGTTTAGCCGCTGTAAGACCTTGGTCGCTGGCTGTGAAGATGACGCTTGGATGCCAGTCAACTAGTTGCAACGCCAGATCAGGAAGTCGTTCGAGTTTTCCGTTTGCCCACTGTATTTTTAAATCGACGTTCTTCCCCTCGATCCAGCCAAGTTTGCGCAGTCCTTCGCGAAATGCTTCGACACCATCTTCCGGTGATGAAAACGGACTGAGAATTCCTACTCGCAACGTTTCTGCCGCAGTGGCAGTCGACAACACTTGCCCCCAAGCGCCAACCACAACTAACAGGATGGCAGAAAGACGGATGAGCCGCATTGTCGAACTCGCGGTTTGAGATTTCAATCTCGGTCAATGGGAGCGACACTGATCTGTTTAGCCTATTCTTTTCCCACACGCCATGCGGCAGGCCGTCAGGCTGTTCCAACCGACTGCCCATATCTCAGACGGCCATTCACGACCGAGGTCGAGACACACAGCCAGCCCCGGCCACGTCCGCCATGCCGCCGAAAGCGGAAGTGAGCTATCCTGCCGCCTCCCTCGACCGCGATCCAGAAAGGCCGCCGACGCCGTCAGCGCGTCGGCACTGGCGCAGCACCTTGATTGCGCCAGAGCCTACATGAGCAAGCTCGAAGCCGAAGGCGTGATCCAGCGCCAAGGTGACGGCTTCCCGCTCGACCAGAGCCGCGTTGCTTACTTGCGATACTTGCGGCGCGAGCGGCGGCAATCGCCGCGCAGTGAGGCCGACGCTGATCACGCAAAAGCAAAGGCGGCGCTGCTTCGCCTCCGCATCGCCGAGAAGCAGCGCGAGTTGGTGCCCCGGGCGGATTTCGATGCGGTCATCGACGGCATTGCCGGGGTCGTTCTCACGAATCTGAGCGCATGGCCGCGCGGTGCTCCAACGATCTGGCGGTGCGGCGCAAGATCGACGCGGTGGTGTATGAGGTCCGCCAAGAGATAGCGAAAGTCGCCCTTGACATGGCCGACGACGAGCCCCCCGCTGGAGCAGCAGTGATGGCGGTGCGCCATGTGAGGCCGCACCCCACAAAATCTCAAAGGAAGCGGAAGTCGGTTGAATTATTCGATCACCTCATCGACAAAGCTCAACAGCGCTTGTGGGATCGCGACGCCGAGTTCCCTCGCCGTTTTGAGGTTCACTGACAGCACCATCTTGCTTGGGAATTCCACCGGGAGTTCGCCGGGCGGTGTACCCTTCAAGATCTTGTCCACGAAATACGCGGCGCGCTGATAGCACCAGCGCAAGTCGACACCGTAGCTGATCAGCCCGCCAACCAGAACGTGCTCACGATAGCCGTAGACCGTGGGTAACCGCTTCGCCGTAGCCAGTGTGGCAATTTGCTGTCTCGCGCCTAGAAAGAGTCCGGTCTGCAGCACGATCAAGGCGTCGACGGGCGAAGTCGCCAGCGCCTGCATTGCAGGTTCGATTTCCCCGGGACTATTAGCATCGGCTTCCACGATGGTCATTTCTAACGCTTTGGCCGCCTCCCGCAATTCCTGTCGCTGCGGAGGAGTTTTCGGATCGCGAGGGTTGGCGAGGAGACCGATGCGCCTCGCACCGGGTGCAATCTCCCGCACGACCTCTATTTGCTTCGCGGGCAATCCGGCGATGTAGGGTTCAATCCCCGTGACATTGCCACCTGGCCGCGCTTCGCTCGCGATCAAGCCGAGATTAATGGCGTCAGCCAGCGCTGGGCAGACAATGGGGACTTCCTTCGTGGCCGCGCGCGCCGGGACTGCCGCATTGACGGCGGCAGCGACGATCACGGCGGGCTTGAGAGCAATGATCTCCTGCGCAAGCCCGGGAAGCCGGTCCTGAAATCCCTCGGCATAGCGAGGCACAAACTCGAAGTCCCGGCCATCGACATAACCGAAGCCCCGCATACCATCCAGAAAATGATCGGCGAACGAACTTGCCACTATGCTTTGGGATCCTGAGAGCCAACCGATGCGCCGCAGCCCCTTCGCTGCGCCTTGTGACCATACGTCTATCGGCCACGCGAGCGCCGCGCCGCTCATCACTATGAGGAGTTTTCGTCTAGCGATGTGGACCGTCATTGAGCCCTTCCTCAAACTTGAGCTTGGTCCCAATGAACACAATATCACGACGCTACGCATGCGTCCCTGCGTCAAACGCGCCTTGCGTGGCCTAGGGTGTTACTTGCAGCGCGGCTCGGATCGATCCAGCTGGTAGATGTCCGCTTTGCCCTAACAGCGGCGCTATAGCGGACGTAGCCGGTGGTCCGAGTCGGGCCATTTCCGGATTCATGCGCTGCATCCGAGCGGCCCGGTTTAGGGGCGGTAGGTCGCGACGTAAGGCAAATCGGCATCGGCCCCGATGGAATGAGCGCCGGACTGGCGATGGTTATTGCGTCCGGTCTACCTCGATACGCGGACTATCTCCGAGCGCGGTAACTCCGCCTTCGGGCCGGAAGTGGTCATTCGTTATTCGATCACCTCATCGACGATGGACAACACATCGGCCGGGATCATCAGGTCCAGTTCTTTCGCCACCTTGCGGTTGAGCACAAACTCGAATTTGGTGGGTTGAAGCACCGGAAGATCAGCGGGCTTCGCGCCCTTGATAATGCGCGCAGCATAGGTACCAATGAGGCGATAGGTGTCTGGCAAATCATTTCCGTAGCTCATGAGACCGCCAGAGAGAACGGACTCCCTCAGCGAATAAATTGCCGGAACGCGATTTGATGCCGCCAACTCTGCGAGTTTGTTTCGAGCTGCAGCAAAGAAGGCATCGGCGGGCACTAGCACTGCGGGAATGTGGTTCTCAACAATGGACTTGAAAGCTGCATCAAGCTCTTGATCGTTCTTTGCTTCCAAAACTTTAACCGTCAGACCGACCAACCGCGCAGCTTCCTCTATGTCCTTCCGCTGGGTCGCTGCAGTTATGCTGTCCGGGTTCAAGAGTGCGCCCACGATGGTCATTCCCGGCTTTACGTCCCGAAGCAGTCCAATGCGCTTCGCCTCAATCACGGCGTTTAGATTGCTAACGCCAGTGATGTTGCCGCCGGGTCTTCCCAAACTTGAAACGAACCCGCCCACGACCGGATCGCCAATAAAGACCGCAACGATAGGAGTTGTCTGCGTCGCACTTATCGCCACTTTCGCAGTCATATCCCCCCCGACAGACACCAGAACTGATGGATGTCGAGCCAAAAGATCGGAGGCTTGTTCGGTGAGGCGCTCGTAGTGGCTATCTGCCCAACGGTACTCGACAGTGGCGTTTCGCCCTTCCACGATGCCGAACTCGGCTAAGCCTCTACGAAAGGCATCCACCAGGTGCGCGCTCTCCTTGGCCGACCGAGCACTGAGAAATGCGATGACTGCCTTTTCCGAAGACTGCGCGCTCGCAGCAAGCGGCACTACCGCTGAACCGGAAATGAGTGCGATAAACTCGCGACGCCTCATTCGGAACCCCTGCCGTTGGTGTGCCGGCGATCAAAACATAGGCTTGGTCCCGTTGCCAATGACCTTTTGCCACACACCATGCTCGCTTCGGGTCACAAGCTGACCCCGGCAGCCATTTGGTCTCGGTCGGCTAATAATCCGGGAAGCGGACATTGCGGCATTCTGGGCGAATATCGGCTGTGAGCCACTAACGGACGCCGTTGATGTGAGGCACAAGCCGCCGCCGCTATTTTTGGCGCACAGTGTCCGTCTTCGGCTTCAGATGGCGGAAGTGAGGACGGCCCGATTAAGATCTGTCGTAATCGGCTCTGGCCTTCTCCGTAGTGTCTCCGAAGGGCTCTCCCCGAACAACGTACGATAGGCGACTGAGAACCGGCCGAGCTCCCAAAAACCATGATCGGTGACAATGCGAGTGACTGTGGCGCTAGACGGGTCTGAACGCGAAAGTGCCCGACGCACGAGGTGCATTCGACGCAAGGTCAAGAAGCGGATCGGCCCCATACCGAGATGCTCCTCGCACGACGCGCGGAGAGTGCGCTCGGCAACCCCAATAGCTGCGCAGAGTTCGGTGAGATACACAGGTCGATCGGAGCGTGCCTCCAAATACTCCTCAAAACGGACCATTATCGCTTCGTGGCGGATAGCCCCTATTCTTGTTTGGATACCTGCGGCTTCGGCGAGGCAACGCACCATGACGTGAACCAATTGCTGCTCAAGCGACCGGCGCACCTCTGGCTGGTCCAGTAGATCGGGGACATCATGTGCAAGTTGTCCCACGGCCCTATGTATATTCAGCAGACGCGACATAAGCGCAGGATCAGGGCGAACGACTATGCGAGAAGGTTCTTCTAAAATTTCTCGTCCAATAATTGCTTTGCAAACGACCGGAAACTCGTCCACCGGAAGCGACATTGTTCCGTAACGGTAGTCAGGACCAGACCGTTGGTGCAGTACATCATTGCCGTAAATAAGAATATCGCCGGGCGCAACTTTGAGGCCGGAATGGTAGAAATCTGATGCGCTTCCCTCAACGAGGAAGCCGATAGACTTGCGATCGGGTGCTGTAGCGACCGTGATTATTTGCGGCAGATCAATTTGGAAACGCTGCATGCGCAGCCTGTCCATACCGATCTGTGTGGCTTCGACTTGAAA
>Ga0070711_100001483_pt1 | contig 12864 bp, 12 predicted proteins | sample LARL53metaG_FD_65452 | JGI IMG/M metagenome (GOLD analysis project Ga0070711, IMG submission 65452) | Corn, switchgrass and miscanthus rhizosphere microbial communities from Kellogg Biological Station, Michigan, USA - LAR L5-3 metaG | ecosystem: Host-associated > Plants > Roots > Rhizosphere ... | reverse complement strand
GACCGACGCATTGATTGGAACCCGGAGGCCACCGGTGGTGTCGCTGACGGGTTGCGCAGGGCCGACTTCGAAGACGAACCAGTCGCCAAGGTCTCTTGTCGCGGCTTCGCGCAGCTCGCGAGCGGCAACATCGACGGCAATATCGCGATAGAGGTCGACGTCGATCGACGCGCGAACTCCGAGATCGCGAGCCAGGAGCGCGGTGGCGCCCTTGACGACCCAACCCTCGTCGACAACGTACAGGCGCTCGAGCAAGCGGTCGTAGGCGATCTGTCGTTGTAGTTGTGGCAGCTCCCACTCGCCTGCCTCGGCGATCGCCCTCAACTTGTCCGTCAGCGCCCGTCGGAACGCTTGTGGGCTGGCATATCCACCTTGCCTCGTCACGCTGGATCAGCCCTCTGGCGCCAGGGGCGAGGTGAGTTCGACCGGGCGTGAGCGCGCCTGCTCCATCCACTGTGCGGCCTGAGGGTCCCCGGTCAGGTTCAGAAGCCAGCTCAGCGCAGCGAGGCCGTCCCCGCGACGTAGGCCGAGTTGTCCGGCCTGGGTGGACAGAGCTGAGGCAAAGTTTCCGGCCCACTCGTTCTTCTTGCGAAGTGCATCGGAGACGACCTGGGCAACAGCTTGGGGATCCTCGCGGTCAGCGAGCAGATCAGCGGCTGTCCTGGCTGGCCAGGTCACGGGCAGGCCCCCCAGAATTGTCCGTTCGCCAGGCCTCAGCTGCCCACGATGGAGACGGACATCTGGGCGACGCACCTGTCGTCTGATCGGAAGAATGAACTCATGGCGATCGGCGGGAAGGTGACCTAGTTCGAACATCGCCGCAGCTGAGCGGTGGGAGACGACCCCCTGCTCTGGCTTTCGCTCCCAGGCCGGGGTTTCCGGGGCCAGCTGCAGCCATGCCGCGCGCAGCCGCATATGGTCGGGCTCCGGTGCGCCGGTCAGACGGTAGACGCCCCAAGCGACGCGCTCGAGAACAGCCTTGTCACTGAGGCGCTGAAGAGTTGCGGGAGAGACCCCCGCCTCTTCTGCTTGACGCCGGGTGAGTAGGCCCCACTGGTCGGAGGCAAGCTCGGACAGCTTCGTAACGGTCGTTCCATGAGACATGTCTGCATTTTAGCTCATAATCGATATGAAATGAAGTATAGAAAGAGATTGAGGCTGCAAACTAGCTCATTATTGAGCTGGTTTGCAGCCTCGGTATTTCGGCACGATCGAGACCATCTCTTACTGGCTTCCCCAGGAAATAAGCTTCCGATACTGATGGCGCCTGGGGAGCGCGGAGCTTGGTGGGCGGAGGTCCAGGAACGCTGGCAGAAATACCGCTGGCTCATGATCAGCGGTTTGGTGGTGGCGATAGCGCTCTTCTGCGTTGCCATCTTCGCCGCCAACAACTCCAATGAGGACAGCCCCCTCCGTAGCGGGTTTGCCCCCCAACAACATCACAGCCCCCCAGTCCATCGACACCGCAAACACCCGCAACACACGGTGCGCCGCCATACCTACGCCCCACCGGCGCTGATCGGGCTGGGCGCGCCGGTAGCGGTACTCAGAGCTCACTTCCCCGGGGCTGTGACGCCGCTCACCGAACACGGCCGTGTCTACAGCTTCGAAACCTATTACGTCGGTGCTCCACTCTCCAGCGCCGAAGCGACCGCGATCGCGGAATCGGCGATGCCCTCCGACGCCACGCTGGAGAGCGAAACCAAAAAGCCCACTTGTGAGCAACTTGTGTTTGCGAGCAAAACGTTGGGGTCATTGCTCAAAGCCCCAAGCATGCTGGCCGAGTTCTCGAGCGGGTCGAATTCAGCAGGGCCGTATGACTCCTCTGACATCACCAACATCATCTTCATGCCTTACTTCGGCCCAATCGGCTGCTAGTGCCGCGTCGAAGACGCGTCCGTAGGACCGCGTGAACATCGATTGATCGTCCAGTCCGGGGCCCTGCCGCTTGACCCTGCCCCTATCGGAGCGTATTACTCGACAACATTCGATTGATAGCCATGTAGGCGCCAAGGAGGTCGAGCGATGCGAGTGAAGCGCGACGATGTGCCACTGGAGTTCAGGCGACGGGCGGCGCGTCACCTGGAGACAATTCGCGGAAGCTCGATGGCACCCGGGTCAGACGCCGCCCGGCTGGGCGAGGAAGCGTGCCCGCTATATCGGCCCGATGTCCGCGGTGTCGCCTACTGGGAGTTCGAGATCGCCGGCGTGAAGACCGTTTCGCGCAGCGGCTCGAACGGCAAGCGCGGGAAGAGCGACAGTGGCTTCCTGATCCTCTCGGCCGGCAGGCATGACGCTCCGATTCCGCACTGGAGCGTGGAGCTGGAGCCGCCCAGCCGCGGGCTGGAAGCGCTGAGCAAGGACGGCAGCGTGGCGAAAGTCTTCAAGCTCGACGCGCTCGCCTACGTCGCCGAGGACGCGAAGGGCAACTACCTGGCGAACCTCGGCCAGTTCCCGCCGATGCCGGATGGGCTGCCGGCCAAACCCCCGGCGGAGAGCACGATCAGCTCTCTGGAGTCGCACCCGGTGACCGCGACGAAGACGGACAAGCGGGTCGCCAAGCAGGAGGTGAAGCGGACCGCCCCTCGAGCGCCGAAACCGACGGTGAAGCCATGGCCGTCCTGGGCGCAGGCGAAGAAGGGGTTCGCATCCGCCTACAAGCCCCATCTGGCGATGCTGCGAGCCGCGAAGGAACCGGCTTGGGGAGTCGAGGACCTCGTCGCGAAACTCGGCGAAGGGATCCACGAGGGCGACCGGCTCACCGTCCCCCTGCTTCGCCCCGGCAAGGCCGAGCTTGCCGGCGACGGCGCCGCCGCGGTGCAGATGAGGACGCTCGATCGCGACCCCCCCGCCGTCGAGCTGCTCGCTCAGGGAGCCAAGGAAAAGGCCGAGCAGGAGTTCGAGTTGCGACTGAGCTACGACGACGGAAGCGTCGAGACGCTGACGTTCTTCGTCGTCCCGGAGGGAACCCCGTCAAACGAGCGGCGGGTTCCGCCGCACCCGCTCCCCGGCCCCAGGCTGCCGGGCGAAGGAGGCTGAACGATGACTTGGAACTACTACTGGGCCACGGGCGGCGGGGCCGCTCAGCCCGCCTACTACCAGTTCCCCTACGGCGGTTGCGAAGTCGGCTGCGGCCCCGTTGCCTGGGCGATGCTCTTTGGCTGGGCCGATCACCAGGCCGGATCTGGCAACGCATACTGGGCGCCGCGAAACGGCATCTACCGCCAGAACGGGGGCAGGGGCGCCGATGCCGTCGCGCCGCTGACCCAGGATGCGGGCGTGCACAACATGATCGTCGAGCTGCACGGCGACGTCAGCACGTTCTGCGCCTTCGGCTCGGGCGCTACCGCGCCCTGGACCATGCCCGGGGCCTGGGCCTACCTGAGTGGGCGCACCGGCGCCTGGATGCGGTCCGACTGGGACTCGTTCGGCTTCCACGAGGACGGCCTGCGCGACCGCGCGATCGACTCGATCGTGAACCGCCACACGCCAGCCGTGATTGGCACGGGCTGGCTCAGCCACTACCCGCTCGCCTTCGGTTACGCGTGGCAGCAGCGGACGGTCAGGCATTGCTTCATCTGGTGCTGGGACGACGTCGTCGTCGATCGCTGCTTCTACGTGAACAACGGCTGGGGCGGTGGTGGCGCCGGCGAGTGGATCGACGCCAGCACCTGGTTCGCCGGGCAGCTGTTTCCGTAGAAGTCGGAGCTCACCGCCGGGCCCCGGCCACTGCGAGCTACGGCGAGAGGTCGCGTAGAACTTGGTCAGGCCCTCGGTTTCGATCGCCGGTACGGGCATCTATGGCGTTGCTTCTAGGGCGCGGCGACGCCACCGCCGACGCCACCGGTCGGCTGTGAGGGCGCGGGGGGCGGAGCGGGGCTCTGTTCCGGGGCCGGAGCGGGCGCCGGCGCGGGTTCGTGACTGGGTTCAGGAGCGGGTTCGTGACCGGCCCCCTTCTTCTTCTTCGCCTGTTCCGGTTCTTCTTCGCTTTCGAATTCGCCCGGAGCGGGCACGGCGGACGCCGAGGAGGTGTGTTCGCTCTTCAGCCCGGACAGTTCGGGCAAGCTCGAAGGTTCGGTGAATTCGGGGCAGTTGCCGGCGGCCGCCGCTTCCATGAAGGAGCGCCAGATCGGCCCCGCGGTCGGCCCTCCGAAGCCGGTTTCTTCGCGCGACTGCGGATGGCCGACCCAAACCGCCGTCGAGTAGAGCGGTGTGTAGCCGACGAACCAGGCATCCGAGAGCCCCTCCGAGGTGCCGGTCTTGCCCGCCTCGGCGGAGCACCCCATGTAGGTGTAGCCAGCGCCGGTGCCCTGCGTGATCACGCCCTCGAGGATTTTCGTCACCTCGTAGGCCTCGCCCTCGGTGAGCACGCGTTCGCCGGCGCTCGCGTCGGGTTCGTCGACCTTGCCGTTGGGGAACTCGACGCGGGCGATCGCCGTCGGGTCGTGGTGGATCCCGCCGCTGGCCAGCGTCGCGTAGCCGTCGGCCTGTTCGAGCGGCGTGACGCCGACGGCGAGACCGCCGATGCCCTCCGCCGGCACCGATTCGAGCGGCGCTTCGATCCCCATCTGGTGCGCGGTGTGGGTGACGTTTTCCGGCCCGACGTCGAGGTCGAGCTGGGCGAAGACGGCGTTGACCGAGTTCCAGGTGGCGTCGGCGAGCGACATCGTGCCGCCGCCGGGCTCGGCATTGTGGACCGTCCAGGTGCCGCCTCCGGGCAGGTTGAGCGTGATCGGCGAGGTCCCGTTGTAGTAGGTGCTGTAGGGGTCGATGCCCTGCTTGATCGCCGTCGTCAGCACGTAGGTCTTAAAGGAAGAGCCGGGCTGGCGGTGGGCCTGCCAGGCGTAGTTGAATTCGCTTTCGCTCGCGTAGCCTTCGGTCGAGGCGAGGGCGACGATCTCGCCGTTGGAGGGATCGATCGAGGCGAGCCCGGCGGCCGGCCCACCTTCCGGGTAGCAGACGCTGCAGCCGTCGACCGCTTCCTGCGCGCGTTCCTGCAGTTCGGGATCGATCGTCGTGTAGGCCTTGAGGCCGCCGTAGCGCACGGTGTTGATCCCGTATTTGGCGATCAGCTCCTGCTCGACCAGGTCGAAGAGGAAGGGGTCCCGGATCACCCGGTACTTGTGCCCGGGATGGAGACCGAGCCCGCTGTGGATCGTGCGGCGGTATTCGGCCCCCGTGATGTAGCCCTGCTCGTGCATCGCGTTCAGCACCTCATTGCGGCGTTCGAGCGCGGCGCGAGGGTCGAGGAACGGGTTGTATTCGGAGGGCGCCTGCGGCAGGCCCGCGATCAGCGCCGACTCGTTCAGGTTGAGGTCCTTCGCCGGCTTGCCGAAATAGGTCTGCGCGGCGGCTTCGACCCCCACGGCGGTCTCGCCTTCCACGGTGCCGTAGGGCGCCGTGTTGAGGTAGGCGGTGAGGATCCATTCCTTGCTATGCGCTTCCTCCTCTTCCTGGGCGAGGTGGGCTTCCTTCAGCTTTCGCTTCAGCGTCTCTTCGGGGTTTTGGATGTAGAGGTTGCGGACCAGCTGCTGGGTGATCGTCGAGGCGCCCTGCACCGGCTTGCCACCGGCGAGGACGTCTTTCCAGACGGCGCGCGCGATTCCGGCGTAGTCGAGCGCCCCGTGGCGGAAGAAGTTCTTGTCCTCGATCGCGATCGTCGCGTCGCGCAGGAGTTGGGGCATCGCCCGGCCCGGGACCGGCTGGCGAATGTTGCTGGCGCGGATGAAGCCGATCAGGCTACCGTCGGCGGCGTAGATCGCCGAGGAGCGCCCCTTCTGCACCGGTTTGAGGCTGGAGAGCGGCGGCGCGGACTCATACACATTGATCGCCCAGCCCGCGGCGATTCCGCCCGCCACCGCGACCACGGCGAGGAGGACCCCAAGCGGGATCAGGATCTTCTTCCACCTCGAGCTGTGCGACTTGCGTCGTCGCCGTCGCGTCCGGCGCGCCATTCGGCGCCAAATTGTACGGAGCGAGGTAGGCTGACCCGCAAATGGCGAGCTTCTTGCACACCTGCTACCGAATCGGCGATATCGACCGCTCGGTCGCTTTCTACGAGAAGCTCGGCTTCGAGGAGGTGCGGCGCATGCCGATCGGCGAGGAGGCGATCAACGTCTTCATGGCGCTGCCCGGAGAAGACCCCCGGCTCGAGCTCACCTACAACCACGGCGTCGACTCCTACGAGCTGGGGACCGGCTACAACCACATCGCCCTCCTCGTCGACGACCTGGATGCGACGCTCGAGGGGCTCGCGGTGGACGGCCTCGAGCCCGAAAAGCCGCCCTACCGCCCCGGCGGGCGCACCGAGGGCCACCGAATCTGCTTCCTCCGCGACCCCGATGGTTACCGCGTCGAGCTGATCGGCGCTTAGAACCGTTCTTAGGATTCGCGCATCCGACATTGACCACCCTGGAGTGGGGTCAATGTCGGATGCGCATCGACGCTAGGGCTTCACGACCTCGTACTGGCTCATCAGCCCGTGGTCCTCGTGGTCGAGCATGTGACAGTGGATCACGAACTTGCCGGTGTAATCGGCGAGGTGGCCGGCGAGGAGGATGCGTTCGCGGGGGTAGATGAAGAAGGTCTCCTTGAGGCAGTCTTCCCAGGGTGGCGGCGGCTTGCCGTTGCGCGAGAGCAGGTACCAGTCGGTCATGTGAAGGTGGATCAAGTGGGCGACGTCGGTGTCGTTGACGACCTCCCAGGTCACGGTCGAGCCGAGGACCGGGTGGGCGTCGGCCCGCGCTGGGTTGAAGGTGCGGCCGTTGATCAGCCACGCCGTGTTGAAGGCCCCGCCGATCGAGATCCGCCAGGTGTGGTCGGGCTTGTGCGAGACGCGCCTGGTCCAATGGGGAAGCGGTCGCAGCTTGCGTGGTACCCGCGTGCGGTCCGCAAGCCGGCGGGAATCGACCCTGAACTGCATCAGGGCGCCGCTGTAGCAGTGTGTGCCCAGCGGGTGCCTGGCCCCGTGTCGGGGCCCACTGCGCAGCTCGACGCTCTCGCCTGCGGCGCCCGAGAAATCGACGATCACCTCGGCCCGCTCGGCCGGGCCGAGGACCACCTCCCGCCGGCGCACCGGCTTCGGCATCAGGCCGCTGTCGGTTGCGATCTGGACCATCGGCGCGCCGTTCGAGAAGTAGAAGTTGTAGCTCCGAAACTGGGAGACGTTGAGGAGGCGCAGCCGGTAGCGCTGCGCCCCGACCCGGTGGTGCGGCATGTAGGCGCCGTTGACGAGGATCGTGTGGGCGCTAATCCCATCGGCGGGAGGGCGCAACTGCGTGAACGGGTCGGTGAGCTGGTTGTGCCGGTCAAAAGAGCGGTCGCAGATCATCAGTTGCAGGTCGCGATCGCCGTCGGGGAGCGGCAGGCTCGCCTCGAGCTCGTCGTCGACGATCCACATCCCAGCCAAGCCGTGCCAGAGGTTGCGCGCCGTGTGGTCGAGGCGATGGTCGTGGTACCACTGGAAGGCGGCTCGTTCCGGCTTCCCGTCTTCCATCAGGTCGAAGACGTACCGGCGCCTGCCCCCCGGCTCGATCAGCACGTCGTTGCCGGACTCGCGCGCCGAGAGGCCGCGGGGGATGTCGCAGAAGAGCGATTTGGGGTGGGACTTGGTCAGCCCGCCCGGCTGGCCGTCGAACTGGGTGCGGTTGTGCCCGCCGTGCAGGTGGACCGTCAGCTCCCCCACCCGGCTCGGAAGTTCGTGCAGGAAGGTGACCTCGGTGCGATGGCCCGCCGGCCGCCTGATCGTCGGTCCCGGAAACGTGCCGCCATAGGTCCACATCCGGGTCTTGGGGCCCGGGAAGATCTGGACATCGGCCTCGCGGATCGGGATGGTGAGGTCCGCGTCCCTGAGGACCCGCGGCAGGGGCAGCGACTCGCGAAAGGGAGTCGCTGCAAGGGCCGGCGCCGGCCCGGCGCCTACCGAGAGCAGCTCACCCAGCTGACCGCGCAGCGGCAACAGCGAGGCAAGCGCGCCCCCGCCCAGGGCGCCGAGGAAAGCTCGGCGCCCAAGGCGGGTTGCGTCGTCGTGTCCCGATCCAGAAATGCCCTCGGCCTACGGCAGCTCTTTGAGCCTTGCTACGGCAGGACTTCGATCTGCCCGTGCATCCAGGGGTGGATGGCGCACATGAAGTAGATCGTCGTCCCCGGGGTCGCGGTGACTTTCTGCGTGAATGTGGCGCGCGGCTTCTCGCCGGTGAACCACGAGTCGCCCTTTTCGGTGAGGCTGCCGAGCGTGTCCCAGCCTTCGGAGCCGGCTTTCGCGGGATTCTTTTTCGGCGGTCCATTGCCTTTGGCACCGTGCCAACCGGCGATCGCCTTGCAGATGTGGTGGGGGGTGAAGCAGATCTGCTGCTGGTGGGCCGTCTTCGGGATCAAGCCTTTGGTCACCAGCGAGAAGGTGTGAGGACCAACCTTTTTCGGGTTGGTCGTGTTGAGGATCGTCAGTTCTTCCCCGAAGGTAATCGATTTCGGGTATTCGAAGTGCAGTTTGCCGCCTTTGGCGCTGATGAACACGGTATTGGCGGAAGTGGTTTCCGCCGAAGCGCCACCGGCGAGGGCCAATGCGAGGACGAGCGACGCTGCGGCGCCGACCGCGAGGGCTCCGGCCGTCTTGCGCGACATCGCGCGGGTGAGTCCCTGCTTCAACTTGGTCTCCTTTTTTCGGCGCCCTGGCAGCGCCCACGAATGAATTGGCCCGCCACGGTACAGACCGGGGACGAACCATTCAAGTCCGTTTGCGCGAAGCACTCTGAGAACATCCCGCCGTGCCCGAGGACGAGCGAACCGACCTTTCCGAGCTACTGGAGCGGCGCGCGCTGAGCGAGGACGGCGCGCGCTCCGAGGCGGTCGAGCGACGGCACGCGGCGGGTGGCCGCACGGCGCGGGAGAACCTCGCCGACCTCGTCGACGCCGGCAGCTTCGTCGAGTACGGGAGGCTGGCGATCGCCGCCCAGCGCGGGCGGCGCGAGCTCGAGGAACTGATCGCCCGCACGCCGGCCGACGGGCTGATCGCCGGCACGGCCCGAATCAACAGCGAGCTCTTCGGCGAGCACGCCGCTTGCGCGGTCCTCTCCTACGACTACACGGTCCTCGCCGGCACCCAGGGCGCGCTCGGCCACCGCAAGAAGGACCGTCTCTTCGAGCTGATCGAGCGCATGCGGCTGCCGACGGTGCTCTTCGCCGAGGGCGGCGGCGGCCGCCCCGGCGACACCGACTACCCCGTCGTCTCCGCCCTCGACACCAGGGCCTTCGCCCTCTGGGCCCGCCTCTCCGGCCAGGTGCCGCGGATCGCGGTGGTCGCCGGGCGCTGCTTCGCCGGCAACGCGATGCTGGCCGGCTGCTCGGACCTGATCGTCGCCACCGAGAACAGCTCGCTTGGCATGGGCGGACCGGCGATGATCGAGGGGGGCGGCCTGGGCAAGGTCGATCCCGACGCGGTCGGGCCGGCCGCGATGCAGGCGGCGAACGGCGTCCTCGACCTCCTCGTCGCCGACGAGGGCGCGGCGACGGCCGCCGCCAAGCGGCTGCTCGCCTACTTCCAGGGCACGACGCCGCCGGGCGCGGTGCCCGACCAGGAGCGGCTGCGCGAGTCCGTGCCGGAGCGCCAGCGCCGCGCCTACGCCGTCCAGCCGATCGTCGAGACGATCGCCGACGAGAGCTCGGTCACCTTCCTGCGCGAGCGCTTCGCGCCGGAGATGGTGACCGCGCTGGCGCGGATCGAGGGGAGGCCGCTGGGATTCCTCGCCAACGACACCCGCTACATGGCCGGGGCGATCACGAGCGACGCCGGCGACAAGGCGGCGCGCTTCCTTCAGCTCTGCGAGACGTTCGGGTTGCCGGTGGTCTCGCTGGTGGACACGCCGGGGATCATGGTCGGCCCCGAGGCCGAGACGACCGGCCTCGTCCGCCATGCCTCCAGGCTCCTCCTCGCTGGCGCCGCCCTCACCGTGCCGCTGATCGCGGTCGTGCTGCGCCGTGGCTACGGCCTCGGGGCTCAGGCGATGACCGGCGGCAGCATGCACGAGCCGTTGCTGACCGTCGCCTGGCCGTCGGCGCACCTCGGGCCGATGGGGCTCGAGGGCGCGGTCAAGCTCGCCCTGCGCAGGGAGCTGGAGGCGATCGAGGACGAGGCCGAGCGGGAGCGCCGGGTCCGCGACCTGACGGCGGCCGCCGAAGAGAACGCGAAGGCGCTCAACGCCGCCGCCCTCTTCGAGATAGACGACGTCATCGACCCAGCCGAAACGCGCACCCTGATCGCCTCCACCCTCCTCGCAGCCGGCCGGCGATCGCCCGTTGAGGGCCGCCCGCGCTTCCTCGACGCCTGGTAAGCGGGACCGAGGGGCCAGCTCTCTTAGGCGAGGCCTTCGCGCTCGTACTCGCGCAGGAACCCCTCGAAGAGGCGCCGGTGACCCTGCTCGTCGTGGAGGATGTCGATCACCATGTCCTGGGTCACCGGGTCGACCTGGTCGGTCTCATCAACGATCCGCGTGTAGTGCTCGATCGCGCCGGTCTCGGCCTTGATCACGCCGCGGATCACGTGGACGACGTCGGTCTGCTCCTCCGGCGGCTGCAGAAAGCTCTGTTCGGGGGCGAACCCCTCCGAGCCGGGCACCACGCCGTACAGCTCCTTGATTCGCGCGGCGAAGAGGCGGGCGTGGCCCAGCTCCTCTTCGATGTCGCCGGTGAGCGACTCCTTGACCTCCTGCGCCCGTACCCCGTCGAGGTTGACCGAGGCGGCGAGGTAGCTCATCACCGTCTCGATCTCCATCCAATAGCCCCTCGCAAGCAGCTCGACCACGTGCTCGCGCACCTCGGCGCTGGCACCGTCGAAGATCCCCTTGCTCGGGCTCGTCGTCTCCATCCTGGTCCTCCTCTCGCTCGGCTGGACGATTCCCGATTACCCGCCCTTCACTCCGGCAATCGCGATCTGGCGTAGGCTGGATTGCGATGGTGGGCTCCCCCCAGGAGGAAACGGCGGATGCAGAGCGGCGCGAAGTCGCGGACGGAACCCTGGTCTTGCGCACCGAGCGGGACGGGAACGTCCACCGGATCGAGCTCGCCGGCGAGCTCGACCTCGCCAACGCGGCGACCCTCGAAGGTGAGGTGGAGGCGATCCTGGCCGAGCCCGAGGCGCAAATCGTCATCGACATGCGCGAGCTGGAGTTCATCGACTCGACGGGCATCGCCCTGTTCGTGGCGATCCTCGGGCGGGACGACACCGCGGCGCCGCGCGTTCGCTTCGTCCTCGGCGCGTCGGCCGCGGTGACCCGCGTGCTCGAGCTGACCGGCCTGGGCGAGCGCCTGCCGCTGGCCCAGGCCTGAGCGCCGGCTAGGCGCGCAGCTTGTAGCCGCGCGAGAAGAGGCGCAGGTTGACCGCGAGCAGCGCCGTGGTCGCCGCCGTTAGCGCCAGCAGCGAAGCGGCGATGCTGACTTCGGTGAAGCCGACGAAGCCATAGCGGACGAGATTGATCATGTAGAAGATCGGGTCGAAGCGGGTCAGGGTCTCGAAGGGCTGCGGCAGCAGCGCCGCCGAGTAGAAGACGCCGCCGAGGAAGATCAGCGGCTGCAGGACGAAGGTCTGGGCGAAGGCGACGTCGTCGAACTGCTCGGCGCGGACGCCGATCAGCACCCCGAGCTGGGAGAAGAAGAAGCCGACCAGGAAGAGCGACGGGATCAGGACCAGGGCGTGTTCGACGGGCAGGCCGACGAGCACGACGGAGACGAGGAAGGTCAGCGTCGCCACCATGAAACCGCGCATGAAGCCGCCGAGCGAGAAGGCGAGCAGCAGCTCGAGCGGCGAAGCCGGCGATGAGAGCTGGTCCTGGATCGCCCCCTGGAACTTCTGCTGCAGGATCGAGGAGGAGTTGTTGGCGAAGGCGTTGGTCGAGAAGGCCATCATGATCAGGCCCGGGATGACGAAGAGGACGTAGTCGATCCCGTGCAGGTGCTTGATCCGGGAGCCGAGCGCGGCGCCGAAGATCGTGATGTAGAGAAAGGTTTCGAGCAGGGGCGCCCCGATCGTCTGCTTCTTGATCTTCATGAAGCGGTTGACCTCGCGCCGCCAGAGCGTCGCGAAGCGGATCTGCCGCGCGCTCACGATGCAGCCACCTCGATGTGGGAGCGCGATAGCTCCTTGCGCCCGACCAGGGCCAGGTAGGCGTCCTCGAGGTTGGCGACGCCGTAGCGGGCGGAGAGCTCGCCGCTCGTTCCCTCGCCGACGATCGCACCGTCGTTGATGAAGGCGATCCGGTCGCAGAGCTGCTCGGCCTCCTCCAGGTAGTGGGTGGTGAGCAGGATCGTCGTCCCCTCATCGTTGATCCGCTGTACGTAGTGCCAGAGCTCGAGCCGCAGCTCGACGTCGACGCCGGCGGTCGGCTCGTCGAGGATCAAGAGGCGTGGCCGGTGCATCATCGCCCGCGCCAGGATCAGCCGCCGCTTCATCCCGCCGGAGAGCGTGCGCGTGCGTTCCTCGCGCTTCTCGGTCAGGGAGAACGTCTCCAGCAGCTCGCGCGTGCGCTCGCGCCGCTCCCGCTTCGGCATCCCGAAGTAGCCGGCGTGGTAGTCGAGCGTCTCCTCGACGGTGAGGAACCAGTCGAGGTTGAGCTCCTGCGGCGCCAAGCCGACCGCCTGGCGCGCCTCTTCGTAGTCGCGGATCGCGTCATGGCCGAAGACGCGGATCGCGCCGCCGCTCGGCTGCGCCAGCCCGGTCGTGCAGTGGATCAGGGTCGACTTGCCGGCGCCGTTGGGGCCGAGCAGACCGAACAGCTCCCCTGGGGCAATCTCCAGCGAGACGCCGCGCAGAGCCTCCACCCCGGTCGGGTAGCGCTTGACCAGCTCTTCGATGTGCAGGGCGCTCTCTCGCAT
>Ga0070711_100001482_pt1 | contig 12864 bp, 11 predicted proteins | sample LARL53metaG_FD_65452 | JGI IMG/M metagenome (GOLD analysis project Ga0070711, IMG submission 65452) | Corn, switchgrass and miscanthus rhizosphere microbial communities from Kellogg Biological Station, Michigan, USA - LAR L5-3 metaG | ecosystem: Host-associated > Plants > Roots > Rhizosphere ... | reverse complement strand
GCCATTCGCCCGCCTCACCTATTCCGACGCGATCGCCAAGCTGCAGGGGCAGGGCAGCGACATCCAGTGGGGCGCGGATCTGGGTGCCGATGATGAAACGGCACTGGGCGCGGCCTACGACACGCCATTGCTGATCATGAATTACCCGAAGGAGATCAAGGCGTTCTACATGAAGGAGAATCCTGCCGATCCGCGCACCGTACTCAGCAACGACTGCCTGGCTCCGGAGGGATACGGCGAGATCATCGGCGGCTCACAACGCGAGGACGACCACGACAAGCTGCTGGCCCGAATCGTGGCGCAGGGGCTGGACGCGGCGAGCTACAAGTGGTACCTCGACCTGCGGAGATTCGGAGGGTTCGTGCACTCCGGCTTCGGCCTGGGCCTGGAGCGGACCGTTGCGTGGATCTGCGGCATCCCGCACATCCGCGAAGCCATCGCGTTCCCGAGACAGATCCACCGGTTGTATCCCTGACCGCCGCGGCAAACGGCGATTCAGGTAGCGGACTTCACCTCGTCCCACAATTCGTCGAGCTTTGCCAGCCCCGCCGTTTGCATTCCGAGGCCGCGTTCGCCCGCCAGCCGCTCGACCTCGTCGAATCGCCGCCGGAATTTCCGGTTGGCGCGGTCCAGTGCGGGACCGGGGTGCACGTCCGCCTTGCGGGCGAGATTGACCACGGCAAAGAGCAAGTCGCCGATCTCGTCGGCCAGCCGCTCCCGCGCTGAGTCGTCATCGCGCGCCAGTTCGTGTTCGACTTCGGTCAACTCTTCGCGCACTTTCGCGAGCGGTCCGGCCACATCGGGCCAGTCAAACCCGACGCCGGCCGCGCGTTCCTGCAGGCGATACGCCATCAGCAGCCCCGGCAACGTGGCCGGCAACCCCGAGAGCGTCCCGCCGCCGGAGGTGCGTTCGCGAGCCTTGAGCGCCTGCCACTGCTCGGCGGGCCCGAGGTCGAACAGCTGCGGATGACGCCGGCGCATCTTGGCAACGAGATCGTCGGCGATCTCCGACGGAGTGAACTCGCCGGTTTCCGCTCCCAGTACCAGTTGCCACGCGAGATGAAGCATCAGGTCGCCGACTTCATCACGTATGGCCGCCTGGTCGCCGCTGCCCAGCGCGGCGTCGAGCTCGTGCACCTCCTCGATCAGGTACGGCCGCAGTGTTTCCCGGGTCTGGACGCGGTCCCACGCACACCGCGTCCGCAGGTCCGTCACCATCGCCACGGCCCTCGCCAAGGCCGAATCGTCTTGCATCATCCCCTCCGGGGTCCTAGTCTCCGACTGTGCGCAAACGCCTGACACCCGATACCGCGCGAGCCTGGGTTGACGTCGATCTCGACGCCCTGGTTCGCAACGCGCGCTCCTATCGCGCGATCACCGGCGTTCCCATGCTGCCGATGCTCAAGTCCGACGGATACGGACTTGGCGCCCTGATGGTCGCCCGGGCGCTCGCGGAGGTCGAACCGTGGGGGTACGGAGTCGCCACCGTCGACGAGGCCCGTGCGCTGCACGTCAACGGCGTGGTTCGCCCCATCGTCATCTTCACGCCGCTGGTGCCGTCGATGATCGAATTCATCAACGCGGTGGCCGCCCGCCCGACCGTTGGCGACGTCGCGGCCCTGCGCGCGTGGCTGGCAGACGGCGTCGGTCCCTTCCACCTCGAAATTGACACCGGGATGAGCCGCTCGGGCATCCTCTGGGATGACGACCGCAGCATCGAGACGGCGCGCAATCTGCTCGCCGACGCCCCTGGATGGGAGGGCGTCTTTACCATGTTTCACTCGGCCGAACGCAACCCGTCGGCGACCGCGGAGCAGTGGCGCCGCCTCGAACACGCGATCGCGGGGCTGGGCCGGCGACCCGAGCTGGTGCACGCGGCCGCCTCCGCGGCCGGAGCCTATGGCGCGGCGTACGCGGGCGACCTGACCCGGCCAGGCATCCATCTGTATGGCGGTCGAGTAACCGGGCTCGAGGCGGTTCCGGTGGTCGCGCTCCGGGCGAGGGTCGTCGCCGTACGGCGGTTGGCGGCGGGGAGCAGCGTCGGCTATGACGCCACGTGGCGCGCACCGAGTCCCACGACGGTCGCCACGCTGGCGATCGGATACGCGGACGGGGTGCACCGCAGCCTCTCCAACGGAGGTGCTGTTGAACTCCTGGGACAGCGCATGCGTATTGTAGGACGAGTCACGATGGATCACACCATGGTCGATGCCGGCGACCTTCCCGTCGCAGTCGGCGACGTGGCGACGCTATTCGGCGGCCTCGTGACCCTCGACGAGCAGGCGGCACTCGCTGGCACCGTCAGCTACGAACTTCTCACGGCACTCGGCCCTCGGTTGCCACGACGGTATCCCAACCACGAATGAATCAGCATTTCGGCTCCCTGATTCTTGGCCTGGCTGCGCAGGCCAGCGCAGCGCTCGATGGCCAGTTGCCGCCGGGCGCCGAGCAGGCCGGTGCCAAGGATGCGCGCCAGCTGGCCCAGACGCTCATCGACACCATTGCCGCCCTCGAGGAAAAGACGCGCGGGAATCTTGAAGCGGACGAGGCACGACTGGTCGACCAGGCCCTGACCTCGCTCCGCATTCGATTCGCGACCGGCAAGCCCGCGTGACCCGGCGCGCGGCGCTCATCGTGCTCGACGGCCTGGGCAGCGGCGAGGCGCACGATTCGACCGCGTACGGCGACGCCGGCAGCGCCACCCTCGGCAACGTGATGCGGGCCAATCCCGACCTCAGGCTTCCGACGCTCGAATCACTCGGACTGGGCTACTGCGGTGACACCGGTGTTCCCAAAGCGGGGAAACCGCGCGCCGCCCACGGTGTTGCGCAACCACAAGGCGCAGGAAAGGACAGCACGACCGGGCACTGGGAACTCTGTGGGCTGGTGCTCAAGGTCCCGTTCCCGACCTTTCCGAACGGCTTTCCGCCGGCGCTCCTGGCCGAGTTTGCGGGGCGCACCAACCGGGCCGTGATCGGCAACAAGGCGGCGTCCGGCACGGCCATCCTCGATGAACTCGGGGCCGAGCACCTGGCCACCGGCAACTGGATCGTCTACACGTCGGCAGACTCGGTGTTCCAGGTTGCGGCGCACGAGGACGTCGTGCCGTTGGGCGAGCTCTACGACGCCTGCGAGGTGGCTCGGGGGCTCCTCATCGGTCCGAACGGTGTTTCACGAGTCATCGCACGACCCTTTCGGGGCGTGCCGGGAGCGTTCCAGCGGACGAGCAACCGGAAGGATTTTTCGCGCGAACCGACGGGGCCGACCCTGCTCGATCATCTCGCCGCGTTTCAGGTGCCGGTGATCGGTGTCGGCAAGGTTGACGACCTTTTCGCCGGCCGGGCGATCACCAGCACTCATGCCGCAACCAATCCAGATGCCTACGCATTGATCGAGCGGGGGATGGCCGGCATGATGGCCGGGCTGCTCTTTGCGAACGTGATCGAGTTCGACCAGAGCTGGGGCCATCGCAACGACGTGGCCGGGTTCGTGGGCGGCCTGAAGCAGCTAGATCAGTGGATCCCCCAGCTGCTGCGTCAGGCCCGGGACGAAGACCTGATTATCTTCACCGCCGACCATGGCAATGATCCCACCACCGCCTCCACCGACCACGCGCGCGAACGCGTTCCCATTCTGTGCACCGGCCCGCGAGTGCGCGCCGTGTCGATCGGCGAACGGACAACGTTTGCCGATGTGGGCCAGACCGTCGCCGAGTTTCTCGGCGTGTCCCCGCTTGCGGCGGGGCAATCCTTCCTGAGCGATATCTGGTCGGCGTGACGGAATTGCGGTCTGCCGCCGAGGCGGCGCGGGAGCGTGCCTACGCGCCGTTTTCGGGGTTTCGTGTGGGCGCCGCCCTCGAGACCGAGAATGGCGCCGTATTCTCCGGGTGCAATGTCGAGAACGCGTCGTTTGGCTTGACGATCTGTGCGGAACGTAGCGCCGTGGTATCGGCGGTCTCTGCCGGACATCGGCGCTTCAGCCGTCTCCTGCTGGTGAGCGATGCCGCCCATCCGATTGCGCCGTGCGGGGCGTGCCGGCAGGTGCTCGCGGAGTTCGCGCCCGACCTCCCGATCGAGAGTTGCGCTGGCGACGAGACCGCTCGCTGGACGATGACCGAGCTCCTGCCGGCCGGATTCAGCAGCGACGTGCTCCCATGAAGCCCGGAATCCTCGCGACCCTCGGAATCGCGCTCGCGGCCGCGGGATGTACCGAGCATCTCACGACGCCGGGCAGTTGTCCGACCTTCTGCCCCGGCGGTCAGTCGGTCTTTCGCGACACCATCCTTACGCCGGTAGCCGGCGCCGACTCGAGTTTTTCGGGATTCGTGGCGCCGAGCAGCCTTACCTCCTTGCTGGCCTCGAACGGTGGCCAGTACGGCGAGCACCGAGCAGTGATCCGGTTCCTTCCGCGCGGGGATTCGGTGGTGGTGTCGGATTCATCCCGGACATTCACCGTCGACTCGATCGCCATCGAACTCGGCATCCAGGCTCGCGACACGACGGCTGGCAATTTTGTGCTGGAGATGTATCGCCTGCCGCTGACGGTCGATTCAACCGTGAGCCTCGCCGCTCTCGATGCCCTGATGACTCCGGCAAACCTGATCGCCGAGATCCCGGAGCCAGCCGCCTTTCGATCCGGGCTGTTTCACGTGACGTTCAGCGGGGACTCGCTGGCGGGACTGGCGTTCAGCCCCAATGACAGCACGGTGCTGCAGATCGGTTTGCGGGTGCGCGCCGATGGGCCGACCGGGGCGCGCATTGGTACGCCGGCCTCAGGAACATTTGCGCCCGAGATCAGCACCTACGTGAAAGCGGTCGGGGTCGTCGATTCGCTCAAGCCGCAGACCATTGGTCGCACCGCGGTGGCATTCTTCACCGTTTCCGAGCCAGCGCCGCCGCCACCGCCGTCCCTGCTGGCCGTGGGCGGAATTCCCGTATCGCGCAGCTTCATTCGCTTTGCCCTGACGCCATTCCTGCGCGATTCCGCCACCATCATCCGGGCCACGCTGCACCTGCAGGCGGACGCGCCGCTGATCGGTATTCCGGCCGACACCGCCGTGCTGGTGGCGACGTCGGTCCTCGTGGATTTTGGTGCCAAGTCTCCGGTCGTCGCCGGGGTCGGCGCCACCTTGCCGCTGCTGCCCGGCGCCACCGGCGCGGACTTCGACGTCACGCAGCTGGTCAAGCTCTGGCAGGGCAAGACGCCGACACCCGCAATCATTCGCCTCGCGCTGGGCGACGAGGGCGGCACGTTCCTCTTTCCACTGTTCCGTTCCACGCGCTCGCTGTCGGGTGCGCCGACGCTGCAGATTACCTACCGGCCTCCTTTCGCCTTCGAGGGGTACTAGCGATGCGCCGGATCCTGTGCAGCGGAGTCGCGGCGACGGTGATGATTGCCGGATCGCTTCGGGCGCAATCGTCCGAGTTCGGCATTCGCGGGCTGGGCGTCCCGGGACGCGAACTTTCAACGCGCGGTCTGGCCCTTGGCGGATCCGGGGGACTGTTCGACGGCGAGTCGTCGCTCAACCCGGCTGCCCTCGGCTCGCTGACCACGGTGACCGCATTGTTCACGTCCAGCGGCGATTGGCGCAACACCACGAATCCCGCCGGATCGATGTCCACGCGAGACACCCGCTTCCCGCAGATCCTCGTCGGCGGACCGATTCCGCATCGTCCGATCTCCATCGGGATCAGCTACTCGCTCTACACCGATCGCGACTTCACCGTGGTCAGCGACGGCACCGCATCGCCGCGGGGCGTGCCGATCGCCGTGCACGACACGCTCTCTTCGCGCGGCGGCATAGACGACCTGCGAATCGGCGGCGGCTGGGTCGTCAACCGCCGCCTCGCCGTTGGCGGGGCGGTGCATTTGCTGACCGGATCGAATCGCCTCGCCTCGCGCCGCTTCTGGGAAGACACCACGTTCCAGTCACCGCAGGACGTCGCCGAGCTTTCCTATGCCGGCGTCGGATTTTCGGTGGGCATGATCTGGAAGGCGCTCCCACACGTGGAAATCGCCGCGGCTGCCCGGCACGATGGTTCGCTGACGATCCAGCGCGATTCGACCGGCAACGGGCAGGTCCTCTTTCCGACGTCGACCATCGGCCATGTACCGATGCCCACCACACTCAGTGGCGCCATCCGGCTCACGCCCAGTCGGTCGCTCTCGGTCACCGGATCGGTGACCAGCCGCAACTGGTCGGTGGCCGACTCGAGCCTCGTGGCGCAAGGGGCGCCCGGTGCGCGCAACACCTACGAGGTCAACGGCGGCGTGGAATGGTTCCGCGATCTTCGCCGGCCGCTCAAGTACCCGCTCCGCCTTGGTGCGCGGTACGCGACGCTCCCATTCCTGCTCGTGACGGGCACCCAGCCCAGGGAGTATGGGTTCTCCGTCGGCACCGGCCGCCGCTTCGCGCAGGAGCGCGGCGGCTTCGATGTGTCGATCGAGCACGTCTGGCGTTCGCAGGGCAGCAACTACACGGAGTCCGCGACGCTGATCACGTTCGGGATCTCGGTGCGGCCGGGCGGCGTGGTACCGTAACAGCGGCTGGGGGCCAGCTTCTAGCTTCTAGCTGCTAGCTGCTAGCTGCTAGCTGCTAGCTCCTAGCTTCTAGCTGCTAGCTCCTAGCTTCTGGCCGTTCCGTTATACTCCCGTTCACGACATGAAAACCATCTACATCGAGACCTACGGCTGCCAGATGAACGTGGCGGACACCGAGCTGATGTTCGGCGTTCTGGCGCGCGAGGGCTACGTGCGGTCCGCGTCACCGGAAGGTTCCGACGTGATGCTGGTGAACACCTGCGCCGTGCGTGATAACGCCGAACAGCGGGTGATCGGCCGGATGGGCGAGCTGCAGCGGCACAAGCGACCGGGAACCATCCTCGGCGTGGTCGGGTGCATGGCCCAGCGTCTCGGTCCGATACTGCTCGAACGGGTGCCGGCGGTCGACCTGGTGGTGGGCCCGGATTCCTACCGGAATCTTCCCGAACTGCTGGTACATGCCGGCGGCGGGGTGCGCCGCGCCGATGTCGAGTACCGGAGCTGGGAGCATTACGAAGACATCCCGCAGCTGCGTGAACCGGGACCCACGGCGTACGTAACCGTGCAGCGCGGCTGTGACTACCGTTGCACCTTCTGCATCGTCCCGACGACGCGCGGACCGGAGCGCAGCCGGCGACTGGCGGACGTCGTTCATGAAGTGCGCGGGCTGGTTGAAACCGGGGTGACCGAAGTCACGCTGCTGGGGCAGACGGTCAACTCCTACCACGATGGGGATCATGATTTTGCCGATCTGTTGCGCGCCGTGGGTCGAGTGGACGGGGTCCGGCGGATCCGATTCACCTCGCCGTATCCGACCGACTTCACGCCCCCGGTGATCGACGCGATGGCCACCACGCCGGCGGTGTGCGAACACGTGCACCTGCCGGTGCAGAGCGGCTCGAACGCCGTGCTCAAGCGCATGCTCCGGCGCTACACACGCGAGCGCTACCTGCAGGTGGCCGCGGAACTCCGTCAGGCAATGCCGTCGCTGACGATCTCGACCGACATCATCGCCGGTTTTCCGGGCGAGACGGATGATGAGTTTGCGGAAACCGTGAGCCTCGTGGACGAGGCAGGTTTCGATGATGCCTACACGTTCAAGTACTCCGTGCGCGAGGGCACACCTGCCGAGCGGATCAAGGGCCACGTACCCGATGCGGTCGCGTCGGAACGCCTGGCGCACCTCATTGGCGTGGTGCGCAGCCAGGTGCGGCGGCGCAACATCGCCCGCCTTGGCGACGTTCACGAAGCCCTGGTCGAACGGCCCGCCAAGCGCGGCGACCTGATGCTCGCACGAACGCGCCAAAATTTTCTTGTGCTGGTTGACCTGCCGCCGTCGGCGGCGGGCACATACCGGATGGTGCGCCTGACCGGCACCACGGGATCCACTTTTACCGGCAGCGTCGAACAGCCTGCCCTGGCGGTGCTATGATCGTGAATGTGATGGAGCGCCACGTACACGAGGCGTATGACCGGCTGCGGGGTGCCGTGAAGGACTTCGTCGATTCGCCGAGCCAGCGCGACGACGTCATTGTGTTCGCGCTCAACCGGCTGCCGCCCAAGTACGTGGTCACCGATGCCGGAAAGGCCGTCACCGAAGTCGCCCTCGACGGATCGCAGCAGCGTGCAGCGATCGACGTGCAGGTGATCGAGGCGATGCGCCATATCATGATGCGGCCGCGGGCGTGACGCCCGGTTGACGAGCCGGGGACTGGTCCGATCGCTCTGATCACGGCGAAATGACTCGACCTCCGCCAATTCTTCTGATTGCGGTTTCCTTCGGGGCCGGTCTTGCGACCGGCCTCGCGCGTTTTCCGGACCAGTACCTCGTCGTCGTGTGTCTCTCCGTGGCCGCCATCTGGCTACGCGACGAATGGTGGTGGGGGGCGCTGCCGGTATTCGCCGCAGGCGTCCTCGCCGGGGGCGCGGCCGTGGCCCGCTCCGCAAAGTCGTGTGCCGCCCGGTTGCCGCTCGGCGAACAACCATATCGAATCCGGTCCATCGACCCGGGTGAAGGCACCGGGCGAGTGACCATCTCAGGCGGACGGTGCGTCGGGACGGTGATTGCACGGTGGCCGCGCGCCGCACGGATTCCTGCCGGGGCAATGGCACGCGTGGTGGCGCGATGGGCTCCGGCGACCCGTCCCTTCAACCGTCCCGACGGCATGCTGTTGATCAGCGCAGTGGACTCGATCCATGTGGCGCCGAGCGTGATCGAACGGAGACGCACCGCGCTGGTGCAGTCGGCTCGCACGCTTTTCGGCGCCCGGGCGCCGCTGGTCGATGCCCTGGTGGGTGGCTGGCGTGGCGAACTCGATCCGGACCTGCGAAGCGCTTTCGCCAGTGCCGGGCTGATGCACCTGCTCGCCATTTCCGGTTTTCATCTTCTCTGGCTCGCCGGGTGGGTATACCTGATGCTGCGCCTGCTGCGACTGCCGCGCCATCCCGCCGAAGTCGCTGCGGCAATGACCGCGCTAGGCTACGCGGCGTTCCTCGGCTGGCCAGCGGCTGCGACGCGCGCAGCCATCCTGCTGCTCCTGGCTGCATTCTCCCGCTGGCGTCAGCGCCAGGTTCGCCGGTCGGCGCTGCTCGGCGCCAGCATTCTCGTGCTGCTCATCCTTGATCCATGGGCCGTGGCCGATGCCGGTGCGTGGCTGTCGGTGGTCGGATTGACGGGCGTTTTCGCTGCGACGCGCTGGAGCGACCGGACTCTCGGCAACCGGTGGTGGATCCGCGGCCTGAGCGCTTCGGCGGGCGCCCTGATTGCAACGGCGCCGATCACGGCGGCGGAGTTTGGCCAGGTCGCGCCGGTCGGAGTACTGCTGAACCTCGCCGGGATGCCGCTCATGCTGGCGATCCTCCCGGCGGTATTCAGCGCGCTGATCCTGCACTCCATCGTGCCTGGCATGGCCGCGGCGATTGCCGCATCAGGCAATGTCCTGCTCGCGCTGCTGCAACTGCTGGTTCGGGTCGGCGCGCAGGCTCCCGGCGCCGGCGTGCCGGCCCAGGGCGGCTGGCCCGCGGCGATGCCGTGGCTTGTGGTGCTGGCGGCGGCGGCGTGGGTCATTCACGGCCGCACCACGCTGGTTGAAGCGGTGCGGCGCGGCACCTGGGTGGTGACCGGCCTCCTCGTCGTCTCGGCGATCGCCGCGCATCACCGCTTCGTCACCGACGGTCGCACGCTGGCGTTACTATTCCTCGACGTCGGTCAGGGTGACGCGGCGCTGATTCGCACACCGCTGGGGCACTGGATCGAAGTGGACGCCGGACCGACCGGCGACGGCTGGGATGCAGGTCGGCGCGTGGTGGTACCAGCGCTGGCTCGCGAAGGCGCTGGCCGGATCGACCTGTTCGTGCTGTCGCACGCGCATCGCGACCATGTCGGTGGTGGCACGGCGGTGGTCGGTGCGGTGCCGACTACCCTTGCCCTGGAACCGGGCGAGCTCTTTGCCGACAGCGCATACGACGGCTGGCTCGCCGCGCTTGCGGCGCACCGCACGCGATGGCGCGCCGCGCGAGCCGGGACCGGGTGGGTCATCGACGGAGTGACGTTTCGCGTGTTGCATCCGCCAACGCCGTGGCCGCGGCAGGGTGAGGACCTCAACGAGGACTCGATCGTCCTCGAAGTCAGCTTCGGTGAGTTTCGAGCCCTGCTGATGGGCGACGCCGGTTTTGTGGCGGAGTCCGCGCTGACCGCCGGGTTGCGGCCCGCGAACCTGCTCAAGGTCGGGCACCACGGCTCGCGAACGGCGTCGAGCGCCGAATTCCTTGCGGCGGTCCGGCCACAGGTTGCGATCGTCAGCGTGGGACGCAACCGCTATGGCCATCCGGCGCCGGAGACGCTGGAACGATTGTCGAGCGCTGGCGCGGCGGTGTGGCGGACGGACTACGAGGGGACGGTCGCCGTCACGACCGATGGAAGAACATTCACCGTGAAGGGCGCGCGCGCCGTCGCCACGTTCGGCGCGAGCCGCTGACCCGCGCGAAGGAGACCCCGTGCTCGACCGCACCATGGTGACCACGCTCGAACGCTTCATTCTCGATCAGGAATCGCTGCACGCCGATGCGACCAGCGAGCTCACCAACCTGCTGTACGATCTAGCGCTCGGGGCCAAGCTGATCGCGGCGCAGATCCGCCGTGCCGGCCTGGTCAACATCCTCGGCACCGCCGGCGCGGTGAATGTCCAGGGCGAAGAACAGCAGAAGCTCGACGTGTTCGCCAACGCGACGCTCAAGAATGCGCTCAACCACACTGGCCGGGTGTGCGCGATGGCCTCGGAGGAGGATGAGGAGCTCATCCCGATTCCCGAGGGCTATCCCGCCGGCAGGTACACCGTGCTGTTCGATCCGCTCGACGGGTCGTCTAACATTGATGTCAACGGCCCCGTCGGGACGATCTTCGCGATTCTCCACCGGGTGACCACGCACGGCCAGGGCACACTTGCCGACGTGCTGCAACCGGGACGCAACCTGGTGGCCGCGGGGTACGTCCTCTACGGGTCGAGCGTGATGATGGTCTACTCCGCCGGCCACGGCGTGCATGGATTCACCCTCGACCCGACGATCGGGGAGTTCCTCCTCTCCCACGAACACATTACCACGCCAGCCACCGGCCGCTATTACAGCGTCAACGAGTCGAATTTCGGGCGGTGGTCCAAGGGCGTGCAGCGGGCAGTACGAGGATTTCACGGCGATGATCCGCCGCGGGTGAAGGGCAAGAATTCGCGATACATCGGGTCGCTCGTGGCCGACTTTCACCGCAACCTCATTGCCGGTGGCATCTACCTGTACCCGGGAGACGCGCTGCACCCCGAAGGGAAGCTGCGGCTCCTCTATGAATGCATGCCGATGGCATTCCTGGCGGAGGCTGCGGGCGGCAAGGCCACCGATGGACGGCGGCGAATTCTGGACCTGGATCCCACCGATCTGCACCAGCGAACGCCGCTGGTGATCGGCAGCGCGGCGGACGTCGACTACGTGACCCGGGTGATCGCCGAAGTTGAAGGCACCGGATGAGCGACCCGCTCCGCGTCGAGATGCCGCCGCTCGCGCGACCCGCCGACTGGACCGGCGATCCCGCAAAGGATGTGGGTGAACCTGGGCAGTTTCCGTTCACGCGCGGGGCGTACCCGGAGATGTATTCGCGACGCCCGTGGACCATGCGCCAGTACGCCGGCTTCGGCACCGCGGGCGAGACGAACGCCCGTTTCAAGGCGCTGCTGGCTGCGGGGCAGACCGGCCTATCCACGGCGTTCGACCTGCCCACCCAGATGGGCTACGACTCGGACCACCCGATGGCCGCGGGCGAGGTGGGCCGCGTTGGAGTGGCGATCGACACGGTGGAGGATCTCAACGCGCTCTTCGCGGACATTCCGCTCGATCGTGTCACGACATCGATGACCATCAACGCGACCGCCGCCATCCTCCTGGCGATGTACGTCGTTGCCGGCGAGGAGCAAGGCGTCTCGCGACGCCAGCTCGGCGGGACCGTGCAGAACGATGTCCTGAAGGAGTACATCGCGCGCGGCACCTACATCTATCCGGCGACGCCATCGCTCCGCCTGGTGACGGAGATCTTCCGCTTCGTGGCGGAAGAGGGAATGAATTTCAATCCCATCTCGGTTTCGGGTTACCACATGCGCGAAGCGGGCGCGACCGCCGTGCAGGAGGTCGCGTTCACGCTCGCAAACGCCCTCGAGTACGTGCGCCGCGGCATCGATGCCGGTGTGCCGCTGGCGGCATTTGGTCCACGCCTCTCGTTTTTCTTCGCCGCGCACAACGACCTGCTCGAGGAAGTCGCCAAGTTTCGCGCCGCCCGCCGGCTGTACGCCCGGCTCATGCGGGAGCGATTCGGCGCCGACGATGCTTCGGCTCGCCTGCGATTTCACACCCAGACCGGCGGCGTGACGCTGCAGGCGCAGCAACCCCTCAACAACGTCGTCCGGGTGGCCATTCAGGCTCTCGCGGCGGTGCTCGGCGGCACCCAGTCGCTGCACACGAACGCCTTTGACGAAGCGCTCTCGCTTCCGACCGAAGCGTCGGCGACGCTGGCCCTGCGCACCCAGCAACTGCTCGCGTTCGAGAGCGGCCTCACGCGCGGCATCGATCCGCTCGCAGGGAGCTGGTACGTGGAGGCGCTGACGGACCGTATCGAACGCGACGCCCGGGCGCTGGTCGAGGAGGTCGACGCGCTCGGTGGCGCGGCCGCGGCAGTCGAGCGGGGATACTTCCAGCAGGCGATCGCCGAAAGTGCCTGGGCGATCCAGCAGGCGCAGGAGTCCGGCGAACTCACGGTGGTTGGCGTGAACCGTTTTGTCGACGCAT
>Ga0070711_100001479_pt1 | contig 12896 bp, 11 predicted proteins | sample LARL53metaG_FD_65452 | JGI IMG/M metagenome (GOLD analysis project Ga0070711, IMG submission 65452) | Corn, switchgrass and miscanthus rhizosphere microbial communities from Kellogg Biological Station, Michigan, USA - LAR L5-3 metaG | ecosystem: Host-associated > Plants > Roots > Rhizosphere ... | reverse complement strand
CTGCGGCGTGTGCCACTCTGACCTGCATACGGTCCGCAACGAGTGGAAGGGCACAACGTTTCCGGTGGTGCCCGGACACGAGATTGTTGGCCGCGTGACCGCCGTGGGCAGCGAGGTAAAACGCTTCAAGCCCGGAGACATTGCCGCCGTGGGCTGCCTGGTGGATTCATGCCGCACCTGCTCCAACTGCAAGGCCGGGCTGGAACAATACTGCGACGTCGGCTTCACCGGCACCTATAACTCGCCGGACAAATATCTGGGCGGCATGACCTATGGCGGATATTCGAAGAGCATCGTCGTGGACCAGTATTTTGTTCTGCACGTTCCCGATAAAACCAACCTCGCCGGAGTTGCGCCGCTGCTCTGCGCCGGCATTACCACTTATTCTCCGCTGCGCCACTGGAAAGTCGGCAAAGGACAGAAGGTGGGCATTGTGGGCCTGGGCGGCCTGGGACACATGGGCGTGAAACTGGCCAGCGCCATGGGCGCGCACGTGGTCCTGTTCACTACGTCGCCGAACAAGAAAGTGGACGCGCAGCGGCTGGGCGCGCATGAAGTTGTGGTCTCAAAGAACCAGAGCGAGATGGACCGCCACACCAACAGTTTCGATTTCATTCTGGACACGGTCTCCGCGCAACACGACCTCAACGCTTATCTTGCTCTGATCAAGCGCGATGGCACGCTGACGCTGGTCGGTGCGCCGGAACATCCTCCGGCCGTCGAGCCTTTCAGCCTGATCTTCAAGCGCCGTCAATACGCCGGATCACTCATCGGCGGGATTCCGGAGACGCAGGAGATGCTGGATTTCTGCGCGAAACACAAGCTTACGGCTGACGTCGAGGTGATTCCCATCCAGAAAATCAATGAAGCTTACGAGCGCATGCTGCGCAGCGACGTGAAATACCGCTTTGTAATTGATATGGCTTCTCTCGGCCAGTAACTTCGCCGCTCTTTTGACGATTCAACCAGCCCTGCGCAAGCGGGGCTTTTTCTTTTCCGGAAATGCCGTTTCCGCCCCAGGCAAATAGGGTCGCGGCTGAGCCTTGGATATCCACAACCTTGCTGTCGATCCAGCTAACCAACTGATTCCACGGCAAATATAAATATGTTTGATTTATATATCGTAATGATATCATTTCGATAACAGACAGAGAACAAGCTGACTGTAGATCAAGGAAGTTCTGAAAAATGAATACCAACAAAGTCACTGCCGCCCATGAGCAGGTTGTCCGCGTACAGAACGGATGGGCGATGCTCATCCTGTTGATCGCTGCCCTGCTGGCGGATAGCGGGCTCATGGTTTTCTCCATTAAGGATGGCGTTGAAACCACCGGGCAGCCGCACGGCGGGTTGCTGGCGATTGCCATCATCGCCCTGCCCATCATCATTGTGTTGATGACCGGCCTCTTCACCTTGCAGCCCAACCAGGCGCGCGTGCTGGTGCTGTTTGGCGCTTACAAAGGCACGGTCCGCACGCCGGGATTCCACTGGGGTAATCCGTTTTATTCAAACGGCCCGCAGCAGGCGGCCTCATGGCGCGCGAACCTGGCAGCCGCCAAGACCGGCACGGGACGGACGCCGGGACCGCTGCCCATGGGACGAAACAAGATCTCATTGCGAGCGCGCACTCTCAACGGCGACAAGCTCAAGGTGAATGACAAGCGCGGCAACCCCATTGAGATTGCGGCTGTCGTAGTCTGGCGCGTGGAAGACTCGGCGCAGGCCATGTTTGACGTGGACAATTATGAGAACTATGTGCCCATTCAGAGTGAATCGGCGCTGCGGCACCTGGCCAGCTTGTACGCGTATGACCATTCGGAAGAAGACACGGAGATAACGCTGCGCAGCAACGTGGACGACGTCTCAAAATCTCTGCGCGATGAGTTGCAGGAGCGCCTGGGCAAGGCTGGCGTGGTGGTGGACGAAGCGCGGCTCACGCATCTTGCGTACGCTCCGGAAATCGCACAAGCCATGCTGCGCCGGCAGCAGGCGGAAGCCGTGATCGCCGCGCGCACCAAGATCGTGCAGGGCGCGGTGAGCATGGTGGATATGGCCCTGAAAGAGCTGGCGGAAAAATCCGTGGTGAATCTTGACGACGAGCGCCGCGCCGCGATGGTCAGCAACCTGATGGTGGTGTTGTGCGGCGAATCGGAAGTGCATCCGGTGGTGAACACGGGAACGCTGTATTCGTAAGCTCTTACCGCAGCGGCTAAAGCCGGTCACGTGGCAAGACTAGACCGCAGGCATAAATGCCTGCTCCACCCTCTTCTGGACGGAACGATGAAAGTTAACTGGTAACCAATGGCGGAACGGAAATCATTTCTCCTGCGCATGGACCCCGCGCTCTGGGACGAACTGGAAGGCTGGGCGCAAGCCGAGTTGCGCAGCGTGAACGGCCAGATTGAGTACATCCTGCGACAGGCCGTGAACAAGCACAAGGGAGAAAAGACCGTTCCGCCAGCGCCTTCATCAGAGCAAGAAGAAAAATAATCTGCGACAGCCATTTTGACGCTATTTCCGGATCAGGTCATCAGTGTTGATCCATGGTGAGGTTTTGCTTTCCCGATCTCGCGCGATCACAGCGATCACGCGCGATCACGGCGATCTGCCTTTCTAGATCACCACGCCGTCCATCCTGAAGACGCGCTTTTTCGGCTTGAACTCAGGGATAGGCTTCGGCTCGATCATCGGAGCGCCTTCCCGCCAGAAGTTTTTGAACGCGCCCTTGTCGCCTGTGCGATAGAAATGCAGCAGGTAAGCCTGGTCGGCGCCCGTGTAGTTGGAAAACCACTGGTCCACGTCGGTGATACCGATCTGGTGCAGCAGTTGTAGCCCATAGCGCGCGGCCTCGCCTTCATAGGCCAGCACCTCAGGAAAAAGCTTCTCATCCACCGGAGGCTTATACTGCCGCCCCAGATCAAACGCGCTCTCATTCACATTCCATTGCACGGTGTGGCCAAACAGGTGCCCCAGCAGAAACAAGCGCTGCTCCGGCGTAATGGCGTAGTCAACGTCGATCTCAGCACCGTCCAGATCGCCCGTCAGCGGATCAGGAATGTCCCTGGTTACCACGGGAATGCCCCAGTCGCGCTCCAGGTGCTCCTGCACCCGCGCCGCGTATTCGGCAAAAGGAATTGGCATGTGGGGAATTGTAAACGCATCCGCAATCCCGGTAGTAAGCCTTTCGACTTAATCCAAAAGTACGTCCTGAAATAAATCCCGCACCTACCCTGTATCTGGATAGACTCCAAAGAAACGACACGTGAAAACTTTGCCGCCGGAGAAAGTTCCCCAAAATGGCGAATTTGAAGAACGTGTTACGTTCGAGTCTTTTGCTCCTTACGTTTGCGGCTTGCGCCGCGGTTGCCGGATGCGGCGGCCATTCAATGCAGGGCGCAATGGCAGCGCCTTCACCGTCTCCTACTATTAATCCCAACGCGAAAACGATTCCTGACATACAAAGCAAAGGCGGTTGGCGTGCATGCTTCGGTTCATGCACCGGAACGGCGCCAGCAGTTTTTTCCATGGAGCAGCACATTGTGGCGCCGTCGCTCAGCGGGTCCTCAGCCCGATTCCAGTTGCTGAAGGGGACCAAACCCTTTGGTGGCGCGCTATGGTTCAAGGCGATGGCCGCGCAGAACAGCGCCACACATTTTATCTATGACCTGAATTTTTTCGTGGATAACCCGTCCGCGGTGCAGGCACTGGAGTTCAATGTGGGCCAGAGCGCCAACGGGGCACATTACGACTTTTCCACGCAGTGCGATCTTTTCGACGGAAACGTCTGGCGCGTCTGGGACCCGGTGGGGTTCCAGTGGGTGGCATCCGCGGCCACGTGCGCTGAACCCCCAGCGAACACGTGGGTGCATCTGGTCTGGGAATTTGAGCGCGAGCCCGACGGCAGCGTGACCTTTACCGCCGTAACCGTGGACGGGGTGCGGCAGATGGTGAACATGACCATGCAGCATACCCCCGATTCCAAGAGCGGCCTGGCCGTTGCGTACCAGTCCGACTCTAACTTTAGAGGCACGCCATTTTCTGTCTGGCTCGATAAAGTGAATTTGACGTTCTGGTGAACCAAGGCTTACCACCGATCAACGCTGATGACACCGATCTGCAGGAGAACTCTACCGCGGATTTGCGCGGATGAACGCAGATCATAAAGAACATCGCCGCGCTACTTTGTGCGCGATCGGGAAAAAAATCCAAAGACTCAGGTGTAAGGGTACTCACCTAATCCTAAAGCAGCAGCACTAGAAACTTTCCGCATCTACTCTGGATCTCTATAGACTCCCATGAACGCCACCGTCAAATTGTCACTCGGAAAAGAGTTCCCCAGAAATGAAGATACTGCTACGCCCGAGTCTTGCCATTTTGATCTTGGTTGCCATGTTGGTCCTGTTTGCCGGATGCGGCGGACAAACAGCAGCCTCAGGTTCCACGCCAACCAGCGCCTCTTCTAACCCCGGTCCCACTCCTTCCCCTAGCCCTGGCGCTAGCCCCAGCCCGACACCTACCAGCGGAGCGCCGAGCAGCGCCCAGACCATTGCGGGTATACAGAAGCTTACGGGCTGGCAAACCTGCGTTCTTTCTTGCGCAGGAGCACCGGCAGCGGTCTTTTCCATGACCGAAGGAATCGCTTCGCCCTCTCTGAGCGGATCATCCGCCAGGTTCTCCATCCTGGCCGGCACTCAGCCTTTTGGCGCCGTGATGTGGTTCAAGGCCCTGGGAGCCCATAACAGCGCCACGCACTTTCTTTTTGACCTGGAGTATTACGTGGACAATCCGGCAGCCGCGCAGGCCATGGAGTTCTACGTGACACAAAGCTCAGGCGGCAGCCGATATAATTTTGGCGCGCAGTGTGACCTGGCCGGCGCCCATGCCTGGCGCATGTGGGACAACATCGGGAAAAAATGGGTGGCTTCCGCGGCGATCTGTTCTGCACCCGCGGCCAAAACCTGGAACCATGCGGTCTTTGAATTCCAGCGTCAAACCGGCGGGAACCTGATCTTTACCGCCGTCACCGTCAATGGCCAGCGCAGCGTGGTGAACCTAAGCATGCAGCATACTCCCGACAACAACAGCGGCCTGGACATTGCCTATCAGTCTGATTCCAACAACGTGGGCGCGCCATATTCAGTGTGGCTGGATAAAGTGAACCTGACGTATTGGTAGAACACCGGGAAAGCTTTACCACTGATCAACACTGATGACACTGATCTGCAGGACAGAAGAAAAACTTACCGCGGATCGGCGCGGATGAACGCGGATTGGGGAAACAACTTACCACTGATCAACACTGATGACCACTGATCAGCGAGCATCTGCCGCAGCTAACACGCGGCGCGCGCTGCGGCAAGGCCACGCATCAGGGCCTTGAATCGCGAATGGTTCTTGATCGACGCAAAGTCCGGGTCATGTTCCATCCATTCTTTGTGGCCAAAGCCCTTGTCAAAAGCTTTTTCAATGCAGTCGAGCGCTTTGTCTGTTGCGTTGAGCAGCGAGTAGTTGCAGGCTACGTTGTAGAGCACTGACGGCTCCTCAGGATCCATGGACAGAGCGCGGTCTGACCACTCCAGCGCCAAGGCGTGTTCGCCAAGCCCCGCCAAAGACCCGGACTTCATGTAGACAGCGCGAACATCGTCAGGATTGAGCTGTAAATGGTTCTCGATTTTGCGCAGGCACTCCTGATATGCCTGGCGGGCTTCGGCGTCACGGCGGAGGGCGCGGAAGCACAGAGCGCGGAGTGAAAGCGCCTGATAATCCGCGGGGCTAGCGTGGCTCGCCTTGAGAAAGAGCTCAGCAGCTTTTTCAAACTGGCCCTGAGCAAAACACGAGCGGCCGTAAAAGAAATAGGCTTCAAACAGCTCGGTACATAGACCGAGAGCGGTTTCAAATTCGTTACGCGCAGCTTCGTAGTCCTTGCTCAAGAACAGCGCCAATCCAAGCGATGCATGAGTTACCGGAGACTCGGAATCAAGTTCCACGGCGCGGCGGCTCGCAGAAAGAGCTTCGCGCAGATTGTCTTCCGTGGCGGCGAACCACATATACAGGAATGAAGAGCAATCAGCCACACCGGCATAGGCGCGGGCGTAATTCGCGTCGATAACAATGGCGCGCGCAAACATTTGCCGGGCAAACTCCAGCGTCGGGCAGCGCAGCTGATACAGGAACTGGCGTCCGCGAAGGTAATAGTCGTAAGCCTGAATGTTGCTGGTTGGGACCTTCTCGATTTCGCTCTTCTCTTTGTCCGTGAGCACCACGCGCAAAGCCAGAGCGATGCTCTGGGCAATTTCATCCTGGATGGCAAAGACATCTTCCAACCGGCGGTCATAGCGCTCCGCCCACACGGAGTGGCCGCTGTTGGTTTCAGCCAGCCGCGCGGTGATGCGAAGCCGGTCTCCGGCGCGGCGAACGCTGCCTTCCATAACAAAATCAGCGCATAACTGCTCGCCAACCTGGGTGATGGGCGCCGGCTTGTCACGGAAAGCCAGCATTGAAGTGCGGGGAACCAGGCGAAGCTCACGGATCTTTTCCAGCTCGGTAATCACATCTTCAGTCATGCCGTCGCGAAAATATTCGTCCTCGCGGTCTCCGCTCAGGTTCTCAAAATAAAGCACGGCAACGGACTTGCGCCGCGGCGGCGCAGAGGGAGCTGGCGGCGGTTCAGGGACAATCACTAATGTTGGTCCTGCGGCAGAAACCTGCTCGACCTGCGCGGCAAAGCGATAGCCCACGCGCGGGACGGTCTCTATATAAGACTGGCCGTCGGCACACTCACCCAGGGCCTTGCGCAGCATGGAGATGTTTTTGTTGAGATTGTTCTCTTCCACAATGGTGCCGGGCCAGAGTTGGCGCAGCAAATCGTCTTTGGTGAGCAGGCGACCGGCGCGCTCCACAAGTATGCAAAGAGTTTCAAACGCCTTAAGCTGCAACGGGACTTCAACACCGTTGCGCTGCAGGCGATACTCCGCTCCGTCGAGCTCAAATGGGCCGAAGCGATACACGGCACTTCTCGGCATATCTTGCTCCTAAAAAAGTCAGAAATAAGCAATCGAGCAGGAAGGACTCCCGGAACCCTGGTGATGCCTAATGCACTAGTGGCGCTTGCAATCTATGTACTCCAACGATTCGCGGCGGTCACCAAACGATTCAAAAAAATTCATTCAGCAGGAGACAAAGCCGTGAACAATTACATTCCGCGCGGAGAATTCCGGGACACAAATACCTCCGCCGTAGTCGCCGTCTATCGCATTTTGCGCCGCCGGCCCTGGAAAACACTGGCCATTACGACGTGGGACCACATGAGACGCTTCCTGCATCTGGCGCTCCTTGCCACTTCACTGGGAGCACTACTGCCGACTCTGGCGCAAGCCCGCTTGTATGACGTGGTTTCGTCCGACGTGCCGTTCACATTTCAGATCGGCGATCGGACATTCCAGCCGGGGCACTATGACTTCATCGTAGCCAGCCCGGGAGTTGTGGCAATGCGCGATTCGCACGGCCACGTTGTTGCCAACATCGCAACCCGGACCAGGACAACCGGCGGGCTGGCAAGCAGCACCAAACTGGTATTCAACAGGAATACGAAAACCGCTCAGCTGATCCAAATCTGGGCCAGCAAAGGCCAGCTGGGTAAGGACGTTGTGGGAGAAGAGAATACTGGGCGTGCGGCGCAATCTGCGTCCCCTGTAAATACGGGGGCGCCGGGCTTTGATTTTCTGATGGAACGGCCGGCGTCGCCGGGAATGAAGCACTAAGTCGCCACGACAGCACCTATTCGTGCAAGCCGTAAATCGAGGGTCGGCTCGCGATGCGAACCCGGGACAAACAGTCCCGGGTTTGTCCGCGGTGAAGAGCCTGCCCTGCCTGATCCGCGCTTATCCGCGTAAATCCGCGGTCAGATTCTGCTTCTGCTCTTCTCCGTGTCTCCGTGCCTCCGTGGTGAAGATTTGCTTTTTCAGATCTGTGTCATCAGTGTTGATCAGTGGTAAGCCGTCCCAGCGCCTGCTCCACGTCCGCGATCAAATCCTCAATCGCTTCCAGCCCCGTGTACAGGCGCACCAGCCGGCTCCCATACGCCGGGCGCTTGGGCGACTGCATGTCATAAGTCATCACCAGGCTGGTCACGCCGCCCCAGCTATATCCAATCTTGAACAGCCGCAGCGCATCGATAAACGCCAGCACCTGCTCTTTGCTGTACTGCGGGCGGAACACAATCGAGAACAGACCCGACGCGCCGGTGAAATCCCGCTTCCACAATTCGTGCCCCGGACACGACGGCAGAGCGGGATGCAAGACCAGTTCAATCTCCGGCCGTCCGCTCAGCCATTGCGCCAGCGCCAGCGCCGCCTGTTCCACCGCGCGCAGCCTCACAGCCATCGTCTTCATGCCGCGCAGCGCCAGGCTGCAATCGTCGGGCGACGCGGCGAAGCCCAGCGTTTGGTGCATCTCGCCCAGCCGTTCGAAAATTCCCTGGTCGCGCACCGTTACCGAGCCCAGCAGCAGATCGCTATGCCCGCCCACGTATTTGGTCAGCGCCTGCATGGTTACGTCAATGCCGTGGGCAAACGCATCAAGATAAATGCCGGCCGACCACGTGTTATCCAGCACCGTGAGCGCGCCATGAGCATGCGCCGCCTGCGTGATCGCGGGAATGTCCTGCACCTCCATCGTGATGGACCCGGGACTTTCACACCACACCAGCCGCGTGTTGGAGCGAAATTCATTCTTGATCGCCGCGCCCGCTCCCGGCGGATAGTAGCCCACCTCCACGCCGAAGCGCCGCAGCACGCCGTTGGAAAACATGCGATTCGGCCCATAAATGCTTTCCGGCAGCAGCACATGGTCGCCGCTCTGGAGCAGCGCCAGATGGATAAACGAAATCGCCGCCTGTCCGCCGGGAGTAATAATGGTGCGAAAGCCGCGTTCCAGTTCGCAGACTTTGGCCGCAAGCTCCAGCGTGGTGGGCGTGCCGTAGAGCCCGTAGGTATAGCCGACCTCATGCTGGTTCCAGTGGTCGTTGGCCGCCGCCGCCTCATCAAAGAGGACCGTCGATCCCCTGTAGACAGGAGTCGCTAGCGAGTGAAAACCTTGCGGAACTTCCGCATCGGAATGGATCAGCTTGGTCTTCCAGTCTTTACTGTGCTGATTTTTATTATGCAGATTTTTAGCCTGCTGGTCGTCCTTATTGGCCATAAGGCAAGATTGTAGCGTGGCGGCTGGCGGAATGCCGCCTGTACTCGTCGGCGTGCGCCGCAGCACAAACTTTTCTGTTTGCTCCGGCAGGTGGTAGTAGCATTGATCTTGAATAGCAACACGCGCCGCTTACGGCGCCGCAGAGTACCTCATGAAGCCATGGTCAATCGCCATCTGTCTTTCCGCGCTGCTGTTCATGCAGGACGTTCGCCTGGCCGATTGCCAGGGCGAAGTCCGCGACATGCAGGGCCGGCCCATCGCGGGGGCGCTTGTCGTCTATACGCTTAAGGACACCGGCAAGACCTACAGCGTCAAAACCGACAGCAACGGACAATATCGCCTGATCGGACTCAACCTGGGCAAATATGACCTGGAGATCACAGGTCCGACCGGCAAACATATTTATTCGGGCAAAAAATTCCTCTCCGCCGGCGACGCGCAAAAACTGAACGTGGTCCAGGTAGATCTCTCGATTATTCCTCCCAAAGCCTCGCTTGTTCCCTTCAAAGGCCCTCGCGCCGACGAGATGAAAGGCGCGCGCGAACAGGCCTTTGCCGAGGGCAAAAAAATTAGTCCGTCAGACCTGGCTGAGCTGCGCGCGGACAATGCGCTGATTTCCCGCTACAACGAAATGGTCCCGGAAGTACAGGACGCCATCAAGGCCCAGGACTGGAAACGCGGCGAAGAGCTGCTGCATCAGTTGCTGGAGATCGCACCCTATAAATGGGAGCTTTACCAGAACCTGGGTACCATCCAGCGAAATCTGGGACATCATTCTGACGCCGTCTCTTCTTTTGAAAAAGGCATTCAGGTGTTGCGTGAAACCGCGGCGGAGAAGACTGACCGGATCAATGCCTACATCGCCCAGATGCAGATGAGCGAGGGCGAAGCGCTAGTTGCGCTCGATAAACCAGAGCAGGCAGCCGCTGCGTTCCGCTCCGCGGCCCAGCTCGATCCTAAACCTGCCCTGGCGTACCTGCATTTGTGCAGCGCGGAATACAACAGCGGCCATCCCGATGAGGCCATTGCAGCCTGTTCTCGCGCCACTGCGGCCGAGCCTTCACGCGCGGAGAGCTATCAATTGTTGGGCAGCATTCAGAACAACCTGGAGCGTCCGCAGGATGCGGTCCGCACGTATGAAAAAGGCATCGCCGTTGCATTGGAAAATATGCGGGCGGACCGGCCCTCACCCCGGTCCAATATCAACTCAAAACAGTTTTCTGACCCAGCCGCCGCCATCCACAACGCGGTCCGCGCGGGCCAGATGATGCAATCTGCCGGCAACATTTATTTCCTGATGAACAAGTATGCCCAGGCGGCCGACCTTTTCTCGCAATCGGCCCGGTTCCATCCCCATCCTGCTCTGCCGCTGTTTAACCTGTGCGCCACTTTGTTTGACATGGGTAAATTCTCTGACGCCGCTGCGGCCTGCGATCATGCGGTCGAGGCCGATCCTAAGCTGCCCGATCCCTACTACGTGAAAGCCGCTGCCCTGGCGGGAGAAGCCGCCAGGCGCCACAACGCCAGCAATTCGCGCGAAACCGCCGCCGCGCTGCAAAAATACTTGCAGCTGGCGCCAGACGGGTTCTATGCCAATGATGCGCGGTCCTTGCTCAAGGAAATAAGCGCGGCAAAATAGGCAATGCTGTTGGAGGAGTACCGCTGTTAGGCCCTATCTCTAGAGATGCTCGGTGACGCCCGGGACCTGCCAGCCATCGTATTCGCCGTGGAGTTCGTCGGCCAGGAGGTCGAGCTCCGTTTGCAGGTCTTTAAGGACTTGCGGACTCTCGATCGGGCCTGGCTGCCGCACTTGCAACTGCCATTTCTGGATCTCGGCATTAAGACTCACCGACTCTAGCGTCCAGCCGCGCTCTTGCAGCCGTTGTACGGCTTGGTCAACGTCACTCTGGTCCGAGAAGAAAAAATAATGGTCGAGCGCCTTGGCATCGGCCAGCGCCTGGTCCAGCCTTTCGTCCGTCTCAGAACGTTTTGGACTGGCTCCCAACAGAGATCGAATACCTTCAAACATGATCGTTTCTCAATAATACAATGGCCCGTTTGCCGCTCATCGTCACATCTCGCATCGCTCTGCGGTCGCGCGCGAACGGGACGCCCGTCTCTTGTCCGATTCCAGAACGCATTCACCTCAAGTTATAATTTCTAGTTTTGCTTCGCCTCGCGAACGCATTCGTATTCCGCAATCATAAAGAGGACATCATGGCCCAGCAGTTCCGCCAGGAAAAAGATTCCATCGGCATCAAGGAAATTCTCGCTGACGTTTATTACGGCGTGCAGACGGCGCGCGCCGTGGAAAATTATCCCATCTCCGGTATGCGCGCCAATCCCACGCTCATCCGCGCCATCGGCATGGTGAAGTACGCCGCGGCGCAGGCCAACAAAGAGCTCGGCCTGGTGGATGACAAGCGCGCTGACGCCATCATGAAGGCCGCCCAAGAAGTAATCGACGGCAAATGGGATTCGTCTTTTGTGGTCGACGTTTTTCAGGCCGGCGCCGGCGTGAGCTTCCACATGAACTCCAATGAGGTCATTGCCAACCGCGCCACTGAGCTGATGGGCGGCAAGCTGGGTGAATACACCGTCCACCCGAATGACCACGTGAACTATGGCCAGTCCACCAATGACGTGTTTCCCACGTCCATGCGTGTGGCTACGCTGCTGGAGCTGGAAAAACTTTATCCAGTTCTGGATGCGCTGGCGGCGGCCTTCGAAAGCAAGGGCAAAGAGTTCCACGACATCATGAAGTCCGGCCGCACACACATGCAGGACGCGGTGCCCATCCGCCTGGGCCAGGAGTTTGCGGCCTATGGCGTCGCTACGCGGAAAGCCATTGACGATATCCGCCACGCCGGCGAATCTCTGCGCGAACTGGGACTCGGCGGCTCGGCCGTCGGTACCGGCATCAATACGCATCCCGATTATCGCGCCAAAGCGGTCGCCAACCTAGCAAAAATCTCCGGGCAAAAGCTCACGCCCGCCCCGGACATGCGCTGGGCCATGCAATCCAACGCCTGCATGGCGCAGGTATCGTCGTCGCTGCGAAATCTTGCGCTGGAAGTGATCCGCATCTCCAATGACCTGCGGCTGATTTCTTCAGGACCCAACACCGGACTTGCCGAAGTCAATCTACCTGGCTTGCAGCCCGGCTCTTCCATCATGCCGGGAAAGATCAATCCGGTGATGCCGGAGCTGGCGGCCATGGTGTCGTTCCAGGTGGTCGGCAATGACGCGGCCGTGGCCATGGCCGTGCAAGGCGGCCAGCTTGAACTGAACGTGATGATGCCAACCATGGCTTACAACGTCCTGCAGTCGATCTCTATCCTCACCAACATGCTGCGCGTCTTCACCGAAAAATGCGTCAAGGGACTCACCGCCAACGAAAAGCGCAACGCCTTCTATGCCCAAAGCACGGTCTCACTGGCGACGGCCTTGAATCCCTATATCGGCTATGCCAAGGCGGCAGAGATTGTGAAGGAATCAGTGGCGACGGGCCGCTCGATCATTGACATCGCCCGCGATAAGAAGCTGCTGAGCGAGAAAGAAATTGCGGAAATTTTGGACCCAGTGAGCATGACCGAGCCGCAGTACCCCAAGGAAGCGGCGAAGCGGCGGGAAGATATCAAGCGCAAATAACCAGGTTGGCCGCGAATGCACGCGAAAAACGCGAATTCATTTTGATT
>Ga0070711_100001477_pt1 | contig 12920 bp, 8 predicted proteins | sample LARL53metaG_FD_65452 | JGI IMG/M metagenome (GOLD analysis project Ga0070711, IMG submission 65452) | Corn, switchgrass and miscanthus rhizosphere microbial communities from Kellogg Biological Station, Michigan, USA - LAR L5-3 metaG | ecosystem: Host-associated > Plants > Roots > Rhizosphere ... | reverse complement strand
CCAATGCCGTAAAGCGCATCTCCGTGATGCGCGGCTACGATGTGAGCGGCTACACGCTGCAATGTTTCGGTGGCGCCGGCGGGCAACACGCCTGCGGCGTAGCCGACGCGCTCGGCATGGGGCGCATCTTCATTCATCCATTGGCGGGCGTGCTTTCCGCATATGGCATGGGACTCGCCGACCAGATCGTAATGCGGGACGGGGCGGTGGAGCGGCAGCTGGACGAGCCCGGGCTTCGCGAGGCGCGGCAGCTTGCGGCGCGACTGCAAACACAGGCCGTCGAGGAACTGCGGGCTCAGGGGCTGGGCGCCGATACTCTGCGCAGCGTTGCACGCGTGTACCTGCGCTACCAGGGGACGGACACAGCCTTGGGGGTGGAGTTGCCCATGCAAAGTCCGTCCGCCGAGGCGGCCGGCGCGATGCGCGAAGAGTTCGAGCACAACTACCGGCAACGTTTCGCGTTTCTCATGCCGAATCAACCGTTGGTAATCGAGTCGGTATCGATGGAATGCATCGCCCCCGGCGCCGTGCCGCCGGACAGCGCCGAGCCGCCGGACAGCGCCGCGGCGGGGGCTGGGCCGGCCGCCATTGCGGCAGTCGCAGACGCGAGGGTTCGCATGTACTGCCTCGATGAGGAGGACGCCGGCTGGCACGAAGTCGATCTCTATCGCGTCGAGTCGCTGCGAGCCGGCGCCAGTATCGACGGCCCGGCCATTCTGGCCGAGCGCAATGCCACCACGGTTGTCGAACCGGGATGGCGGGCGATGGTGACGCCCGCGGGCTGCCTCGAATTGCAGCGTGTTCGGCCCCGCATCACACGTCATGCAGCGGGCACCCAGGTCGATCCTGTCAGGTTGGAGTTGTTCAACAACCTCTTCATGAGCATCGCCGAGCAAATGGGTCTGCGCCTGCAGAACACCGCCTATTCCGTGAACATCAAGGAAAGACTGGATTTCAGCTGCGCCGTGTTCGATGCCGAGGGTTCGTTGATCGCCAATGCGCCGCACATGCCGGTGCACTTGGGCTCGATGAGCGAATCGATCCGCACGGTCATCGCGCGTAACCCCGACATGCAGTGCGGCGATGTCTATGTGTTGAACGATCCCTACCATGGCGGAACGCACTTGCCGGACGTCACGGCGGTGACGCCGGTGTACCTGCAGAACCTCGATGCCGCGCCGAGTTTTTTTGTCGCCTCGCGCGGCCATCATGCGGATATCGGCGGCATCACGCCCGGTTCCATGCCGCCGTTTTCGGCCAGCATTGCCGACGAAGGGGTGTTGATCGACAACTTCAAGCTGATCGAGCGCGGCACTCTGCACGAAGAGGCGCTGCGCCGGGTACTCTGTACGGGCGCCCACCCCTCGCGCAATCCGGCGCAGAATCTGGCGGACCTGCGGGCACAAATTGCGGCCAATGAGAAGGGCGTGTGGGAACTCAAGGCAGCGGTGGCGCAGCACGGCCGCGACACTGTGGTTGCCTACATGCGCCACGTGCAAGACAACGCCGAGGAATCGGTGCGCCGCGTCATCACGGCCCTCAAGGACGGCGAGTTCACCCTGCCGCTCGACAACGGCGCGCAGGTCTGCGTCAGGGTGCGCGTCGATCCGGCCGATCGCAGCGCCTGCATCGATTTCAGCGGCACCAGCGGCCAACAGCGGAATAACTTCAATGCACCGCGGGCCATCACCACGGCCGCCGTTCTGTATGTATTTCGCACCCTGGTGAACGACGATATTCCGCTGAATGCGGGATGCCTCAAGCCGCTGCAGATCATTCTGCCCGAGGGCTGTATGCTGAGCCCACAGTTCCCGGCCGCGGTGGTGGCCGGCAATGTGGAAACCTCGACCTGCCTCACCAACGCGCTATACGGGGCACTCGGGGTCATGGCGGCGGGCCAATGCACCATGAACAATTTCACATTCGGCAACGCGCAGTATCAATACTACGAGACCGTGGCCGGCGGCTCCGGTGCCGGCCCTGAATTTGACGGCACCAGCGTGGTCCAAACACATATGACCAATTCGCGGCTGACGGACCCGGAAGTTCTGGAGTTTCGCTTCCCGGTGCGACTAGAGTCCTATGAGATCCGGGCAGGGTCCGGCGGCGCCGGGCGTTGGCGGGGCGGCGATGGCGGTGTGCGGCGGATTCGATTCCTGCAAGCGATGACGGCCTCGATTTTGAGTAACGGGCGGCTGCATGGTGCGTTTGGATTGAACGGCGGCGAGTGCGGAGCAACCGGGGAGAACTGGATCGTGCGCGGCGACGGGCGGGAAGAGCGTCTGGGGCATATCGCCCAGGCCGAAATGGCGGCCGGCGATAGTTTCGTCATCCTGACCCCTGGCGGCGGCGGCTATGGACCCAGCGAAGGGTAGAACCAACATGATATTTAAACTTTAATTTATTGAAATGAAAGGTTAAATATGCAAGAAATAGAAATTGTCGAAGTCGGTCCCCGCGACGGACTGCAAAACGAAACGGTGTTGTTCAGCACCGCGCAAAAACTGGATTTTATTCGCCATGCGCTCGATGCTGGGGTGCGGCGAATCGAGGCGACCAGCTTTGTGAGCCCCAAGCTCGTGCCGCAGATGGCCGATGCCGATGCCGTCGCAGCCGCGCTGCCGCGGCGCGATGGGGTCATTTTCATCGGCCTGGTGTTGAACAAGCGCGGCGCATTTCGGGCAATCGAAGCGGGTATGGAGGAGTTGGGTGCGGCTTGTGCAGCCTCCGACGGCTTCGCGGTCCGCAATCAGGGCATGTCGTCCGATGCATCGCTGGCCATGTGCTGCGAGGTGGTGCGTTTGGCGCGCGAACATGGCCGCCGCGCGCAGATCACCATTTCCACGGCCTTCGGCTGTCCCTTCGACGGCGAGGTCAATCCGTTGCGGGTGGTGGAGATGGCGCGTGCCGCCGCGGCTTCAGGACCCGTCGAGATCGCGCTCGCCGACACCATTGGTGTTGCGAGCCCGGCCGAGGTCACGGCCCTGGTGGAGAAAGTGAGCGCCGCGATCAAGCCCCTGCCGGTGCGCGTACATTTTCACAACACGCGCAACACCGGGCTCGCCAATGTGTGGGCCGCGGTACAGGCCGGCGCCAAGACGGTGGACGCCTCCTTGGGCGGCATCGGCGGCTGTCCGTTTGCGCCGCGAGCCACCGGCAATGTTCCCACCGAAGACGTGGTGTACATGCTGCAGCGATCGGGCTATCGCACGGGGCTCGACGTGGAACGCCTGATCGCTTCCGCGCGCTGGCTGGCGGCCGCCATGGGCCGCGATGTCCCCGGCATGTTGAGCCGGGCGGGCGCCTTCCCTAAGAAATTGGCCGAGCCGATCGCGAGCTGAATCCGCGCCTCAGTGGCCCGCTTTGATTTCCGCATACAGCCAGCCGATGAACCGTTCGGCGGTTTGCGGACCTTGCGGAACTTGCGCGTCGAAGTCGGCGGTCGGCTTGGCGGCGATGACTTCCTCCAAGGACTTGTTCTGCGCGACCAGAGCCGCCACTTTGTCGCGGACGGCGAGGATCAGATCGCGCTGTGCAACCAGGGCATTGCGATCGGTGACGGGACCGTGGCCCGGGATCACTTTGGTCTTCGGTCCGCAGCGGCCGATGGTGGCGCCCAGTCCATCCAGGATGCCTTGTAGAGTTCCGCCGCTCTTGAGGTCGACGAACGGATAGCCGATGCCCCGGTAGTAATCCCCGACCGCGAGAATGTCGTGCTCCGTAAAGCTCACCAGCGTATCGCCGTCGGTGTGTGCACTGCGGATCGGCAGCAAGCGGACATCTTCGCCGTCGAGATGGATCGATACCGGCCCGTCATAGGTCACCACCGGCAGGGCCGCCGCCGGCGCCGGTTTACCGGGCGTTCCGTCCGCGGCGGGATTGGGGTGCTCGAGCCGGGCGCGCAATTGATCGCGGCTGAAGACCAGCGCGCCGAGCTTCGCGAAATTCTCATTGCCGCCGGTGTGGTCGGGGTGAACGTGGGTGTTGATCACGAAGCGAATCGGCTTGTTGGACAACTTCTTGATGGCCGCCGCCAACTTGTCGGTGAGCGCCGCATATTGGGAATCGACCAGCAGCACCCCATCGGGGCCGGTCAACACGCTGATGGTGCCGCCCAGGCCTTCAAGGGTGTAGAAATTGTCCGCAATTTGCGTGGTCTTGATCTCGACCTTGCTGAAGTCAGGGGGCGGTTGCTGGGCGTGCGCGACCGCGGCGACGAACACGGCGGCCGCCCCGGCGAGCAGGGTGCGAAAGAAACTAACCCACATGCGGTATGATTATGCCTTATGCAGGATCCTGAAGCCTGGGTCTCGATGGAGCGGCGGGGCGGCGCCGCGTACCTCACCCTCAATCGTCCGGCCCAATACAACGCCCTGTCCGTTGAGATGATGGCGGCGCTGCATGGCGCCTTCGACACGCTGGCCGACGATACGTCGGTGCAGGTCGTGGTGTTGGGCGGCGCCGGCAAGGCCTTCTGCGCGGGCCACGACTTGAAGCAGATGAAGGACAATGCCCGCTTGGAGTACTACCAGCGGCTGTTCGACGATTGCAGTCGATTGATGATGCGCATCCAGTCGCTGCCGCAACCGGTCATCGCACGCGTGCACGGCATCGCCACTGCCGCGGGATGTCAGCTGGTGGCCATGTGCGATCTGGCGGTGGCGGCCGCCGACGCACGCTTTGCGGTGTCGGGGGTCAATGTGGGCCTGTTCTGCGCCACCCCGTCGGTGGCGCTCGCGCGCAATGTCAACCGCAAAGCCGCATTCGAAATGTTGGTGACAGGCGAATTCATCGATGCGGCCACCGCCTTGCAGCGCGGTCTGATCAATCGCTGTGTGCCGGCCGATGCCCTCGACAGCGAGATCGGCAAGCTGGCTGCCGCCATCAGCGCCAAACCACGGTCGATGATTGCGGAAGGCAAGGCATTGTTCTATCGGCAGCTGGAACTTGGGATGGGGCCCGCCTACCAGCTCGCCGCCCAGGCGATGGCGTGCAGCCTGATCGGCGACATCGCGCAAGAGGGGGTCTCGGCCTTCATCGACAAGCGGCCTCCGAACTGGGCGGCCTAGGACCGCGCCGCGCGGCATTCTGTGGCAAATTCGCTCAGCCGCTGCGATGGTTTTGGACATTTGTTTCGCTGCGGGGGTCCTCTAAAATGAGCCTATGAGCGCCGTATCCATCGCCGCCAAGCCGACTCCCTACCAGGCCACGAACAAGATTCGGTTCGTGACCGCCACCTCGCTGTTCGACGGCCATGATGCGACGGTCAACATCATGCGCAGGGTGCTGCAGGCGTCCGGGGCCGAGGTCATTCATCTGGGCCATAACCGTTCGGTGCAGGAGATCGTCAACGCCGCATTGCAGGAGGACGTGCAGGGCGTGGCCGTCACCTCCTACCAGGGCGGGCATGTCGAATTCTTCAAGTACATGATGGATTTATTGCGTGCGAGCGGCGGCGAGAATATCAAGGTGTTCGGCGGCGGCGGCGGCGTCATCGTGCCGGCGGAAATTCGCGAGCTTCAGGCCTATGGAGTGACCCGCCTCTATTCCCCGGAGGACGGCGCCAAGTTGGGACTGCAGGGAATGATCGATGATCTGGTCCGCAGCAGCGACTACGATCTCGCCAAGCTCGCCCCTGCGGAGGCGGAGGCGGTTGAAGCGCTCCGCTCCGGTAATCGTCGATTGTTGGCGCGCGTGATCACTGCGGTTGAGAATCGCGCCTACTCGATGCGGGTCCGTCAGTCCGTGCTGCAGGCTGCCGCCGGCATCAAGACGCCGATTCTCGGAATCACCGGCACCGGCGGCGCCGGCAAGTCCTCGCTGACCGACGAACTCATTCTGCGGCTGCGCCTCGACCAGCAAGATAAGCTCCGCGTGGCCGTGATCTCGATCGATCCCTCGCGCAAGCGCACCGGCGGCGCTCTGCTCGGCGATCGCATTCGCATGAATGCGATCGAGTCAGACCAGATCTTCATGCGCTCGCTGGCCACGCGCGACACCGGCACCGAGATCTCCGCCGCGCTGCCCGAAGTCCTGGCCGCATGCAAGTTGAGCGGCTTCGATCTGATCATCGTGGAGACCTCCGGCATAGGTCAGGGCGAATCTGCGATCGTCCCCCTGGTCGACACCTCGCTGTACGTCATGACCCCCGAATTCGGCGCAGCGTCCCAGCTGGAAAAGATCGACATGCTCGATTTCGCCGACTTCGTTGCCATCAACAAGTTCGACCGCAAGGGCTCGGAGGACGCATTGCGGGACGTGCGCAAGCAATATCAGCGCAATCACGAATGGTTCGCGCAAACTCCGGACAGCATGCCGGTCTTCGGCACCATGGCCTCGCGCTTCAACGACGACGGCGTCACCGCGCTCTACCAAGCCCTGCTGCCGCGCCTGATGGAGAAGGGTCTGAAGGCCGGCACCGGCCGGTTGCCGCGGATTGCGGCGAAGATTTCCTCGCGTGGCCGCGCCATCGTGCCGCCCGAACGCGTGCGCTACCTGGCGGAGATAGCCGAAGCGCTGCGGGAGTATCACCGCTTCATCGGCCGCCAAGCGCGCATTGCGCGCGAGCACCAGGCGCTGCACACCTCCCGGTCTTTATTCGCGGCCGCCGACCGGCCCCTTGCCGGCTTCGACGAACTGATTGCCGCCAAGGGCGGGGAACTCGATCCGGCCGCGGCCAAGCTCTTGAAGCAATGGCCGAAGACCCAGGAGCTGTACGCGCAACCGGAGTATGCGGTGAAGATCCGCGACAAGGAGATTCGCACCCAACTGACCTACGAATCGCTGTCGGGCACGAAAATTCGCAAGGTGTCGCTGCCGCGCTTCGAGGATGACGGGGAGATTCTGCGTTTCCTGTTGAAGGAAAACGTGCCGGGGTCCTACCCGTACACTGCCGGCGTGTTCGCCTTCAAGCGCGAAGGCGAGGACCCGACGCGCATGTTCGCCGGAGAGGGCGACGCGTTTCGCACCAATCAGCGCTTCAAGCGGGTATCGGAAGGCATGCCCGCGCACCGTCTGTCGACCGCCTTCGATTCGGTGACGCTCTACGGCTGGGATCCCGACTTGCGCCCGGACATCTACGGCAAGGTGGGCAATGCCGGCGTCTCGATCGCGACGCTGGAAGACATGAAGGTGCTGTACTCGGGGTTCAATCTATGCGCGCCGACAACCTCGGTGTCGATGACCATCAACGGGCCGGCGCCGATGATTCTGGCCATGTTCATGAACACCGCCATCGATCAGCAGGTCGAGCGCTTCCAGCAAGAGAACGGCCGCGAACCGACGGCCGGTGAATATCAGAAGATCAAGGCTTGGACCCTGTCGACGGTGCGCGGCACGGTGCAGGCGGACATACTCAAGGAAGACCAGGGGCAGAACACCTGCATCTTCTCCACCGAGTTCGCGCTGAAGATGATGGGCGATATGCAGGAATATTTCGTGCACCATCAAGTGCAGAATTTCTACTCGGTCTCGATTTCCGGCTATCACATCGCCGAAGCCGGCGCGAATCCCATTTCCCAGCTGGCGTTCACGCTCGCCAATGGCTTTACCTATGTCGAGTCGTATCTGGCGCGCGGCATGCATGTCGATGATTTCGCGCCGAACCTCTCGTTCTTCTTCTCCAACGGCATGGATCCGGAATATTCGGTGATCGGCCGGGTCGCGCGCCGCATCTGGGCCGTGGCGATGAAGAATAGATACGGCGCGAACGAGCGCAGTCAGAAGCTCAAGTATCACGTGCAGACCTCCGGCCGTTCGCTGCACGCACAGGAAATGGCGTTCAACGACATACGCACGACGCTGCAGGCGCTGTGCGCCATCTACGACAATTGCAACAGCCTGCACACCAACGCCTACGATGAGGCGATCACCACGCCCACCGAGGAGAGCGTGCGCCGCGCCATGGCAATACAGCTGATCATCAACCGCGAATGGGGTCTGGCGAAGAACGAAAACCCCAATCAGGGCAGCTTCATCATCGATGAGTTGACCGATCTGGTGGAGGAAGCGGTGCTCAAGGAATTCGACGCCATCGCCGAGCGCGGCGGCGTCCTCGGGGCGATGGAAACCGGCTATCAGCGCGGCAAGATCCAGGAAGAGTCGCTGTTCTACGAGCGGCAGAAACACGACGGTTCGTATCCCATCATCGGCGTCAATACCTTCCGCAATCCGCACAGCCAGGCGCTCCCCGAGACGGTCGAATTGGCGCGCTCCACCGACGCGGAAAAGCAGTCGCAGCTGGAGCGGCTCAAGCGGTTCCAGCAAGCCAATACGGGGCAGGCGGCGCAGCTCCTGGAGCGCCTGCGGCGCACCGTCATCGACAACGGTAATACCTTCGAAGTGCTGATGGACGCGGTGCGCGGCTGCTCGCTCGGTCAGATCACGCACACCCTGTACGACGTCGGCGGGCGCTACCGGCGCAACATGTAGGCGGCGCAGGACCCGATATGAACGACTATCAGGCGCCGTTGGCGGACATGCGCTTCGTGCTGCGTGAGTTGCTGGATCTCGAACAGCTGGCGCAGCTGCCCGGTTTCGGCGAGATCACGGCGGATGTGGCCGACGCAGTGCTGGATGAAGCGGCCAAATTCGCAGGTTCCGTGCTCTCGCCGCTGAATCGCAGCGGCGATCTGGAAGGAGTGCGCTGGCAGGAGGGCGAGGTGCTGACCGCCGCGGGCTGGAAGCAAGCCTATGGCCGATTCGCCGCCGACGGCTGGAATGCGCTGTCCTGCCCGGCGGAATTCGGCGGCCAGAATCTTCCCAGAGTTCTCTCGTCGCTGATCGAGGAGATGTGGAACGGCGCCAACATCGCCTTCGCCCTGTGCCCGATGCTGACGCGCGGCGCAATCGACGCGATCGAGCTGCGCGGGTCGCAGGCGCAACGCGCCCGGTACTTGCCGAAGATGGTTTCGGGCGAATGGACCGGCAGCATGAATCTCACGGAACCCCAGGCCGGCTCCGACCTGTCGGCGGTGCGCACGCGTGCCGTGCCCACGGACGATGGCCGCTACCTGCTCACGGGGCAGAAAATCTTCATCACCTACGGCGAGCACGATCTGACGCAAAACATCGTGCACATGGTGCTGGGACGCAAGGCCGATGCGCCGGAGGGAGTCCGGGGCATTTCCCTGTTCCTGGTGCCGAAGTTCCTGGTCAACGCCGATGGTTCGCTGGGAGCGCGCAACGACGTCCACTGTTTGTCCGTGGAGCACAAGCTTGGAATCCACGCCAGCCCCACCTGTGTGCTGGCCTTCGGGCAGAACGGCGGTGCCGTTGCGGAGCTCGTCGGCGAGGAGAATCGCGGACTGGAATACATGTTCATCATGATGAACGCCGCCCGCTATTCGGTGGGCATCGAAGGGGTGGGGCTGGCCGAGCGGGCGTATCAAACGGCCCTGCAGTATGCGCGTGAGCGAGTCCAGGGGACCGAGGCTGGGGTGCGCGGCGGCGCCCGGGTGCCCATCGTTCGGCATCCCGACGTGCGGCGCATGCTGCTGCTCATGAAGTCGCAGACAGAAGCCATGCGGGCGCTCGCCGCCGTCGTCGCCGTCGCGCTGGACGGCGCCCGCCTGCATCCGAACGCGGAGGCGCGGGAGCGGCATCAGGCCTTTGCGGATCTGATGATTCCTGTGGTCAAGGGCTGGTGCACGGAAAATTCCGTGGAGATCGCCTCGCTCGGCATCCAGGTGCATGGCGGGGTCGGATTCGTCGAGGAAACCGGAGCCGCCCAATTCCTGCGCGATGCGCGTATCACGCCGATTTACGAAGGCACCACCGGCATCCAGGCGAACGATCTGATCGGGCGCAAGCTGGCTCGCGACGGCGGCCGCGCCGCCCAGACCGTCATTGCGGAAATGAAATCCCTGGCGGCGCAGCTGGCCGCGGCAGCGGATATGGCGGAATCGGCAACGGCATTTTCCGCCGCCGTCGACGCGTTGGAGCGCGCAATCCGCTATGTGGTGGAGAACTACAATACCGATATTCATGGCGTCTCGGTGGGCGCGGTGCCCATGCTCAAGCTGTTCGGCATCGTCGCAGGAGGCTGGCAGCTGCTGCGCTCCGCCCTGATTTCGCAGCAACGCCTTGCCGCACCCCGCGGCAACGGCGCCGACGCGGCCTTTTACACGGCGAAAATCCAGACCTCGCGCTTCTATGCGGATCATGTGCTGTCGCAGGCGGCAGGTCTCGCGCACAGCATCATCCACGGCGGAGCCGGTGCGCTGGCCGAAGGTGTGCTCGAGGCGCAGACAGGCTCCTAGCGCATGGACGGCCGATATCCGCGCCGCATTGTCTGCATGACCGAGGAGCCCACGGAGGTTCTCTACGCCCTCGGACTCGAGGATCGGATCGTGGGCATTTCCGGCTTCACGGTGCGCCCGCCCCGGGCACGGCGCGAAAAACCCCGGGTGTCGGCATTCACCAGCGCCAAGATCGATCGCATTCTGGAACTGAAGCCGGATTTCGTGATCGGCTTTTCCGACATCCAGGCCGATATCGCACAGGCGCTGATCAAACGCGGAGTCGAAGTCTGGATCAGCAATCACCGCTCGGTCGATGGCATATTGGGCTATGTTCGCCGGCTCGGCGCCCTGGTCGGGGCCGCCGAACAGGCTGAGCGCTATGCGCTCGAGCTTGAAGCCCATATCGAGAGCGTGCGCCAGGCCGCAGCGGGCTTGCCGCGGCGTCCGCGTGTCTATTTTGAGGAATGGGATGAGCCGCTCATCACCGGCATCCGCTGGGTCAGCGAGTTGGTCGGCATTGCCGGCGGCGACGATGTGTTCCCGGAGCGCGCACTCTGCGCCCTGGCCAAGGATCGCATCCTCGGCGACGCCGGCGAGGTCGTGCGTCGCGCCCCGGAGATCATCTTCGGCTCCTGGTGCGGCAAGCGCTTCCGGCCGAATCAAGTGATCGCCCGCAGCGGCTGGGATGCCGTGCCTGCGGTGCGCGACGGCGAATTGCACGAGATCAAATCGCCTCTCATTCTCCAGCCGGGTCCCGCAGCGCTGACCGACGGGCTGGATGCCATTCACCAGGTCGTGCGTCAATGGTCGACCCACCATTGAACGCCGGCGTCCCGTCGCCCTGTATCGACGTCTGTCGGCTGGATGAGCGCGGCTGGTGCGTCGGTTGCCGCCGCACCATTGAAGAGATCAGCGAATGGTCCGGTGCCAGCGAGGCGCGGCGGCGCGAGATTCTGCGGGAAGTGGCCGGCCGGCGAACCGCAGAGGTGCTGCGCTAACGCGCCTGCATTCTGATCGCGCCGTCGAGGCGGATGGTTTCGCCGTTGAGCATGGTGTTCTCGAGGATGTGGCCAACCATGGCGGCGTACTCATCCGGATTGCCCAGGCGCGGCGGAAACGGGGTTTGCTTGCCGAGCGAGTCCTGCGCTTCCTGCGGCAGGGCTTTCATCATGGGAGTGGCAAACAGACCCGGTGCAACGGTCATGACGCGAATGCCCGAGGAGGCAAGTTCACGCGCCATGGGCAGCGTCATTGCCACGATGCCGCCCTTGGATGCCGCATAGGCGACCTGTCCGATCTGGCCGTCGAAGGCGGCGACCGAGGCCGTCATGACAATCACGCCGCGCTCGCCGGCGCTGTTCGGCGCATTCTGCTGCATGGCGACGGCCGCTGCCTTGGCCGTCAATACCGTGCCGACCAGATTGATTTCGATCATCTTGCGAAAGAATGCGGCGGGCATGGCACCCTGCCTGCCCACCAAGCGCGCGGGCGCGCCAATGCCCGCGCAATTGACGGCCGCGTCGATCCTGCCCATCCGCTCTCGGGCCTGAGCGACCGCGGCATCGACCGCGGTTTCGTCGGTGACGTCGGTGGCGATGAATACCGCGCGCTCGCCCAGCGCCGCGGCGGCCGATGCGCCTTGCGCCTCATTTACATCGAGCAGCGCGACCTGTCCGCCGGACTTTACGATCAGGCCGGCCACCGCAAGGCCGAGTCCCGAAGCGCCGCCGGTGACGACGGCGTGTGATTCCCCCAACTGCACGGATTGCTACACCTTACTTCAGGCTGATGGTCGTGTTCACGCCGCCGGAAGTGCCGCTGTCGTCGAACCAGCGGGTGGTCACGGTCTTGGTCTGCGTGTAGAACTGCACCACCTGCTTGCCGTAGGGTCCCAGGTCGCCAAGCTTGGAACCGCGTGATCCGGTAAAGCTGAATATGGGCACCGGCACCGGAATGGGGACGTTGATCCCGACTTGCCCGACGTCGATCTCGTTTTGGAATTTTCGGGCGACCGCGCCGCTTTGCGTGAAGATGCCGGTGCCGTTGCCGAAGGGGTTGTCGTTGATGAGCTTGATGGCCTCATCCAGGGTATTCACCGCGACGATGACCATGACGGGTCCGAAAATCTCGGTGGTATAGATTTTCATCCCCGGCTTCACCGCGGAGAATATGGTCGGACCGATGAAATTGCCCTGTTCATAGCCCTGCACCTTGATGGCGCGGCCATCCAACTCAAGCTTGGCGCCTTCCTTGATGCCGTCCTCCACCAGTCCCAATATGCGGTGTTTTGCGTTCTTCGAGACGACGGGGCCGAGATCGGCGCCTTTTTCCACTCCGGCGTTGACCTTGAGCGTCTTCGCCTTGGCCACGATGTCCGGAATCCATTTCTGCGCTTCGCCCACCAGCACCGTCACCGACGTGGCCATGCAGCGCTGGCCTGCCGCCCCGAAAGTGGACCCGACCAGGGCGTTGAGCGACTGTTCCTTGTTGGCATCGGGCATCACGACGGCGTGATTTTTCGCGCCCATCATGCATTGCACGCGCTTGCCGTGCTCCGAGGCCAGCGTGTAGACATGCGTGCCCACCGCCGTGGACCCGACAAAGGAGACGGCGACGATGTCCGGGTGCGTGCAGATCGCGTCGACGGCGCGCTTGCCGCCATGGATGATATTCAACACG
>Ga0070711_100001471_pt1 | contig 12945 bp, 10 predicted proteins | sample LARL53metaG_FD_65452 | JGI IMG/M metagenome (GOLD analysis project Ga0070711, IMG submission 65452) | Corn, switchgrass and miscanthus rhizosphere microbial communities from Kellogg Biological Station, Michigan, USA - LAR L5-3 metaG | ecosystem: Host-associated > Plants > Roots > Rhizosphere ... | reverse complement strand
GCAGGGTGCCGTCGGCCAGCATCGTGCGGGTGATGTTGTCGAGCCAGAGGCTCTGGCCAATGTCGTGCAGCTTCGCGGTGGGCTTCATGAGAGCAGCTCCTTCGCGGCTTCGGCAACCCTGTCGGGCGTGAAGCCGAACTTGGTTTGGACGTCTTTCAGCGGCGCCGAGGTTCCGAACGTGTGCATCCCGATCTTTACCCCGTCAGAGCCAACGTAACGATCCCAGCCGATGGTCGACGCCTCCTCGACCGAGACCCGCGCCCTGACCCGCGGCGGCAGCACCTCGTCGCGGTAGCTCTGCTCCTGGCGGTCGAAGAGCTCCCAGCAAGGGAGGCTGACAACCCGGGAGCGGATCCCCTCGGCGGTCAGCTCCTCGTGCGCTCCCAGCGCCAGCGCCACCTCGCTTCCGGTCGCGATCAGGATCACCTCGGGCTCGGCGCCCTCGGCCTCGGCGAGGACGTACCCGCCGCGGCGCAGTCCCTCGGCCGGGGCGTAGCGCTGGCGGTCGAGAACCGGCACGTTTTGACGGGTGAGGACGAGGGCGACCGGCTGGTGGGTGCGGTCGAGGGCAACCCGCCAGGCCTCGGCGACCTCGTTGGCGTCGGCGGGGCGGATCACGTCGAGGCCCGGGATCGCCCGCAGCGAAGCGAGCTGCTCGACCGGCTGGTGGGTTGGGCCGTCCTCGCCGAGGCCGATCGAGTCATGGGTGAAGAGGTGGATCACCGGCAGCTCCATCAGCGCCGAGAGCCGGATCGCCGGCCGCGCGTAGTCGGAGAAGGTGAGGTAGGTCGACCAGAGCGGGCGCAGCTTGGAGAGGGAGAGCCCGTTGGAGACAGCCGCCGCCTCGTGCTCGCGGATGCCGTAATGGAGCTGGCGACCGTCGTAGGTGCCCGGCTCGAAGTCGGCGGCGCCGTCGAAGGAGAGCCGGACCGAGGTCGAGTCGGTGAGGTCGGCGGAGCCGGCGAGCAGCCAGGGCAGGCGCTCGGCGACCGCGTTCTCGACCTTCTGGGAGGCCTTGCGGGTGGCGGTCCCCTTCTCGTCGGGGTCGAAGCTGGGGATGGCGGCGTCCCAGCCCTTGGGCAGCTCTCGCCGCTGCATCGCTTCGATCTCGGCGGCGAGATCGGGGCTCTCCTGCGCGTAGGCGATCAGCCGGCTCTCCCAGGCGGCGCGCGCCTCGGCGCCGCGGGCGCCCACGCCCTCGGCGAAACGCTCGCGGACGCCCTCGGGGACGAGGAACTGGGCGTCCTCCGGCCAGCCGTAGGCACGCTTCGTCTCCCGCACCTCCTCCTCGCCGAGCGGCTCGCCGTGGGCCGCGGAGGTGTCGACCTTATGCGGCGAGCCATAGCCGATGTGACTGTCGACGATCAGCAGAGTCGGGCGCCCCTCCTCGCCCTTGAACTCCTCGAAGGCGGTGGCGATCAGGTCGGTGTCGTTGGCGTCGCCGACATGGACGACGTTCCAGCCGTAGCCGCGAAAACGGGTGGCGACATCGTCTTCGTAGGCGAGGCTGGTTTTCCCGTCGATCGTGATGTGGTTGTTGTCGTAGATCCAGCAGAGGTTGTCGAGCCGCAGGTGGCCGGCGATCGATGCCGCTTCGCCGGAGACGCCCTCCATCAGGCAGCCGTCGCCGGCGATCGCGTAGACGTCGAAGCCGAAGAGGTCGGCACCGTAGCGGGCCGACTGCCACTTGCCCGCGATCGCCATCCCAACCGAGGTGGCGACCCCCTGCCCGAGCGGTCCCGTGGTCGTCTCGACGCCCGAGGTCCAGCGGTACTCGGGGTGGCCGGGGGCGCGCGAATCGAGCTGGCGGAAGCTTTCGATGTCGGCGAGGCCGACCGAGGGCTCGCCGACGACCTCGTAGTCGGGGTCCACCGCTTTCACCCCGGCCAGGTGGAGCAGAGCGTAGAGCAGCATCGAGGCGTGGCCGGCCGAGAGGACGAAGCGGTCGCGACCGGGCCAGATCGGATCCTCCGGGTCGAAGCGCAGGAAGCGCTGCCAGAGCGTGTAAGCAAGCGGGGCCAGCGCCATCGGCGTCCCGGGATGCCCGGAGTTGGCCTTCTGGATCGCGTCGATCGAGAGGGTGCGGATCGTGTCGATGCAGAGCTGGTCGATGTCGCGGTCGGCGGCCATCCGTGCGGATCCTATTCCCGCCCGCCGACTTCGTCTCACTTCCGCCGACGGGACCCAAAGCGGCCATATAGGCCGCTTTGGGTCCCGTCGGCGGGGAGGTCATGGTTCGATGCGAGTGACGGTGCCGTCGCCGTTGTTGGCGACCCAGACCGCTTCCTCGCCGACCACGACCGCGCCGGGATTGGGGCCGACGGCGACCGGGTCGCCTTCGACTTCGCCGCCGGCGAGGCCGATGCGGCTGACGCTGCCTTCGCTCGCGTTGGCTACCCAGACGACGTCGGTGCCGGCGTCGATCCCGCCCGGCCGACCGCCGAGTTCGATCGGCTCGCCGAGGCGGGCGTTGACTGACGGGTCGACGCGGGCGACGCTGGCGCCGCGGCTGTTGGCGACCCAGACGAGGCCGTGGCCGACCGTGATCCCGGCGGGGCCCCGCCCGACCTGGATCGGGGCGCCGGCCAGGGCGCTGCCGAGGTCGATGCGGCGGACCGCACCGGTCGAGGCGCTGCTCACCCAGAGGCCGCCGGCGCCGACGGCGAGCCGCAGCGGCGCCGCGTGGGGAACGATGCCCTTTCTGAACATCCGGTTGCTTGCGGCGTTGATCGCGATGATCCCCGCCCCGGTCTCGTCCGCAACCCAGACACGGCGGTCGCCGAAAGCGATCGCGCCGGGCCTGCCGCCGACGTCGATCCTGGCGAGCACCCTGCCACTGTCAGGATCGACGCGGAGCACCGCGCCGTGGCGGGGGTCGGAGACCCAGACCGAGCCGGCGCCGAAGGCGACACCGGAGATTCCGGCACCGAGCTGCACCGGATCGCGCACTTCGAGCGAGTCGGGATCGATCGCGGAGAGCGTCCCGTCGGCCGCGCTCGTCGCCCAGACGGTGCCACCGCCGACCGCCAGTCGCAGCGGGCCCTTGCCGACCGCGATCGGCGAGGAGACCGAGGCGCCGCCCCCGCCGAGCAGGGTGAACGCCAGCGCGACAGCGCCGGCGACCAACGCCACCGAGGCCCCCAGCCACTGGACGCGTTTCGAGCCGAACCGCCAGCGGCCCAGGCCTACACCGCTCACCCGCGGCAGGCGCAGGGTGCGGCGCTCGCGTGCGCCGGAGCCGGAGAGCACCCTGGTCGGCGCCGGCGTCGCGCCCGCCCGCCGCCCGGCCGCCTCGATCAGCTCTCCCGCCGTGCGGTAGCGCTCAGCCGGGTCTTTCGCCACGGCGCGCTCGATCACCGCGTCGAGGCCGCGCGGCATCTCGGGCTCGGCGTCGCCGTCGGCACGGGCGAAGGGGGCGATCCCGGTCAGCGCCTCATAGAGCACACAACCGAGGGCGTAGACGTCGGCGGCCGGCCCGACCCGCCCCCCGCGCCACTGCTCGGGCGCCATGTACTCGACCGTGCCGACAACCGAGGTGCCGCTGGCGCCCCCGGTGCCGTAGGCCTTGGCGAGGCCGAAATCCGAGAGGTAGGCACGGTCGCCCTCGACCAGGATGTTGTGGGGCTTGACGTCGCGGTGGACGATGCCGGCGGTGTGGGCGGCGTCGAGCGCCTCGGCAACCTGGCCGAGCAGGGCGATCGCCCGCGGCGGCTCGAGCGGGCCCTCGCGGTCGATCTGCTGGCGCAGGTCGCCACCCTCGATCAACCGCATCGCGACGATCAGCTCGCCGTCTTCCTCGCGGGCGTCGTAGACGGGCACGACAGCCGGGTGGTCGAGCTTCGCCGCGAGCCGCGACTCGCGCAGGAAGCGCTCGCGGAATCCCTCCTCCTCGGCGAGCTCGCGCGCGATCACCTTGAGCGCCACGGGCCGATCGAGCGCCAGCTGGGTCGCCCGGTAGACGACGCCCATGCCGCCGCGGGCGATCAGGGAATCGATGCGGTAGCCGGCGAGCGTCGAACCGATGGCGGGCTCTGGCACCGGGCGGTTATATCGCCGCGCAACGACGAAGGGCCCCCTCCGGTGAGGAGGGGGCCCTTCGCGCCGGCGGCCGAGAGCGACTGCGGGGAGTCCGCCCTAGCGCCGCACCGGCTGCCAGGCGATCACGGAGCCGATCGTCGTCGTCACTTCGCCGCCGCTGGAGCCGACGACTTCGGTGAAGGCGCGTTGGCCCGTAGCGACGTCGATCACCGAGAGCGACTCCTCCTCTTTGTCGGCGGTGAAGACGGCGACCTGACGCCCGTCGGAGGAGAACACCGCGTTGGTCTGCGACTGGTCGGGCAGGTCGGCCAGCTTGCGGCCCTGGCCGCCGAGCCGCTTCACCCAGAGGCCTTGGTCGCGGCGGAAGAGCAGCGTGCGGCCACTCGCGGTCGCGTCCTCAACGAAGGAGGAGCCGGCGCCGGCGATCACCTTGCGGACCTTCTCGCCGTCCTCGTCCATCTTGTAGATGTCGGCGAAGGCGGCCGGCCCTTCGCTGCTCTCGCCGCGGCTGAAGACGACGGTCTCGTCGAGGTTGCGCGGCGCGAACTCGTCGATCCCGCTCGTCCGGGTGAGGCGCCGCAGGCGGATGCCCGCGGGCCGCACCGAGTAGATGTCGTCGGCCGTGCCACCCCCCGTTTCGGGCGTGCTGCGCACGAAGTCGATCGTGCAACCGTCCGGGGAGATCGAGGCTTCGTGGTCGTCGTCGGGAGATGCGGTGAGCTGGTGGGCCGCCGAGCCGCCGACCTTGACCGTGTAGAGGTCGCGCGGCGCTCCCGCCGTCGCGCGGCGCTCGAAGAGCACGTAGCGACCGTTCGGCGAGACCAGCGGCCTGCCATCGATCTCCGCCCCGCTGGTCAGCTGGCGCTGGCCCGAGCCGTCCGCGCGCATCGACCAGACGTCGCCGTCGCGGACGAAGGCGATCGTGTGGCCGTCGGCCGAGAACGACGGTTCGCGGTCGGCGGGATCTTCGGTCAGCTGGTTGAGATGGCCTTCGCGGGACGCGTAGAGCCCGCCTTCGGGCGCTTTCGGTTCGGACGCTTTGCCTTCGACTTCGGCTTTGGGTGGCACGGCGGTCCTGACCATCGAGAAGACGATGGCCCCGCTCCGCGCCGAGGCGGAAGCCGGAAGCGCTGCGGCGCAGAACGCGACGAGCGCAGCGAGGACGGACGTGAGTGTGGTCTTGTTGAGCATCGGACTCCCCTTTCGGGTGGATTGCGTTTGCACCACCGATGCTCGGGCGCCCAGCCGTACGCGAAAACGACACCGCCGACCCCAACCGAGCCACGTCTGGCCCGGCTCGGGCCATTTGGGGTGCCGGGCGCCTCTCGCCCTGACAAACGGCGCCCTAATGAGGGCGCCGTTTTGAGTATCCGCCAGTTCGAGAGGCGCCCGGCACCCCTGACACGTCAGCCCCGGTCAAGACCCAGCTCTAGTACTCGAGCAGCTATCAGGCGGGGACGGTCGCGGCCGGCTTCGCCCGAGATGTCGAGCTTCGCCGCCAGAGCGTCGAGGCGGCGCTGGGCGGTGCGCTCGCTGACGTGCAGCTCGGCGGCGATCTCGGCCCGCGTCGCGGGGCGGCCGGCGAAGGCGCCCTCGCTGCGGTAGGGCGCAACCAGGGCCCTCGCCGTCGCCCGCTCCTCTTCGCTGAGCGGGACGGAGGGCGAGGTCGCGGCGACTGTGCCGCCCGCGCGCCCGGAAACCGGCTCGGAGACTTCGAGCCGGTGGGACCCGACGAGGAGCGTGTCGCCATCGCGCAGGCGACGCGGTCGGTCGAGCGGCTCGCCGTTGAGCGCCGTCCCGTTGCGGCTGTCGAGGTCGGTCGCCATCAGCGCCCCACCGCGGTTCTCGATCTCCAGGTGGTGCCAGGAGACCGCCTCGTCTTCGAGTGGAACGTCCGCCTCGGGGTCGCGGCCGACGACGGTGCGCGGGGTGGCGAGGGCCGCTGAGCGGGGTGGCTCCCCTCCGGGCCCCGAAATCCAGATTCGCGCGTCCATCTCGCCGCGAGCATAGAGTCCGGCCCGGTGAGCGACAGGGACGCGGAGAAGCGCCTCGCGGCCGAAGCGGCAGCCGAGCTGGTCGAGAACGGGATGACCGTCGGCCTCGGCACCGGTTCTACGGTCGCCCACCTGCTGCCGGCGATCGCGCGGCGGGTCCTGACCGGAATCCGCTGCGTGGCCACGTCCGTTGCGACCGAGGAGCAGGCGCGCGAGCTCGGCATCCCGGTCGAGCAGTTCGGCGAGCTCTCCCGCCTCGACATCGCGATCGACGGTGCCGATGAGGTGGCGCCCGACGGCTGGCTGATCAAGGGTGGCGGCGGCGCCCACCTGCGCGAGAAGATCGTCGCCGCCGCCGCCGACCGCTTCGTCGTCATCGCCGACTCGAGCAAGCCGGTAGAGGAGCTCTCGTGGCCGGTGCCGCTCGAGCTCTTCGCTTTCGGCCTGCGCTCGACGCTTGCCCGCCTCGGTCCCGAGGTCGAGCTGCGCGAGGCCCCGCGCAGCCCCGACGACGGCGTGATCGCCGACTACCGCGGGCCGATCGGAGATCCCGCCGCCCTCGCGGCGCGCCTCGAGGCCGATCCCGGCGTCGCCGCCCACGGCCTCTTCCCGCCGGATATGGTGAGCGACCTGCTGGTGGGGTATGGGGGTGCCGTGACGCATAAGACGTTCAGCTGACTTCCCAAGGAGACCCGATATGAGCGACTTCACCGGCCTCTCGATCGCTGGCCGCATTGCCACCGCCACCGACCCCGACTGGGACGAAGCGCGCGCCGGCTGGAACCTTGCCGCCGACCAGCGCCCGGAGGCCGTCGCCTTTGTCGAGAGCGTCGAGGACATCGCGGCGGTGGTGCGCTTTGCCGCCGACAAAGGGCTCCGGATCGCCGGCCAGGGCACCGGCCACGGCGCCGCGGCGCTGGCCAGCTCGCTCGAGGGAGCGATCCTGGTCAAGACCGAGCGCATGTGCGGAGTCGATGTCGACTCCGGATCGCGGATCGCGCGCGTCGAGGCCGGCGTGCTCTCCGCCGAGCTGGGCAAGGCGGCAAACGAGCACGGGCTCGCCTTCATGCCCGGCTCCTCGCCCGACGTCGGGGTGATCGGCTACACGCTGGGTGGCGGGCTCAGCTGGTTCGGCCGCGCCCACGGCTTTGCCTGCAACCGCGTCGCGGCGATCGAGCTGGTCACGGCCGACGGCGAGGCGCGGACCGTCGACGGCGAGAACGACCCCGACCTCTTCTGGGCGCTGCGCGGAGGCGGTGGCGGCTGCGGAATCGTCGCGGCGCTGCGGGTCGAGCTGCTACCGATCGCCGAGGTCTACGCGGGGGCGCTGCTCTTCCCGGCCGCGGTCGGGACCGATGCCGTCCGCGCGTACCGCGACTGGGCCGCCGGGGTCGGCGAGGAGGTCACCTCGGTCGTCCGCTTCCTCACTCCTCCGCCCATCCCCGATGTGCCCGAGCCGCTGCGGGGCACGCCGCTGCTGACGATCGACGGCGCCTGCATCGGTGACGCGGCCGCCGGCCGCGCCGCCTTCGCGCCGCTGCGCGAGATCGGAGAGCCGATCATGGACACCTTCGCCCAGATGCCCAGCGCCGGGCTGAGCCACATCCACATGGACCCCGAGCATCCGGTGCCGGGAATCGGCGAGGGAATGACGCTCGCCGAGCTTCCCGAGGAGGCGATCGAGGCCTGGGTCGGGGTGGCCGGACCGGAGTCGGGTTCGCCGCTGTTGCTGAGCGAGATCCGCCAGCTCGGCGGCGCCCTGGGACGACCGGCGGAGAACGCCGGTGCCCTCTCCCACCTCGACGCTGGCTTCGTCATGTACAGCGTCGGGATGCCGATGACACCCGAGCTCGGCGAGGCGATCCCCCGTCACCTGGAGCGCATCGAGGACGCGATGCGGCCCTGGGCCGCCGTCGGCTCCTATTACAACTTCACCGAGCGCACCTGCGAGGTCGACGCGATCCTGCCGGCGGAGGTCTGCGCGCGGCTGGCCGAGGTCAAGCGCAGCTACGACCCCGAGGATCGCATCGTCGCCAACCACGGGGTATCGCTGGAAACCGCCTAGCGCCGCAGGCCCCTTCGAGCGAGGTTGGCGCGAGAAAGGGACTCATAGTGGTACGCTTTGCCCACTATGGCCTTCGTGGTTCCAACCCGCCGAGGAAGGTTCGAGGTGCGCGAGTCGCGCACCACCCCGCGCGGTCCTCGCAGCGAAACGCTTGCCTCGTTTCGAGAGCTGACGGACGAGGTGATTTCCAAGGCTCGCGCGAAGGCTGCTAACCCACCGAGCGTGGAGGAGCTGCGGCGGGCGGCGCGGCGCGCTGGCGCGCCGGTCGCGAGAGCGCCGGTCGAGCAAGCCGCGCGCGAGCTGATCGCCGAGCTTGCCAGGGGCCAGCGGCTCGGACCACCGCTGCGAGAGATCCTGCTCGAACTGCTTCAGCGCGGCTATCGAGAGGACGCGTCGCCATCGCCGGCGAACGAGGCAGCTCGCGCAGTGGTGATGTGGATGGCAGCCACTCCAGAGGAAAGGGGCCGCGCGCTATTCGACCTCCTCCTTCTCGCCGACGCACTGCCCTCGGGCGGACGACGAGGCAAGCCACTTCGTTTTCCCCGGCTCGACGTGCGGAGCGAGACGTGAACGACGAGCCGTCCCTCCCCGAGAAGGTCATCGTCATCCACGAAGCGCTTGACGAGGCCATGGTCCCGCACGCCCTTGGCGGCGCTCTGGCCCTCGCCTATTACGCCGATCCCCGCGCGACGATCGACATCGACATCAACGTCTTCCTCCCCACCGAGCGCTGGCCAGACGTCATCGATGCGCTCGAGACGCTCGGGGTTAGCGTCACCGACCTAGATGAGCCAGCCCTGGTGAGAGATGGCCAATGCCGCCTCTGGTGGGGCGACAACGCGGTCGACCTCTTCTTCTCTTACAGCCCGATCCACGAGGAGATGAAGAGAGAAGCGCGACGGGTTCCATTCGCCGAGGTCACCGTGCCGATTCTCAGCCCCGAGCACCTGGCCGTCTGCAAGGCAATGTTCGACCGCCGCAAGGACTGGCTCGACATAGAGCAGATGCTGATCGCCACCGACGAACTCGATACCTCCAAGATCGAAGGCTGGCTCGAACGCATGGCGGGGCCTACCGACCAGCGTCTGGGGCGCCTGCGGGAACTCGCCGCTGCCGACCTGGCCGACCGGCCCTTGCGTCCCGCCTAGCCAGGGGCCGCACCCTCGTCCGCGACGACGGCCATGTCCTCGTTCTCGACCCGGCCGGCGGGGATCGAGGAGTCGCGGGCGAGGAGCTTGGCGAGGGCATCGCGCTTGTCGGCGCCGGTGATCAGCCAGACGATGCGGCCGGCCTCGGCCAGCGCCGGATAGGTGAGCGTCATCCGGCGGTGACCCTGGTATTCGGTCTCGGTGAGCGCGACTCGGCGGTCGGTCACCTCGAGCACCGGATCGCCGGGGACGAGCGAGGCCGTGTGTCCGTCGGGACCGAGGCCGAGGTGGATGCAGTCGAAGCGCTCGGGCAGGGAGCTTTCGTACTCGCGGGCCGCTGCGTCGAGGTCGCGGCTCGTCACCGGCATCGGCCGCAGCGCCGACTGGTGGTCGATCGAGAGCCCGAGCACCATGTGGGTGAGGTTGCGCTCCTCGCTGCCCGGGGAGGCGATCCGCTCGTCGACCTGAAACAGCTCGGTCGCCTCCCAGGGCATCTCCTCTAATTCGCCGAGGATCGCCAGCATCGCCCACGGCGAGCGGCCGCCGCTCATCGCCAGCGAGAAGGGCCCCGGGCGCGAGGCGAGGGTGGCGGCCCCGGTGGTCGCGATCAGCTCGGCGGCGCGCCGCGCCGCCGCCCGCTCATCGGCGACGACCTCGAGATCGATCGCCACCGGCCGCCGCCTAGCTCGGCTTCTCGTCGTGGCCGCCGAACTGCTTGCGCATCGCCGAGAGCACCTTGTCGGCGAAGTCGTCGAGGCCCCGCGAGGCAAAGCGCTCGTACAGGGCGGCGGTGAGGACCGGGGCCGGCACGCCCTCGTCGATTGCCGCGATCGAGGTCCAGCGCCCCTCGCCCGAGTCGGAGACGCGGCCGGCGAACCCGGCGAGGTCGGGCGATTCGCGCAGCGCCGCCGCAGTCAGGTCGAGCAGCCAAGAGCCGATCACGCTCCCCCGTCGCCAGACCTCAGCCACCTCGGCGACGTCGATGTCGTACTGGTAGTACTCGGGCTGCTCGAGCGGCGCCGTCTCCGCGTCGGCCTCGCGCTGGGCCTTGCCGGCATCGGCGTTCTCGAGGATGTTGAGCCCCTCCGCGTAGGCCGCCATCATGCCGTACTCGATCCCGTTGTGGACCATCTTCACGAAGTGGCCCGCCCCGTTCGGGCCGCAGTGCAGGTAGCCGTTCTCGGCCGGAGAGGGGTCGCCCGAGCGGCCCGGCGTACGCCCTGCCGACTCGACTCCCGGCGCCAGCGAGGCGAAGATCGGGTCGAGCCGCTCGACCGCCCGGTCCGGCCCGCCGATCATCAGGCAGTAGCCGCGGTCGAGGCCGAAGACGCCGCCGCTGGTACCGCAGTCGACGAAGTCGATGCCCTTCTCCTCCAGCATCGCCGCGCGCCGGATGTCATCGCGGTAGTAGGAGTTGCCGCCGTCGACGATCGCGTCGCCGGGCTCGAGGGCGGCCGCCACGTCGGCGACCGTCTTCTCGGTGATCTCGCCGGCCGGGACCATCACCCAGACCGAGCGCGGGGCGCCCAGCTTCGCCGCCAGGTCCTGCAGTGAACCCGCCCCCTCGGCCCCCTCAGAGGCCAGGGCGGCGACCGCGTCGGGGTCGACGTCGTAGACGACACAGCGGTGGCCGTCGCGCATCAACCGCCGCGCCATGTTGGCTCCCATCCGCCCGAGGCCTACCATTCCCAGCTCCATGGGCTCCACCCTACCCGCCGACGTGCTGACGATCTTCGGCATCACCGGAGATCTGGCGCGCAAGATGACCTTCCGCGCCCTCTACAAGTTGGAGAAGCGCGGCAAGCTCGACTGCCGGATCGTCGGCGTGGCGATCGACGAGTGGGACGAGGAGCGGCTGCGAGAGCACGCCCGCGAGGCGATCGCGGCGACCGTCGAGGACCCCGACGAGGACGTCTTCGGCCGCCTCGCCGGCCGCCTCTCCTACGTGCAGGGCGACTACGCCGACGCCGAGACCTTCAAACGCGTCGGCGAGGCGATCGGCGAGGCCCGTTCGCCGGTCTTCTACCTCGAGGTGCCGCCGGTGCTGTTCGCCACCGTCGTCCACGGCCTCGCCGCCGCCGGCCTCACCGAGAACGCGCGGGTCGTGATCGAGAAGCCGTTCGGCCACGACCTCGAATCCGCCCGCGCCCTCAACCGCGACCTCCACGGCGCACTGAAGGAGGAACAGATCCTCCGCATCGATCACTTCCTCGGCAAGGAGCCGGTAATGGACATCTCCTACATGCGCTTCGCAAACGCGCTGCTGGAGCCGGTCTGGAACCGACAGAACGTCGCCTTCGTGCAGCTGACGATGGCCGAGGACTTCGGGGTGGAGGATCGCGGCCGCTTCTACGAGCCGGTTGGGGCGCTGCGCGACGTCGTCCAGAACCACATCCTGCAGGTGATGGCCCTGGTCGCGATGGAGCCCCCGGCCGGCAACCAGCCCGACTCGATCCGCGACAAGAAGCTGGAGCTGTTCAAGGCAGTGCGCAGCGCCGACCCGAAGAAATACGTCCGCGGGCAGTACGACGGTTACCGCGAGGTGGAGGGCGTCGCCGGCGACTCCACCACCGAGACCTACGTCGCCCTCGAGCTGGCGATCGACAACTGGCGCTGGAGCGGCGTGCCGTTCTTCATCCGCGCCGGCAAGGAGATGCCGTTGCGGGCGACCGAGGTGACCGTGGCCTTCAAGCGGCCGCCGCCGCTCGGCGTCGGCAGCGGTACGCGGCCGGACCGAAATGAGATGACGATCAGGATCGACCCCGAGCCGGGTGCGCGACTCCGCCTCCTGGCCAAGAAGGCCGGCGAGGAGGCCGTCGAGCCGGCCGACCTCGAGGTGCTCTTCGAAAAGGAGCCGGGCGTCGAGCCCGAGCCCTACGAGCGCCTGCTCGACGACGCCCTGCACGGCCGCACCGAGCTCTTCACCCGCGAGGACACGGTGGAGGAGACCTGGCGCATCGTGCAGCCGCTGCTCGAGGATCCCGGCGCGGTCCACCCCTACTCGCGCAAGAGCTGGGGACCGGTCGAGGAAGCGGCCAAGCTGACCCGCGGCATCTGCCAGTGGCATGACCCCTGGCTACCCAATACCTAGCCGCCTGCTAGGAGGGATTGGCGAAACCCCCGCACACATCCGGCTGGTCGAGTTCACAGTTCGGTTACCTGAGAGCCACAGCTCCGATACATGCGGGCCACCTGGCGAACTTAGCTTCGCACGCGCGTATCCAAAATCGAGACGAAAGGACGTCGGATGAAACGCGCATTCCTGTTGTTGGTGTTCTTGGCGGCCGCCCTCACCGCGGTGCCGTTGGCGAGCGCCGATCCCGGACAGGGGGCCAGCGACGACGGGCCCGGCCCGATCACCTACGCCGTGATCGGCGACACGCCCTACGGCACGCCGCAGCTAGAAAACTTCCCCAACGACGTCGCCGAGATCAACGCGGATCCGAACGTGCGCCTGGTCATGCACCTCGGGGACATCAAGAACGGCTCGAGCCTCTGCACGACGAGCTACTTCGAAACGATCCGCTCCGATTTCGACGGCTTCGTCGATCCGCTCGTCTACACGCCCGGCGATAACGAGTGGACCGACTGCCACCGCGCCAACAACGGCTCGTTCTGGCCGGCCGGTCCGGTGCTGAACGGTGACAGCCGCCCGGCGCGCCTCGCCGAGATCCACCGGATCTTCTTCGATCAGCCCGGC
>Ga0070711_100001468_pt1 | contig 12957 bp, 6 predicted proteins | sample LARL53metaG_FD_65452 | JGI IMG/M metagenome (GOLD analysis project Ga0070711, IMG submission 65452) | Corn, switchgrass and miscanthus rhizosphere microbial communities from Kellogg Biological Station, Michigan, USA - LAR L5-3 metaG | ecosystem: Host-associated > Plants > Roots > Rhizosphere ... | reverse complement strand
GAGGCCCGGCGGATGGAGCTCGGCGCCGCGGCCGAACAGGAACAGCTCGCGGCCGACCGGATCGATATCACGCTGCCGGGCCGCCGGCCTCGACCGGGGTCGGTGCATCCGCTCACCCTCGTCGAGCGCGAGATCGTCGACATCTTCATCTCGCTCGGGTTCCGTGTGGTCGGCGGTCCCGAGATCGAGGATGACTGGCACAACTTCCAAGCGCTCAACATCGCGCCCGACCACCCTGCGCGCACGATGAAGGACTCGCTGTACGTCGCGATCCCCGGGCACCCGGAACTGCTGCTGCGGACCGAGACGTCGGCTGCGCAGATCCGGACCATGCAGTCGCAGCCGCCGCCGGTGTACATCGTGTCGCCCGGGCGTGTCTACCGTCGCGAGACGGCCGACGCGACGCACCTGCCGGTCTTCACACAGGTCGAATGCCTGGTGGTCGACGAGGGCATCACGTTCGCGCACCTGAAGGGCACGCTCGAGGTGATGGCGAAGGCGTTGTTCGGCGAGCGGCGCCGCATCCGCCTCGGTCCGGCGTACTTCCCGTTCGTCGAGCCCGGTGCCGAGGTCGGCGTGAGCTGTTTCCGGTGCGACGGCGTGGGCTGCAGCGTGTGCGGCAACGGGTGGATCGAGCTCCTCGGCGCAGGCATGGTGCACCCGACCGTCCTGGAGAACTGCGGGTACGACGCCGAGCGCTACACGGGCTTCGCGTTCGGGCTCGGCGTCGAGCGCGTGGCGCTCCTGCGGTACGCGATCCCGGATATGCGCGTGCTGATCGAGGGCGACGTGCGGTTCCTGGAGCAGTTCGGGGTGACGCCATGAGGGTGCCGCTCGGGTGGCTCCGCGAGTTCGCGCCCACCGAGATGCCGGTCGACGAACTCGCCGACCTGATGACCCATCGCGGCGTGAAGGTCGAGGGCGTACTGCGTCCGTGGGCCGGGTTGGACGGCGTTGTGGCGGTGCGCGTGCTCGAGGTGCGCGATCATCCACGCTCCGACAAGCTGTGCATCGCGCGCATCCAGCACGGGTCCGGCGAGATCGACCTCGTCGTCGGCGTTCGGAACATGGTCGCGGGCGATCTCGTCCCCTGGGCGCCGCCCGGCGCGCGTGTGCCGGTGTTGGACGAGCCGCTCGGACGACGAGAGATCCGCGGCGTGATGTCCGAAGGGATGTTGTGCTCGCCGCGGGAGCTCGCGATCAGCGGCGACCACGAGGGCATCTTGATCCTCAACGACGAAGGCCTGGAGATCGGCGCCGACGTCGCGCACCAGTTCGAGCTCGATCTCCCGGTCCTCGATATCGAGGTCGAACCGAACCGGCCGGACTTCCTCTCGGTGCTGGGCGTCGCGCGCGAGGTCGCCGCCGCGACCGGCGTGGCGTTGCAGGTCCCCGAGCCCACCGTCGAGGAAACGGACGAGGTCGTCGCCGACGTGGTGCCGGTGACGATCGAGGCGCTCGACGCGTGTCCGCGGTACCTCGCGCGGATCGTCCGCGGGGTCGAGCATCGCCCTTCGCCGTTGCGCGCGCAGGCACGGTTGACGGCCGCGGGCATGCGTCCGATCGACGCGGTCGTCGACGCCACCAACTACACGATGCTCGAGCGCGGCCAGCCGCTGCACGGCTTCGACCTCGCGAGGCTCGCGGGTCCGGCCATCGTGGTCAGGCGGGCCGCCGACGGGGAGACGATGCGAACGCTCGACGACGTCGACCGGTCGCTCACCGCCGCCGACCTCTTGATCTGCGACGCGGATGGTCCGGTCGCCCTCGCGGGCGTGATGGGCGGACAGACGTCCGAGGTGACCGCCGAGACGCACGATGTGTTGCTCGAGAGCGCGTACTTCACTCGCGGCGGCGTTCTGCTCACCGCGAGGCGTCTCGATCTGCACTCGGAGGCGTCCCACCGGTTCGAGCGCGGTACCGATCCGGAAGGGCTCGAACAGGCGGCGACCCGGTGTGCGCAGCTGATGACCGCCTGGGCCGGCGGCACCGTCTCGCGCGGCCTGACCCAGGCAGGGGACGTCGCGCCACGGCGCTGGGTCTCGATGCGTCCCGCGCGCGCCGGCGTCCTGCTCGGCTATCGGGTCGAAACGGACGATGCCGCCGCGGTGTTCGACACGCTGGGCATGGCGCATCGGCCGTCCGGTGATGCGATCGAGGTCGAGGTTCCGGGCTACCGCACCGACATCGACCGCGAGGTCGATCTGATCGAAGAGGTCCTGCGGGTCCAGGGGTACGAGCGCGTCGGCAACGAGCTGCCGCGCGCCCCGCATCGCGGCGGGGTTCCGGACGACGTCGCGTTCCTCGCCCGTGCGAAGGACGCGCTCGTGCGGGCCGGTCTGCGAGAGATCCGTCCGGCGCCGTTCGCCTCGGCGCAGGACCTCGCGCTGTTCGGCGACGAGGACGCCATCGCCATCGCGAACCCGCTCCGTTCGGAGGAGGGATTCCTTCGGACGCGGCTCACGCCGGGTCTCCTGCACGCCATCGCGCGCAACCAAGCGCGCGGCGTCCCACAGGTCGCGCTGTTCGAGGTCGGCACCACGTTCCGGTCGGGCGATCCGTTCCGCGAGCAGTCGAAGCTCGGGTTCGCGATGGCGGGGCTCTCGTCCACCGATTGGTCGACGCCACGAAAGGCGTTCGACGTGCTGGATGCGACGGGAGTCCTCGAGGCGGTGCTCGGCGAACTCGGCGTCACCGGATGGCGGTTGGAACCCGATGCGGGCTCGCCGTTCCACCCCGGCCGGTCGGCGCGCGTGTCGGTCGAGGGGACACATCTCGGCGTCGTGGGGGAGATCCACCCGCGTGTCGCCGCGTCGCTCGAGATCGACGGCCGCGTCGCGGCGGGGGCCATCGGCCTCACACCGCTTCGGGCCGCGGCCGGTGAGCAGATATCCGAGTTCCGCGACGCGCCACGGTTCCCCCCGGTGCGCCGCGATCTCGCCTTCGTCCTGTCTGCCGACGTCGCGTACAGAGACGTGCGCGACGCACTTGTCGAGGCCGGCGGCCCGGTGCTCGATACGTGCACCTTGTTCGATGTGTTCGAGGGCGCGCCGCTCGAGCCCGGCACCCGGTCGCTCGCGTTCGCCGTGCAGCTCCGCGCGCCGGATCGAACGCTCACCGATGACGAAGCCCAGGCCGCGATCGACCGCATGGTCGCCGTCGTCGGCGATCGGTTCGGCGCCAGCCTGCGCACGGGCTGACGGCCGCCGCAGCCACCCGACTACACTCGAGCGCCATGGCCCGTGGCTATCTGTCCGTCGACGACCTCTCCGCTCCCGAGCTTGGATCCGTGCTGTCGCTCGCCGGCAAGCTCAAGGCCGACCGCCAGATGCACGGGGACGCGTTCGCGGGCCGTTCCGCGGCGCTGATCTTCGAGAAGTCCTCGACGAGGACGCGTGTCTCGTTCGAGGTCGGGGTCGCGCAACTCGGCGGGCACCCGATCACGCTGTCGTCCGGCGACCTCCAGCTCGGCAGGGGCGAGACGATCGAGGATACGGGACGGGTGCTCTCCCGCTACGTCGATGTGATCGTGCTGCGGACCTTCGAGCAGGAGCGGCTGGAAGCGCTGGCGGGTGCCGCCTCGATCCCCGTGGTGAACGCCCTGTCGGACTTCGAGCATCCGTGTCAGGCGCTGGCGGACCTGCTGACGATCGAAGAGCATCTCGGCGGCTTGGCCGGCCGCATCCTGACCTACGTCGGCGACGGCAACAACGTCGCGCACTCGCTCCTGCTCGCCGGGGCGAAGGCCGCGATGACCGTTCGTGTATCGACGCCGGTGGGGTTCGAGCCGATCCCGCAGGTCGTCGAGCGCGCGGAGGAGATCGCCGCAGAAACGGGCGGCTCGATCGAAGTGGGCACCGACCCCGCGGCGGCCGCGTCAGGCGCGCATGTCCTCTATACGGACGTGTGGGCGAGCATGGGTCAAGAAGCGGAGGCCGAGGAGCGCGCGCTGATCTTCCGCCCGTATCAACTGAACGAGGCGCTGATCGATGTCGCGGACCCCGGTGTGCTGGTGATGCACTGCCTGCCCGCACATCGCGGCGAGGAGATCTCCGACCGCGCGATCGACGGCGACCGGTCCGTCGTGTTCGACCAGGCGGAGAACCGCTTGCATACGCAGAAGGCGCTGCTCGTCTTCCTGTTCGGCCTGGCCTGAGCGCGTGAGCGCGGCGCTCCCGCGTCGATGGTTCGACCGGCCCTCGATCACGGTCGCACCCGCGTTGATCGGCAGGCATCTGGTCCGGCGGTTCCCCGACGGCTCCCAGGCGCGTGTCCGGATCGTTGAGACGGAGGCCTACCGCGCCGATGACCCCGCGAGCCACTCGTTCCGGGGACCGACCGCGCGCAACCGAACGATGTTCGGCTCGGCGGGCCACCTCTACGTGTATCTGATCTACGGGATGCACCACTGCCTGAACGTCGTCACCGGCGGATCCGACCGGGCGTCGGCCGTGCTGCTCCGTGCGGCCGAACCGCTCGAGAATCTACCGATGCTCGCGGCGAACCGTGGCGTCACGGACGCGCGCGCGCTCTGCCGCGGACCCGGCCGGCTCGCGCAGGCGCTCGCCATCGATCGGTCGCTCGATGGGATCGACCTGCTGACGTCGGACGAGCTGTGGATCGAACCGGGAACGGCCGTGCCGCGCTCACGGCTGGACGTGACGCCGCGGGTGGGCATCTCGGTCGCGACCGAACGCCCGTGGCGGTGGCTGGAGGCCGGTTCGCGGTGGACGACGACGCTTACGCCCCGGCGGGCGCCCGGGCGACGGTGATCGTGACCGTGCTCGTCTGTTCCTTCGACGTGCCGGCGGCGGGGTCCTGGTAGATCACGGTGCCGACGGGCTGCGTCGACGCTTCCGACACGCTCTTCACGTAGAAGCCCGCCTGCGTCAAGGCCGCGGTCGCGTGCTGCTCGTCGAACCCGATCACGGAGGGCACCAGCACGCTTTGCAGCGTCGTCGGCGACGTGCAGGTCTGCGTCGGCTCGGTCCCCGCGACGTAGTTGAGGCTCTCGATGTGATTCGGCGGGGTGAATTGGTTCGGCAGACACGCGGGATCTTGCGTCACGTCGACGGCGACGGTCACGTAGTGCACCTCCGGCGTCGGGAACGCGTCCGGAGGCAGGGTGGCGGTCGCCTTCTCCATCAGGAGTCGCCAGATCTGCGCGGGCCAGGTGCCACCGAACACGGTGATCCTCGTGCGAGGCGGCTCCATCGGGATCTGCCCTTCGTGGAACCCGACCCATATCGCGGCCGAAAGCTGCGGCACGGCCCCGACGAACCACGCGTTGTCGTGGTTGTCGTCGGTGCCGGTCTTGCCGATCTGCGGTCTGCCGATGTTCGCCGCCGTCCCGGTGCCGTAGAGCACCACGTCTTGCAGGATGTCGTCCGCCGCCGCGGCGACCTGTGGATCAACGACCTGGTTGGGCTTGGGGTCGGCCTGCCAGAGCACCGTGCCGTCGGGACCGACCACCGACTCGACCGGGATCGGGTCGACCTGCTTGCCGCCGGTTGCGAGCGTGCCGTACGCACTCGCCATCTCGAGCGTGTTGGCTTCGTTCGAGCCGAGGACCGCGCTGTCGACGGCGAGCAGCGGCTTGGTCGGCTCGCCGACGTTGGTACAGCAGCGCATGCCCATCTGCTCGGCGGTGCGAACGACGGTGTCGGGCCCGAGCTGCTGGATCAGCTGCGCGTACACCGTGTTCACGGAGTCCTCGGTCGCGGTTCGCAGGCTGAGGGTGCCGTAGCCCTGGCCTTCCGCGTTCGTCACGTTCCACGTGCCGCCGCCGGGAAGCGGGAGGGAGATCGAGGCGGGCGCCGCGAACGTCGAGTCGGGGGAGTAGCCGTGCTCGAGCGCGGCGACGAGCGCGAACGCTTTGAACGCCGAGCCGGTCTGGCGTCCCGTGCCACCGGCGTCGGTCGCGAGGTTCACGCGCCCTGCGCCGGTGTTCGACCAGTACTCCTTGTCCTTACCGCCGATCATCGCGCGCACGTATCCCGTTCGCGGATCGACCACGGTGATCGCCGCGTCGGGGTCGCTGGGGTAATTCAAGATCTGTCGCACGGCGTTCTCGCCGGCGGCCTGGATGGCCGGGTCCAACGTGGTCGTGATCCGCAGCCCGCCGGTGAACAGCAGCCGGTACCGGTCATCGTACGTCTGACCGAACGCCGGGTTCGACAGGAACCACCGCTTGAAGTAGTCGACGAAGTACGGGAACGGGTAGCGGTCCTGCGAATCGTTGTGGACGACGGTGATCGGCTCGCGCCGGGCGGCGGCCTGCTCGGCCGGCGTGATCGTTCCCATCTGCGCCATGATCCGCAGCACGACGTTGCGTCGACCCTGCGCAGAGGCCGGCCGCACGAGGGGGTCGAAGTGGTTGGGCGCGGTGATCAGTCCGGCGAGCGTCGCCGATTGAGACAGGTCGAGTTCGCTCGCGTGGATCCCGAAGTACGTCTCGGCCGCCGCCTCGATCCCGTAGGCGCCCTCGCCGAAGTACACGGTGTTGAGGTAGTCGGTGAGGATCTCGTCCTTCGTGTACCGGTTCTCCATCTGCAGGGCGAGCGCCGCCTCGTCGATCTTGCGCCGGAGGTTCTGCGCGTCGCCCGTGTAGAGGTTCTTCGCGAGCTGCTGTGTGATCGTCGATCCGCCCTCGACGAAGCCCCCGTTCCCGATGTCGACGGCGAGGGCGCGGGCCAGCGCGAACAGGTCGACGCCGCCGTGTTCATAGAAGCGACGGTCCTCGATCGCGACCGTTGCGTCGCGGACCGACTGCGGCATCTGATCTTGGGTGAGGATCACCCGGTTCTCGGTCGCATGCAGGTCGGTGATCAGCGAGCCGTCGCTCGCGTAGATCGTCGACGTCTGGGCGAGCGGACGCTCCCGCTGGTCGTCCAGTCGGGGAAGATCACATGCGCCGGCCAGGAAGGCGAGCACCATGAACAGGGCGAGGGCGCGGGCCTTCACCATCGGCGCGAGCGTACCCCTGGCCTTTCGCGTTCCTGGGAGGCGGACCGACCTTGTGGCCGAGTGGATATGCCGATCTTGTGACGGCCCTGCGCGCACGGATCAGACAGGGCCCGCTGATAGCATCCGCGCGATGATGGCCGACCTCGATGACCTGCGGAGCGGCGCCGCCGAGATCATCCCCGCGGACGGGCTCGACGCGAAGCTCGCTCTCGGGCGACCGCTCCGGGTCAAGCTCGGCATCGACCCGAGCCGGCCCGACCTCACGCTCGGTCACTCGGTCGTGCTCGGCGCGCTCCAGCGCTTCCTCGACGCGGGCCACGAGGCGATCTTGATCGTCGGCGACTTCACGAGCCGCGTCGGCGATCCCTCGGGCAGGTCCGAGACGCGACCGATGCTGAGCGCCGGAGAGGCCGACGAGAACGCGCGGAGCTATCTCGACCAGGCCGGCCTGGTGCTCGACGTCGAGCGCGCGACCGTGCGTCGGAACTCGGAGTGGCTCGCCGAGCTCGACGCCGCGGACCTGGTCCGGCTCGCGTCGGTCACGACGATCGCGCGGATGCTCGAGCGCGAGGACTTCCGCGCGCGCTACGAGCGGAACCAGCCGATCAGCGTCGTCGAGTTCCTCTATCCGTTGCTCCAGGGCTACGACTCGGTGGCGGTCGAGGCCGATATCGAGCTCGGCGGGACCGACCAGACGTTCAACCTGTTGATGGGCCGCGAGGTCCAGCGCGCCTACGGTCAGGAACCGCAGGCGGTGCTCACCCTGCCGTTGATCGAAGGACTCGACGGCGTGCGCAAGATGTCGAAGTCCTTCGACAACTACGTCGGTCTGACCGAGCCGGCCGACGAGATGTTCGGCAAGCTGATGTCGCTGCCGGATGAGCTGATCGCGAAGTACGAGCTGTTGTGCACGGGCCTCGGCGCCGCCGACCACGAGCGGGTCGTCGCCGGTCTGGCCGACGGCTCGATCCACCCGAATGCCGAGAAGCGCCGGATGGCACGCACGATCGTCGAGCGCTTCCATGGGCCGGGGTCGGGGGACACCGCCGAGGCGGTCTTCGACAAGGTATTCCGCGCGCACGAGACGCCGGATGACATCCCCGATGTAGCCCTGCCCGCGGACGTCGTCACGGACGGGATGGTGTGGCTCCCGAAGGCGCTCGTGCTCGCCGGCCTCGCCTCGTCCAACGGCGAGGGCCGCCGGGCCATCGAGCAGGGAGGCGTCCGGGTCGACGGCGATCCCGTGGCGTCCGATACCCTCGAGATGCCCGTCGAGCTCCTGACGGGCCGGGTGCTCCAGGTCGGCCGGAGGAAGTTCGCCAAGATCGTCTCGATCGGGTGAGCCCTGCGGCGGAGGAGCTCCCGATCGCTCCGGTTGACGGGGTGGGCGAGACTGCTACCATCATCGGTCGGCGCGCGAACCCGTGCGAGTTCTCTTTCCCGCGCGGGGATACGTGCGCCGTTCGCACCTTGAGAACTGAACAGCGTGTGAATGCCAGTGCCTCGTCAGACCGAGGTTCGGTTCGCCGTGCCCCGGTCCTGACATTCCAAGAAACGCCGCCCGGCAACGGGCGGTCGGACAGGCCGGATCGAGGTGCCTCTCGAGCCGGCCAACTCCGAACGGAACACGGCCGACCCCGACGCCTTCGGGCAGCGGGTGAGGTCGGAATCTCTACGGAGAGTTTGATCCTGGCTCAGGACGAACGCTGGCGGCGCGCTTAACACATGCAAGTCGAACGGTGAACCGGGCTTCGGCCCGGGGATCAGTGGCGAACGGGTGCGTAACACGTGGGCAACCTGCCCCTCACTCTGGGATAACCCCGGGAAACCGGAGCTAATACCGGATACTCCGACCGGTCCGCATGGTCTGGTCGGGAAAAGTCCGCTGGTGAGGGATGGGCCCGCGGCCTATCAGCTTGTTGGTGGGGTAACGGCCCACCAAGGCGACGACGGGTAGCTGGTCTGAGAGGACGACCAGCCACACTGGGACTGAGATACGGCCCAGACTCCTACGGGAGGCAGCAGTGGGGAATCTTGCGCAATGGGCGAAAGCCTGACGCAGCGACGCCGCGTGGGGGATGAAGGCCCTCGGGTTGTAAACCCCTTTCGGCAGGGACGAAGCGATCGTGACGGTACCTGCAGAAGAAGCCTCGGCTAACTACGTGCCAGCAGCCGCGGTAAGACGTAGGAGGCGAGCGTTGTCCGGATTCATTGGGCGTAAAGAGCACGCAGGCGGTTTGGCAAGTCGGATGTGAAAACCCGAAGCTCAACTTCGGGCCTGCATCCGAAACTGCCCGACTAGAGGTAGGTAGGGGAGATCGGAATTCCTGGTGTAGCGGTGAAATGCGCAGATATCAGGAGGAACACCGGTGGCGAAGGCGGATCTCTGGGCCTTACCTGACGCTCAGGTGCGAAAGCTAGGGGAGCGAACAGGATTAGATACCCTGGTAGTCCTAGCCGTAAACGTTGGGTGCTAGGTGTGGGCGGTCATCAACCCCGTCCGTGCCGAAGCTAACGCATTAAGCACCCCGCCTGGGGAGTACGGCCGCAAGGCTAAAACTCAAAGGAATTGACGGGGCCCCGCACAAGCGGCGGAGCATGTTGCTTAATTCGATGCGACGCGAAGAACCTTACCTGGGCTTGACATGCAGGGTGAAACCCGTGAAAGCGGGCGCTCTTCGGAGCCTGCACAGGTGGTGCATGGCTGTCGTCAGCTCGTGCCGTGAGGTGTTGCCTTAAGTGGCGCAACGAGCGCAACCCCTGTCCTTAGTTGCCAGCGGATCATGCCGGGAACTCTAGGGAGACTGCCGGTGCCAAACCGGAGGAAGGTGGGGATGAAGTCAAGTCATCATGCCCCTTACGTCCAGGGCTGCAAACATGCTACAATGCTCGGTACAAAGGGCTGCGATCCCGCAAGGGGGAGCGAATCCCAGAAAGCCGGGCTCAGTTCGGATCGGGGTCTGCAACTCGACCCCGTGAAGTTGGAGTCGCTAGTAATCGCAGATCAGCACTGCTGCGGTGAATACGTTCCCGGGGCTTGTACACACCGCCCGTCACACCACGAAAGTGGGCAACACCCGAAGCCGGTGGCCTAACCCTTGTGGAGGGAGCCGTCGAAGGTGGGGCTCGCGATTGGGGTGAAGTCGTAACAAGGTAGCCGTACCGGAAGGTGCGGCTGGATCACCTCCTTTCTAAGGAGCCTTTGGCACTCCGACGCGCCGGCGAATGGTTCGGCGCACGTCGAAAGACAGTCGGAAGACTCCAGGTTGATGACACTGGCGCTCGTCGTTCGTCCTTCGGGTCGAGCTGCGAGCACACGCTGTTCAGCTTTGAGGGTGCGAACCCTCGGGCACCTTGAGAACTCGATAGCGAGCGCGAGCATCTAAACAGTCAAGTTATGAAGGGCTTACGGTGGATGCCTTGGCGCCAGGAGCCGATGAAGGACGCGTCTGGCTGCGAAAAGCTGCGGGGAGCTGCCGAGAGAGCTTTGATCCGCAGGTGTCCGAATGGGGAAACCCGGCTGGGGTCATGCCCAGTCACCCGTGTCTGAACACATAGGGCACGTGGAGGGAACCGCCCGAAGTGAAACATCTCAGTAGGGCGAGGAATGGAAAGCAACCGCGACTCCCCTAGTAGCGGCGAGCGAACGGGGATCAGCCTAAACCGGGGCGGTGTCAAGCCCGACGGCGTTGCCGTCCCGGTGTCGTGGGACCTACACGCACCCTCGTCGGAGGGTGCACGGAGTTACAAAACCGACGTCTAGACGAAGGCCATGGAAAGGGCCGCCACAGGGGGTAACAGCCCCGTAGTCGAAAGGCGATCGGTCTCCGCGTAGGGATCCCGAGTAGCACGGGACTCCTGGAATCCCGTGTGAATCTGGGGGGACCACCCCCTAAGGCTAAGCACTACCTGGCGACCGATAGTGAACCAGTACCGTGAGGGAAAGGTGAAAAGCACCCCGGGAGGGGAGTGAAAGAGCACCTGAAACCGTGAGCCTACAAGCAGTCGGAGCTCTCGCTGGGTTTCCAGTGGGGGTGACGGCGTGCCTTTTGAAGAATGAGCCGGCGAGTTAGCGGTACGTGGCGAGGTTAACCCTTCTGGGGTAGCCGAAGCGAAAGCGAGTCTGAAACGGGCGAACAGTCGCGTGCTCTAGACCCGAAGCCGAGTGATCTACCCATGGGCAGGTTGAAGCGAGGGTAAGACCTCGTGGAGGACCGAACCCACCAGGGTTGAAAACCTGGGGGATGACCTGTGGGTAGGGGTGAAAGGCCAATCAAACTCGGTGATAGCTGGTTCTCCCCGAAATGCCTTTAGGGGCAGCCTCGGGCGTTCTCCGACGGAGGTAGAGCACTGATTGGGCTAGGGGGCCTACAAGCTTACTGAACTCAGTCAAACTCCGAATGCCGTTGGACCAGAGCCCGGGAGTGAGGGCGCGGGGGCTAAGCTCCGTGTCCGAGAGGGAAACAACCCAGATCGCCAGCTAAGGTCCCTAAGTTCGTGCTAAGTGGGTAAGGATGTGAGATCGCAGAGACAACCAGGAGGTTGGCTTAGAAGCAGCCACCCTTGAAAGAGTGCGTAATAGCTCACTGGTCAAGTGGTCTTGCGCCGACGATGTAACGGGGCTCAAGCACGACACCGAAGCTGCGGGATCGTTCATATGACTCGGCCCTGGCGGGAGGCCGCCCGGGTCCAGGTCGAACGATCGGTAGGGGAGCGTTCCGATGCGTGTGAAGCGGCGGGGTAACCCAGCCGTGGATGCATCGGAAGTGAGAATGCCGGCACGAGTAGCGAAAGAGGGGGGAGGAACCCCTCCGCCGTATGTCCAAGGGTTCCTGGGGAAGGTTCATCCGCCCAGGGTTAGTCGGGACCTAAGCCGAGGTCGACAGACGTAGGCGATGGACGACTGGTTGATATTCCAGTACCACCTTGATCGCGACCCGGCCCAATCCAGGGCACTAAGGGAACCCCTTCGGGGGCTACCGACCAACCTGGTAGTAGGCCAGCGATGGGGGGACGCAGGAAGGTAGCTCGACCCAGGCGTTGGTTGTCCTGGGGCAAGTGCGTAGGGAGGCCTCCCAGGCAAATCCAGGAGGTCACATCCTGAGGCACGACGCCGAGCCGTTCAGGTGAAGCGAGTGATCCTATGCTGCCGAGAAAAGCCTCTAGCGAGTGATCAAGGTGCCCGTACCCCAAACCGACACAGGTGGACACGTAGAGAATACGAAGGCGATCGAGAGAACCCTGGTTAAGGAACTCGGCAAATTACGTCCGTAACTTCGGGAGAAGGACGACCGCAGTAGGGTGAAGGACCTCGCGTCCCGAGCTCGAAACGGTGGCACAAACCAGGCCCAAGCGACTGTTTACTAAAAACACAGGTCCGTGCGAAGTCGCAAGACGATGTATACGGACTGACGCCTGCCCGGTGCCGGAACGTTAAGGGGAGAGGTTAGTGATCCTTCGGGGTTGCGAAGCTTTGAACCTAAGCGCCGGTAAACGGCGGCCGTAACTATAACGGTCCTAAGGTAGCGAAATTCCTTGTCAGGTAAGTTCTGACCTGCACGAATGGCGTAACGACTTGGGCACTGTCTCAACCAGGGACTCGGCGAAACTGCAATACGAGTAAAGATGCTCGTTACCCGCGGAAGGACGGAAAGACCCCGGGACCTTTACTCTAGCTTGATGTTGCGTCTTGACATGCGTTGCGTAGGATAGGTGGGAGGCGTTGAAGCGGTGCTTCCGGGCATCGTGGAGCCAATGTTGAAATACCACCCTTCGTTTGTTGGGACCCTAACCCAGGCCCGTGATCCGGGTCGGGGACAGCGTCTGGTGGGGAGTTTAACTGGGGCGGTTGCCTCCTAAAGAGTAACGGAGGCGCCCAAAGGTTCCCTCAGCCTGGTTGGCAATCAGGCGTCGAGTGCAAGGGCACAAGGGAGCTTGACTGCGAGATCGACGGATCGAGCAGGAGCGAAAGCTGGGCCTAGTGATCCGACG
>Ga0070711_100001464_pt1 | contig 12964 bp, 1 predicted proteins | sample LARL53metaG_FD_65452 | JGI IMG/M metagenome (GOLD analysis project Ga0070711, IMG submission 65452) | Corn, switchgrass and miscanthus rhizosphere microbial communities from Kellogg Biological Station, Michigan, USA - LAR L5-3 metaG | ecosystem: Host-associated > Plants > Roots > Rhizosphere ... | reverse complement strand
AGAAATATTGCAGGGGTTTTGGGAAGAGGTGCTAGGTCATCCAAAAATCGGAATCTTTCAAAACTTTTTTGAGCTGGGAGGACATTCCCTCAAGGCCATGCAGGTGATGTCCCGGATCCAGAATGTGCTGAACCTGGAGCTGCCATTCCGCATACTTTTTGAGACACCTACTATCGCGGGCCTGGCAGCAGAGATTGAGAAGAGGCAAGGCGGAGATGTGCAGTCACAGGAACCCCCATTAGTGTCCGTCGAAGGTCTAGCAGGTTATCCGCTCTCGTTTGCGCAGCAGCGGTTATGGTTTCTACACCAGTTAGATCCGGACAGCGCGGCCTACAACGCTTGTATCGGAGTGCGGCTTATCGGGGAATTGGATGTTGATGCGGTGGATCGATGCCTGAACGAGATTATGCGGCGTCATCAGGTGCTGCGGACAAGCTTTCAGACGAAGGATGGTGAAGCCGTGCAAGTTGTCGGTGGGGCCTTGCCGGCTCGGCTGGAACTGATTGATCTCATCAATCTCGATATTCGAAAGGCAGAGCATGAACTTGAGCATCTGGCACTTGCACAAGCAGCAAAAGGTTTTGACCTTACACAAGGCCCGCTGCTCAGAACAATCCTGGTGCGAATGAAAGAACGCGAACATGTGCTTCTTGCCGCCATGCACCACATCGTGAGTGACGGGTGGTCAGCGGGAATTCTGATGCGCGAGTTCAAACATCTTTATGAGGCCTATCGAAAGGGGAAAGATTCGCCACTGCCGCAGCCGGCCATCCAGTATAAAGACTACGCTCTATGGCAGAGACACTGGATGCAAGGGGAAATACTTGACATGCATCTGGAGTATTGGCGTAAGCATTTGGCCGGTATGGAGATGCTCGAGCTCCCACTTGATCATGTGCGCCCGGCAGTTGCCAGTCATCGCGGCAGCAACGCCGCAGTGGATCTAGGCGAAGAATTGTCAGAAAAACTCCGGGCGTTGGGGCGACGTGAGGGTGTGACATTGTTCATGACGCTGCTGGGTGCGTATCAGGTGCTCCTCTCAGTTTACAGCGGGCAAGAGGACATTGTGGTGGGTACGCCCGTTGCCAACAGGAAACGGGTGGAAACTGAGGGACTCATCGGTTTTTTCGTCAACCACCTGGTTTTGCGCAACCAAGTTACGAAACAGTGGAGCTTCAACCAATTACTCCATGAAGTCCGCGAGGTCACGTTGGCCGCGTTTGCACACCAGGACCTACCTTTTGAAAGACTGGTGGAAGAACTTGCACCAGAGAGGACTTTGAGCCATGCGCCGCTATTTCAAGTGATTTTTGCGCTGCAAAACATGCCCCAAGAAGAATTACATTTGACGGGATTGGAACTATGCCCCTTTGGCATATCTCAGGAATTTGAAAAGTCCGATTTGAGCCTGGTATTCCACGACAGTACGCCTGTGCAGGGAACCTTGAAGTACGCCACCGATCTTTTTGAAGAGAGCACTGCAGTAAGAATGATCGAGCATTTCAAGAACATTGTCACCAGTATGTGCGCAGATCCCGAGCAGCGCATCGGAGAAGTGTCAGTCTTGAGTCGAGCCGAGCGGCGGCAGTTGCTGGCATGGCGGCCACAAACTTCCACGAACCAGGACAGGAAGAAGTGCATCCATACGTTCTTCGAAGAGCGTGTAACGGAGATCCCGGAAGCGATTGCGGTAATGTACGAAAAACAGAAGCTGACATATGCGGAATTAAATCAGCGCGCTAACCAACTGGGATGGTTCTTGCGAAGTCTGGGAGTCGGTCCCGAACTGCGTGTGGGTATCTGTATGGAACGCTCCTTGGAAACTGTCGTCGCGTTGCTGGGAGTACTGAAGGCGGGAGCAGCGTATGTTCCGTTGGACGCAGATCTTCCGGCGGATCGATTGGCAATAATGATGGAAGATGCGCAGATGGTTCTTTTGCTGACACATAGCCGTCTGATGAAAAAACTTCCGTCAACAACAATGCAGGTCATTTGCATAGACGAGAACTGGCCGATAATTTACAGCCAGCCTACCGGCAATATAGACGCCGGAGCAAGTGCTGAAAATCTGGTCTATGTGATCTACACATCGGGTTCAACTGGGCGGCCGAAAGGTGTGGGAATCGAGCACCGGCAAATCACGAGCTATGTAACTGCCATTATTGACCGCATCACTTTGAAAAAGTCCTGGACCTATGGGCTTTTATCGTCATTTGCCGCTGATCTTGGAAACACGATGTTATTTCCCAGCCTTTGCGTCGGAGGAACATTGCACGTCATCAGTGAAGATCGAGGCGAGGACGGACAGCTGTTAGTGAAGTATTTGAGCGAGTTCGATGGCTTGGATTGTCTCAAAATCACTCCAACACATCTGCATGCCTTGATGACGCTGGGAGGAGCCGGTGTACTGCCGCGGAAGCGCTTGTTGCTGGGCGGAGAAGCTACAAGATGGGAATGGTTGCATAATTGGCAAAAGAAACAGCCGGAATGCCGGATGTGGAATCATTACGGACCAACTGAATGTACAGTGGGCGTTTGCGTATACGAAGCCAGTACGCATACGGAAGATAATGAAGCAAAAATGAATGGAAATCTTCCACTTGGCAATGCACTCGACTGCAGCCAATTATATGTCCTGGATGATCAAGGCGAACTCGCGGCCCTGGGTGTTCCGGGAGAGCTTTGTATTGGAGGAGAAAGTGTGGGGCGTGGATATTTAAATGCGGTGGCTGCAACAGCTGAACACTTTGTGCCGGATCTGTACAGCGGAAAGCATGGAACACGTTTATATCGGACGGGAGACCGCGCCAGGTGGAGGCGGCCCGGAGAACTGGAATTTCTTGGCCGCCTGGATGAACAGGTGAAGTTGCGGGGATATCGCATTGAGAGTGCAGAGATAGAAGCTGTCATGAGCCAGCATCCCGACGTAAAACAATGTGCGGTTGTGTTGCGAGGGGATGGGGACCAGAAGCGGCTGGTCATGTACATAGTGCCTGAAGTCGCTGCCGCTCCGAGCGGCGCGGGTTCTCTGTCGCTTGTCTTAAGCCGGATCATCCACCAAAACAAGGTTGAAAGCGAGTATTTGTATAGAGAAATTTTTCAGGATCAAATCTACTTTCAGCACGGAATTGAACTGAAAGAAGATGCCTGCATATTTGATGTCGGCGCCAATATCGGAATGTTCACGATGTTTGCGGCGGAAAGATGCGGGAAAGGTAAAATCTATGCCTTCGAACCAATACTTGACATCTTTGAGTGCCTGAAAGCTAATGCCATGCTGTGCGATGGTGTGCCGGTGAAGACGTTCCAGATTGGATTATCCAGCGAAGAAAAGGACACAGAATTCACATATTACTCCAGATACTCGATGATGTCGGGATTGAGCTCTTATGCCAACGCCGACGAGGAAGCGGAAGTTATCCGGCAGATTTTGAAGAACCAGTACGAAAACGGCGATGATAACGCGGGTGAACTGCTCAGGCATTTGGATGGTTTACTGGAAGGAAGGCTAGCAGCACAGACGAAGCTGGGCCGTCTTAGACGCCTGTCGGATATTATTCGCGAAGAGAACGTGGAACAGATCGATGTTTTGAAGATCGATGTGCAGCGGGCCGAACTGGACGTGCTGTCTGGAATCGATGCGGAGGACTGGGGCAGGATTCAGCAGATCGTGATGGAAGTGCATGACGGAGCCAACTCTAAAACCGAAGGCCGTGTTGGGAAAATTGTCCGGATGTTGGAAGAAAACGGCTTTTATGCCGCTGCAGAACAATACAAGGAACTACAAGGCACGGACCGTTGGAATCTGTATGCCAGTCGAAAGCCTGAAAACAAACGAACTCTCGGATTAGCGCCAGTTAGACTGCAAATCGGGGCTGGGATGATTGAAGGTCCCGAGATGAAAGCCCGGGCTTTTCGAAAGTATCTCGCAACCAAACTTCCGGAGTACATGGTTCCGTCCGCCTATGTGATTTTGGGCCAATTGCCGAGAACCGCCAATGGAAAGCTCGATCGCAAGGCCCTGCCTGAGCCGGGCGACAATTACCAAAAGAGTAATTATGTGGCGCCTCGCACTTCGGTGGAGAGTATTCTCACGGGGATCTGGTGCGAAGTCCTGGATCTGGAGCGTGCCGGTATTCACGATAACTTTTTCGAACTGGGTGGACATTCACTGTTAGCGGCCCAGGTTATCGCGCGGATTATTGCGGCATTTGGAATCGAACTACCGCTGCGTGTGATATTCGAGGCGCCAACGATCGCTGAACTGGCTACGCATATAGAAAAAGGAGAGCTCGCTATGGAGAGCATGTTGTCTGAGTTGGAAGCTCTCTCCAATGAGGAAGCCAAGATAATGCTGAGCTGGGAAATCAATGATAAGAGGCAATCACCGCCCTCAGTTTTTTGATAGTGCCGCTTAGGCTGAAGTCTGGCGAGCAGCAGTCAGCGCTTTGCTCTAGCTGCAAGCTCAAAGGATAGAGGCTCCAGGCGTACATTCTCTACGAATTAACCTTTCCAAGTCCCCAATCATGGGCAATTCAGAAATCCAATGAATGATTCATTCACGCGTGTAAAAAATCTCTCTCCAGAGAAACGCCGCCTGTTGGAACTCTGGAACAGTAAAAAAATGGAAATTCTTCCCATCCAGAAAATCGGAAGGGGGACCCCATTACCGCTGTCGTTTGCTCAGCAACGCTTGTGGCTGAACGAACAGATCAATTCCAACAGCGTGGCCTATAACAAACCGTGCATTCTTCGATTGCAAGGAGAGTTGAAGGTCTCGGCCCTTGTTGCGGCCCTTGAGGAACTTGTTCGCCGCCACGAAGTGCTGCGCACGCATTTCGAGGTTGTCGATGGTCAGCCCATGCAAGTTATAGATGCGCCTGGAGCCTTGCTGGTGCCGCTTAGAGATTTGTCAATGATGGACGCCGGCGAACGTGAAGCAGAAGCCATGAGACTGGCGGGCAAGGAATTAGAAGGAAAATTTGACCTGGCCCGTGGACCATTGCTGCGGGCTAACTTGCTGCGGTTAGCCGAACGAGACCACATTTTGCTGATAACGATGCACCACATCGTGAGCGATGGATGGTCCATGGGGATCATCATGCGCGAGCTTGCCACGTTGTATGTAGCCTATAAGGAAGGGCGTCCCTCACCGTTACAGGAACTGGAACTGCAGTATGCGGATTATGCCGCTTGGCAAAGGAATTGGTTGCAGGGTACGGTGCTGGAAAGACTATTGGGCTATTGGAAAAACCAACTGCGGCAAGTGCCTGCGCTGGACATGCCTGCAGATTACACTCGACCGCCAGTGCCATCCAGCAAAGCGGCTCGAGTCACAGTGCAATTGCCTTTGGTACTCACAGATCAGATGGTGCGGTTTAGCCAAAAACATGGTGTAACCGTCTTCATGACTCTTCTCGCAGGATTCCAAATACTGCTCGCAAAGTATTGTCGGCAGGATGACGTAGCTATTGGAGTGGACATCGCCAATCGTAAACGTCTCCAACTGGAAAGTCTCATTGGATTCTTTGTGAATGTTCTGGTGCTGCGGTGCCGGCTTACAGCAGGTTCTACCTTTACGCAGTTTGTTGAGCAGGTACGTCGCACACTGCTGCAGGCTTACGAACACCAGGACCTCCCATTCGAGCGGCTGATACAAGAACTTGCTCCCGAACGATCGCTTGGGCAAACACCACTGGTTCAAGCTGTACTCGTCTTCCAAAACACGCCTGAGGTGAAAGGAATCGAACTGCCTGCGTTGAAAGTGAGCTCCCGGGACATAGGGCATGGCGACGTTAAATTCGACCTGTCGTTGTCACTCACGCCGGATCCCGAGGGAATTTGTGGGGTGCTGGAATACAGCACGGACTTGTTTGCAGGCGAACGTATGGAGAGATTGTCCGGGCACTTCGTGACTTTGATGGAACATGCCATGAGCGACCCTGAATGCCTTGTTGACCAGATTTCATTGCTCAGCGCCAATGAGCGTCGCCAACTTCTCCTGGACTGGAACAAAACGGAGGTGGTTTATCCGCGAACCTTCATTCATGAAGCGTTCGAACAACAAGCGGAAGCAACCCCTGCGGCAGTAGCAGTGAAATTCAATGGCCGTTATTTGACGTACGCAGCATTAGACCATCGCGCGAACCAGGTGGCACGTTATCTTAGGAAATTGGGCGTCAGACCGGAAGTGCGAGTCGGAATTTGCATGGAACGCAGCCTGGAATTGATAGTGGGGTTGCTGGGGATCCTCAAAGCGGGTGGCGCCTATGTTCCGATGGACCCGGAGTATCCCGCTGAACGGCTGGCCTTCATGCTCCAGGATTCGGAAAGCAGGATCCTGCTGACGCGACAGCAACTGATTTCCGGGTTGCCGAGAATGGATTTTCAAATCATCGATCTCGACGCGGAATGGGCTGAGATCGCCGCTCAAAGCACTAACTCTTTGGACCTGAAGATCGCTCCGGATAACTTGGCATACGCCATCTACACCTCTGGTTCCACTGGCACGCCAAAAGGCGCTATGAACACCCACGCGGCAATCTCCAATCGTCTGATCTGGATGCAAGAGGAATACAGATTAAATGAATCAGATATCGTTCTACAGAAAACATCAATCAGCTTTGACGTTTCCGTCTGGGAGTTATTCTGGCCGCTGATGACCGGAGCCGCTTTGGTGCTGGCTAACCCAGAAGGACATCGTGATAGTGATTATCTGATCAATCTGATTGTCAATGAACAGGTGACCACTCTCCATTTTGTGCCTTCCATGCTGAGGGTTTTTCTTCAACATCCTAAGGTCAACCGCTGCACATCTCTGAAGAGAGTTCTTGCTAGCGGTGAAGCGCTTTCGCCCGATCTGGTTTCAAAGCATAATATCTGTCTGCGTTCCAGCCTCCACAACCTGTATGGTCCCACAGAGGCTGCTATCGACGTTACAGCGTGGGCATGCCCCAAACAGGGTAGTCCTCACGTTGTTTCGATTGGCAGGCCCATCGCGAATGTGCAGATCTATGTCCTCGGTCCGGAATTGCAACCTGTGCCAGCCGGAGTGGCAGGCGAGCTCTACATTGGTGGAATCGGACTGGCAAGAGGATATTTGAAACGGCCCGCAATGACAGCAGAACGTTTCCTGCCGGATCCCTTCAGTGACCAGCAAGGGCAACGCTTATACAGCACGGGAGACAAAGCGCGCTGGAGCTTTGATGGAAACTTGGAATTCCTGGTTCGCATGGATGAGCAAGTAAAGATACGCGGGAACCGCATCGAACCCGGAGAAATCGAAGCTACACTGATGCGCCATGAAGCTGTGAAGCAGGTGGTGGTAATCGTGCGCGAAGATCAGCCCGGCGATAAAAAGCTGGTGGCTTACTTCGTGCGTGAGGAAAGTGTGCCGGAGCCCGGTGCGGCAGCTTTGCGTAGCTACATGCGCCGTTACTTGCCAGAATATATGGTGCCAGGAATGATTGTGGAAATGAAGAAGCTTCCACAAACGCCCAGCGGCAAGGTGGACCGCAAGGCTTTGCCTCTGCCGACATCCCTGGAAACGAACCACAATAACTTCGAGGAACCTGTAACGGCCGCCGAGCGCATTCTGGCCAGCATCTGGCAACGGGTGCTGCACGTGAGCCGGATCAGCCGCCATGACAACTTCTTCGAACTTGGTGGCGACTCCCTTCTTTGTTTTAAGGTGGTTACTCAGGCGATCCAGGCTGGTATAGATATCACGGTGCCTCAGATGTTTCAGCATCAAACTCTGGCGGGATTGGCGGCTGCAATACCCCTGAGCAGGTTAGGCCTGCAGGAAGAACCTGTGGAAGGGTATGTTCCACTCACTGCGATTCAACACTGGTTTTTTGAACAGGGATTACAAGAGACACATTTGTACGACCAGGCACTCTGGTTGGAGACCAGGAAAGGTTTGGCCGTGGAACGGTTGCGTCTCGCAATGGAAGCTGTCTTATCACACCACGATGCAGTGCGGCTGCGTTTCAGCTGGTTGGGCAAAGAATGGCAACAACAATATGCTAACGAGCGCACGCCGTCTTTTAAGCATCTCGACCTGAAAGGGAAGTCTGAACCGGAACAGAGGGAGGTAATGGAGCAGGAATTCGCGGCTATGCGGTCAAATCTTGATCTGGAGCATGGTCCTCTGGTTCGCGCGGTGTTCTTTGAACTCGGGGAAAAATCGCCCGGCAGATTATTGTGGATGGCGCATCACCTGGTTGTCGACGGCATCTCGTGGCGCGTGCTTCTGGAGGATTTGCACATTGCATGTCAGCAACTGGAGTCAGGTGAGATGGTCGTGCTCCCGCCGAAAACCATATCCCTACAAGGTTGGACTGAGCACTTAAGCTCTTGGATTTCTGCTGGGGGACTGGGGAACGAGGAGAGATATTGGTTGCAATTGGAAGAGCGCCAACCAAAGCCGTTTCCCCGGGACTATGACGATGGCGATAGCACTGCAGGCGTCATGGATGTAATTGTAAATGAGCTCGGCCAAAAAGAGACGGTTATGTTATTGCGGCAAGCCTCCCAGCGATTGAAAGTAGAAGTGCAGCCCGTTTTGTTGGCAGCACTGGCCAAAACATTGACCCAATGGTCAGGTGAACAGGGTGTTCTGGTTGAAATGGAAGGCCATGGCCGCGAACCGTTACTGGACAATATTGATATATCGAGAACCATGGGTTGGTTTACAACCCTGTTTCCAATATGGCTGCCCTGGCAGCAAACGCTGCCATTGGAAGAGAGTGTGCTGCGCGTTAAAGAGGTACTCGCTGCCGTGCCGAGACATGGCATTGGGTATGGCCTGCTGCGCTACATGGCGCCCGACAAGAAGCTGCAGCAGCGATTCAGAAAGCTCCCGCAACCAGAGATTCTGTTCAACTATCTCGGGCGATTGGATGAGACGTTGCCTGAAGCCAGCTTATTTCGTCCGCTAAGCATGGAAAACGGAAAATCCATTCAGCAAAAGGAAAAGCGTAGTCATCCTTTGACAGTTGGGGCCATCATATGGCGCGAGAAGCTGGTGTTGACTTGGAACTATGCTCGGGAACTGTATCGCCAAACGACGATCGAGAGACTCTCTACCGGCTTTATTGAAAACTTGCAGGCGATCCTTAAGCTTTGCCATGCCGGAAACTTGCCATCTATGGAATTCGATCTGCCGACTGGATTCGCGGGTCAGGATATGAGCAAGCTCCTTTCCAAGGTGGGCGCGTACCGCGGCCCGAAGATCAATTAATAAGACTTCCGAAAGCAACTCCTTCTCCGGGGAATTCAGGATGACACCAGATGTGCCCTCTACATTGAGCTCAATCGAAGACGTATACCCGCTTTCTGCCATGCAGCAGGGCCTGCTTCTTCACAGCCTTCTGGATACAGATGCAAACGTGTACTTTCGGCAGGCTACGTACTCTGTCGAAGGCAAACTGAATCTTTTAGCTCTGGAGAGAGCATGGAAGCAGGTGCTGGATCGCCATTCGGTCTTGAGAACAGCATTTGCCTGGGAAGATCTGGAACAACCAGTACAAGTAGTCTTTCGCGAGGCAGAGCTGCGTTTTGAACAAAAAGATTGGCGAAACACAAACGGTTCGAAGGAAGCATTGTTACGGGAGTACCTGGAATCTGACAAAAAAAGAGGGCTCGACCTTTCCGAGGCTCCATTGTGGCGCGTAACGATAGCCCGGGTACGCGATGAAATGCACTTGGTTTTCTTTAGTTATCACCATCTTTTACTCGATGGTTGGTCAAATCTCTTGTTGCTCAAGGAAGTCGCGGCATACTATGAGGCATATGCAAATGCAGTAGACCTGAGACTATCACCACCGCGCCCATATCGTGACTACATTAGCTGGCTCAGCCGGCAGGACTTGCAAGAAGCCGAAGTATGGTGGCGCGAGCGACTGAGAGGATTTACCCACACAACGCCACTCCCCTTTGAAAGTCGGACCAACCAAGATTCGCTGGTTGCTGGCTACGGCAAAAGAAAACTTCAACTTTCCCAGGACGATACTACGAGCTTAAAAGCCGTGGCACGCCAGCATCAATTGACTCTGAATTCAGTGATGCATGGGGCATGGGCAATGTTGTTGAGTAAACATAGCGGAGAGAAAGATATCCTTTTTGGGGCCATAGTTTCCGGGCGAAATCCGGCCTTAATGGGAGTGGAAGCCATGGTCGGGGTCTTCGTGAATGCCCTTCCAGTGCGAGTGAAATTAAAAGGGAGCGAGCCCTTGGCAGAGTGCCTGAAACGGTTGCAAATCGAGCACGCTGAGACTTGTCGCTTCGACTATACCCCATTAAGCCAGGTGCAGGGCTGGAGTGAAATAGGTCGGGGACGTCCGCTGTTCGAGAGTCTGTTGAGTTTCCAGAATTACTCCAACGATGCATTTGAAGAGAGTTATGGAGAAGAGCTGCAGGACATACAGCAAGCCAACGGCCTACAACTGCGCGCCGGCGAATTTGAAGACACAATCAACTATCCCCTATGCATAATGTTCATGCCAAAAGAGCGCGTAGAGATTGAGATTGCCTTCCATGAAGATCGATTTAGCGCGGCGGCTGCACAGGTGATTTTGGAGCAGATGCAAAAGGTCCTATTCAATATGGTAAGCGATCCGCTCCAGCCTTTGCGTGGGCTGGACTGGATGACCATGGCGGAGCGTCGCCAGGTACTCGAAGAATGGAACCGGACAGATGTAAGCTTCCAAGGCTTTCAATGTGTAGTACGTTTGTTTGAGGAACAGGTGGAAAGAAGGCCTGGCTCGGTAGCAATTGCTTGTGAAGACCGGGAACTTAGCTACCAAGAATTAAATCGTCGGTCCAACCGGCTGGCGCGCTATCTGCGAAATATGGGGGTGAAGCCGGAAGTCCGTGTGGGCGTGCACCTGGACCGAACAGAGATGCTGGTCGAAGTATTTCTAGGCATCCTGAAAGCGGGAGGCGTCTATGTGCCCTTGGATACAAACTATCCTGGAGAACGTCTGAGATACATGGTCGAAGACGCGGAACTGAAGATAGTTTTGACTACCCGGATCCTGCACGAGAAATTCGCTGCGACATGCCATTGGAAAAACGCCTTGATAGTCGACGAGGAGCATGAGATAGACACGAACGAGAGCGGCAATTTGGAAGTCGAAATCACAGGCAGAAAGTCAAGCTACATGATGTATACCTCCGGATCCACAGGTAACCCCAAAGGAGTAGTGATTGAGCAGGCAGGAATGCTGAATCACCTGAAGGCAAAGATTCTGGATTTGGATTTGAATGAGGCGGACGTAGTGGCAGAGACTGCACCGTCATCATTTGACATTTCAATCTGGCAGATGTTGAGCCCGCTATTGTGTGGAGGAAGAGTACAGATCATCAATGATGAGATTGCAACTGATGGAGTGGAACTGTTGGCGGAAATTCAGCGGCGGAACGTAACAGTGCTGGAGACGGTTCCGGCGTTTCTGGAAGTGATGATCGAAACAGCGATCGAAAGAGGCCGAACCTCTCTGCCGCGACTGCGATGGATGATCTCAAATGCCGAAGGCTTGCCGCCGGTGCTTTGTGAAAGATGGATAAAAATGTATCCCAAGATCGGGCTGATAAACGCCTATGGCCCAACGGAATGTTCAGATGACATTTCCCACTATCGAATTGAAAAGGAGATTGGGCGCGAGCAAATATATGCCCCGTTGGGACGTCCCTTGATCAACACGAAGGTTTATGTTCTGGATGAAGAGATGGATCCTGTGCCGTTGGGACTTACTGGAGAGCTTTATATCGGTGGAGCAGGAGTGGGCCGGGGTTATTGGAAGCGCTCTGCGCAGACAGCAGAGAAGTTTGTTCCGAATCCTTACAGCGCTGTAGAGGGGGAACGGCTGTATAGAACTGGCGATCGCGTGCGATGGCTGAAAAGTGGGGATTTGGAATTTCTGGAGAGGTTGGACAACCAAGTAAAGATCCGGGGATATCGCGTGGAACTCGGTGAGATCGAATCAGTGCTGCAGCAGCATGCAGGCGTGAGGCAGGTGGCTGTTGTGGTGAGAGGAGAGGGAAGAGCAAAACAGCTCGCGGCCTTTGTAGTCCCGCGGGGTGAAGGGACACCGGGCAGACAGGAGCTAAGAAGCTATTTGCACGAGAAATTGCCAGAATACATGATGCCAAATGTGGTCTTCATGATAAAAGAGCTGCCGTTGACTCCGAACGGCAAGACGGATCGTAAGGCGTTATCGCAGATGGAGGAGCCCGAAGAGGAGCGGCGGGTAAGCTGCGCCGGGCCACGGAATGCGGCGGAGGAGATTTTATTAGGGATTTGGGAAGAAGTACTGAGGTGCGAGAAGATTGGAACTAACGACAATTTTTTCGAACTTGGCGGACATTCATTGCTGGCCATGCAGGTGATGTCGCGGGTGCGATCTGCAATGAACCTGGAACTGCCGTTACGGGTGCTTTTTGAAATGCCGACCATCGCTGGTCTAGCCGAGGAGATCGAGAAGAGACAAAGGTCGGACGAATACCTGCGAGAGCTGCCCTTGGTGCCGATCGAGAAGCGGGAGCACTACCCTCTCTCCTTTGCGCAGGAGCGATTGTGGTTTCTGCAGCAGTTGGAACCCGACACTGCCGCGTATAACGTGCCGTTCGGGATCAGGCTGAAAGGGCAGCTGGATATCGAAGCGCTGGAGCGGAGTTTGGGGGAGATTGTAAGGCGGCATGAGGTCCTACGGACGCGGCTGGGGACGGTCGACGGGCAGAGCGTGCAAGTGGTGGATGAGTGGAAGGAACTGCGGATAGATAGGCAGGATCTACGGGAGATTGGAAAGGAGGAGAGAGAGCGGGAGGCGGAGCGGGTAGCCCGGGAAGAATGGGAGAAGGTGTTTGATCTGGAACGGGGACGGATGATCCGTGCACGGCTGCTGCAGATGGGGGAACAGGATCATGTGCTGCTGGTGACGATGCACCACGTGGTGAGTGA
>Ga0070711_100001463_pt1 | contig 12984 bp, 10 predicted proteins | sample LARL53metaG_FD_65452 | JGI IMG/M metagenome (GOLD analysis project Ga0070711, IMG submission 65452) | Corn, switchgrass and miscanthus rhizosphere microbial communities from Kellogg Biological Station, Michigan, USA - LAR L5-3 metaG | ecosystem: Host-associated > Plants > Roots > Rhizosphere ... | reverse complement strand
ACTCTACGGGTTTTCGGAGAGTATGCATACGGTTATCTTCGACAAGAGCGTGGAGTGCACCGTCTGGTGCGTATTTCCCCTTTTGATGCAAACAAACGTCGGCACACCTCTTTTGCCAGCGTCGACGTAGTACCTGAGGTTGAAGAGGTTCCCATCCATTTGGAAGAGCGTGACCTAAGAATTGATACTTACCGCAGCAGTGGCAAGGGAGGGCAGAATGTAAATAAGGTAGAAACTGCTGTAAGAATTACTCATCTTCCTACAGGTATCGTCGCGGCGTGCCAAAATGAACGTAGTCAGCTGAAAAACCGCCATACAGCCTTAAAATTACTTAAGGCTAAGCTCTACCAAGTTGGGGTAGACAAGAAACTGGCTGAAAGAAACTCTCAATCTAGAGAGAAGGGGACCATTGCTTGGGGGAATCAGATCCGTTCTTATATCTTTCAGCCATATCAGTTGGTAAAGGATCTAAGGACTGGAATCCAAGCTACTAACGTCCATGAGGTCATGGATGGCGGCATTCAGTCTTTCATTGAGGGTCACTTGCTTCAGGGATTAATTTGCACAAGGAATCAGCCTGGACCCTAGAGATGGCAAGCAAGGCTGTAATGTTGCTTCTTTGTTATACCCAATAAGTTCCATTCTGCCCCTGAACCAGGGGGTTGAAACAAGCAGGTTTGATAACGGAAGCATAACGCAAGCCTAGAGACTGTCTTGGTTTTCTCTCAGGAATTTCTTTCTTGCATTCCTAGTCGAGAGCATCCACAGTCGCCCAAGTGCTGCCGTGGTAGTTAGTTTTCATGGGGTGTAACCATTGTGGATTTTTTATAATCGGGGGCATGGCTATTCTTTTACTCCTGGAGGATGGAAGTGCGGTGGGCATGCCTTTTTCCTTGGGATGTAGCGGACTTGCGGTATAGCCATGGTCCCCTGTGGGGGAGCGCGGCCGTGGTTCTCTGACGAGCCGTGGGGTTTTCCCCTCCCTAAGAAGCCTCTGTACTCCTGGCCAAACACCTTTCGGGGGGACTCCTGGAAGACCTGTCTCCGTGCAGCAGACAAAACCCCTGCGTGTACTAGTTGGCACTAGAACGATCTAACAACCATCCGAACACAGCATCCGTGTCAAATGAGGATTTTTCAGTACACTGATAGCGATTTTAACAAGTGGCTTGGCACACTTAATCGTACTTTGCAGCCCACACGTAAGATGCGGTCTTGCGTGCAAAAAATTATTCAAGATGTAAGAAAGCGTGGCGATCTAGCCCTCTTATACTACACAAAAAAATTTAGTGGAGGGGAGTTGGAGGAATCGCAATTGCGTGTGGACAAACAAGAGGTTTCCTCTGCAGTCGCTACCCTCCTTCCCTCCACAAGTCGTGCTATTTTAGCGGCACGTGCTAATCTTTTGAAATTTGCAAGGAGAACTCTGCGGAAAAATTGGTCCTCCAGAAATATGCAAGGGGCTATGATAGGGGAGCGTTTTGATCCTTTCGATCGTGTAGGTATTTATGTACCAGGCGGGACAGCACCTCTTGTATCTTCAGCAGTGATGACATGTACCCTGGCTATGGCCGCTGGCGTGCAAGAGATTGTGGTGGCTACTCCCGGTGGGGCAGATGGTTCAATTAGCTCATCCCTTTTAGCAGCACTTGCACTTTGCGGTGCTACTGAGATTTACCGTATAGGCGGAGTCCAGGCAATTGCCGCTTTAGCCTATGGGACAAAAACTGTTGCATCGGTACGCAAAGTTTTTGGTCCTGGTAATCCGTATGTGGTGGAGGCAAAACGGCAGGTCTTTGGCCGAACATCTGTGGACTTATTGCCTGGGCCAAGCGAAGTACTGGTAATTGCAGATGCTTCAGCTCGGCCAGACTGGATTGCTGCGGATCTTCTGGCGCAGTCCGAACATGGTTCAGAAAGCGTGGCCGTGCTGCTTACAGATTCCCCCCAGTTATTAAACAAGGTCTATAAGACTATTAAGGAACAAGTGAAGTTCTGCTCCCGTAAGACTCAATTGAGAGATTCTCTAAAAAATGCATGCCTCGTCCTTTGCAAAGGAATGGATCAGTGTGTTCAGCTAGCCAACAAGTTTTCCAGCGAGCACGTCTCTGTAGCAACCTGTAACCCTGAAGAAGTTGCTGGGCAATTGATGGCTGCTGGTGCAATTTTTCTTGGGGGTATCTCTCCCATAGCTGTTGGAGATTTTCTGGCAGGCTTAAGCCATGAATTACCCACCGGAGGGACAGGTAAATCTTTTTCAGGATTAACAGCTGATCAGTTCCAGAGACGTACCAGCATCTTTCGCTTTAACGAAGACTCCCTGCGCAAGAGCTTACCATTTATTGATACCCTTTGCCAAGTTGAAGGCCTAGATGCGCATGCATATTCTGCCTTTGTGCGACTTCCTAGAAAGGGGTGAATGATTTGGCGTGCCCGGAAAAGGGATATAGATCTCTCTCGGCAAGGACTTATTCTGGGTATCCTCAACGTGACACCTGATTCCTTTTCGGATGGAGGACAATATATTGATGGAGAAGCTGCTGTTCACCACGGAATTAAGTTAATAGAGGAAGGGGCAGATATCATAGACATTGGCGGCGAATCCACCCGCCCTGGTGCCTTGCCTGTCTCCGTCGCTGTAGAACTAGCTCGTGTGTTGCCAGTTGTGCGAGCACTACGCCAGAAGAGCGATATTCCACTCTCCGTCGACACCTACAAGGCAGAGACGGCCTATTGCTGCTTGGAAGAAGGAGTAGACATCGTCAATGATATAACAGCTCTTCGTGGAGATCCAAAAATGCTTTCTGTGGTGGTAGAAACAAAGGCTGGCCTAGTGCTGATGCATATGCAAAACACCCCTCGCACTATGCAACAAAAGCCTCACTACATAAACGTAGCTATAGAAGTCCGGGATTTCCTTCTTCAAAGAGCACGGATGGCAGTGTCCTTTGGAGTAGATCCTATGAGTATAGCGATCGATCCTGGAATTGGATTTGGAAAAACTTTTTCTCACAGCAAGGAGCTCCTTGCTGCTCTATCGAGTTTAACTGATGGAAAATATCCGGTACTTGTCGGAGTTTCTCGCAAGAGTTTTCTCTCGGTCACTTCTGGTGATCAGTCCATAGAAGGACGATTTTGGCCTGGGATAGCCTTAACAAGTTTTTGCAGGGAGCAAGGAGTCCGCCTGTTTCGAGTACACGAGCCTGCACCTCATCGTGAGGCTCTTAAAATGACGGAAGCCATCCTACTTCCGTAGGCTATTGATGTTCGATGCATAGCGCGCTCAGTTTTTTTGAGCAGTATTGGACTGCAGCAGTAGAGATTGGCATTCTGACTATTGTCCTTCATTATACCTGTCTCTACCTACGTGGAACACAGGGGGGGCGAATATTAATCCGATTAGTCCTAGTTTTCATAACACTTACCCTTCTTTCGCGATTTTTTAACCTTGCGGTTATTGAATGGCTACTGCGCAGCCTTTCTGGATTTCTTGCATTGGCACTAGTCATCATTTTTCAGCCGGAACTCAGGCGTGCTATTACGGAACTTGGCAACAACCACTTTCTTTTGACAACCTTCGAGAAGCATGAAGCGCTCGGAGAGCTAGCCGGTACCGTTATTGAGCTTTCAAGCAGGGGCTTTGGAGCTCTTCTTGTCATCGAGAGAAAGATTAGCCTCCGTCCAATTACTGAAACTGGTGTTGCTATTAACTGTGACTATTCCAAAGAGCTCATCCTCACCATGTTTCACCCTAAAACAGTTCTCCATGACGGAGCTGTGATTTTACACAAAGACCAAATTGTTGCTGCCGCATGTATCCTACCGCTGACACAACGTGAGGATCTTGATCGAAACCTTGGATTGCGACATCGTGCAGCTTTAGGACTGACAGAATCTACAGATAGCGTGGCAATTGTCGTCTCCGAGGAGACTGGGCACATTTCCATCTGTCACAATGGAGTCATTAGGCGCAACCTAGGTGCTGAAGAATTCCAGCAGCAATTAAACCAACTCTTGTTACTTTCGGAAACATGAGCGGCCTTGTCCCAAACAACTGGTGGGCAAAATTGCTTTGTCTAATTCTTGCCAGTGCAATCTGGTACCTTGTACGGAAAAATGCAGTGAAGACTCCATTTCCCTCTGAATGGATACATCGTTCTGTAGCATATCTACCATGAGGAAAAGACTCTTTGGAACCGATGGTATTCGAGGAACCGCTAACATTGAACCCATTACAGCAGAAACTGCGCTTAGACTTGGTCGTGCTACAGCTTGCATCTTTGGTGCTGGGGGAAATGGAAATCCTAATCCACCAAGAGAGAAGCGTACCATAGTCCTTGGAAGAGACACGCGTCTTTCTGGCTATATGCTAGAAAGTGCCATAACTGCCGGTATCACCTCCCTTGGTGTAGATGTTTTACTCGTCGGTCTACTTCCCGCTCCTGGGATTGCCTATATCACGCGCTCTCTGCATGCTGACGCTGGTATGATCTTGAGTGCCTCACACAATTCCTATGAGGATAACGGCATTAAATTCTTTCGTTACGATGGTTACAAGCTACCAAATTCAGTAGAAGCATCCATTGAAAAACTCGTCTTTCTCGAGACTAGTTCCTTCATTCCTCCTCCTGCTGCCAAAATTGGCCGCGTAGTGCACATTGACGATGCATTGACCAGCTATGTAAAATACGCCAAACGGAGCTTTCCTCGTGGTTACACTCTTAGAGGTTTACGCATTGCCCTTGATTGTGCTAACGGGGCTGCCTACAAATCTTCCCCTAATATTCTCCGAGAGCTAGGTGCAGATTTGCATGTATTGCATGATTCTCCCAATGGCGTGAACATCAACGAAGGGAGTGGGAGTACATTTCCACAAGCTATCCAAAAATTCGCTCTTAAGACTGGAGCGCACGTGGGAATTACCCATGATGGAGATGCAGACCGTGTTCTTTTTTGCGATGAAAAAGGAGATCTGCTGGACGGCGATGAAATTATGGCAATCGTGGCGATTGACTCCCTACGCAATCATCTTCTCGCAAAGAATACTCTTGCGGCTACGGTTATGAGTAACGCTGGTCTTGATGAGGCTATTACCCAGTGTGGAGGACATGTCATCCGAACTGATGTGGGAGATCGCCACCTGATTGAAGAGATGTTGCGTAATGGGCTCAACATTGGAGGAGAACAGAGCGGGCATTTAATTTTTAGAGATTATACCACCACTGGCGATGGTATCATAAGCGCTCTACAGGTTTTGCGCGTTATGATTGAATCTGGCAAGCCACTCAGTGAGCTTAAGAGTTGCTTGGTAAAATATCCCCAGGTACAGAGAAACCTCGCAGTGCGAAAGAAGCCCCCCATTAGTTCTCTCTCCAATGTGCAAAGCCTCATGGAGCATGCTCGGAATGTCCTTAAAGATAGGGGAAGAGTTCTCCTACGCTACTCTGGAACAGAATCAAAAATACGGCTACTTATCGAGGGACAGGACGAGCACCAGATCACCAAAATGGCAGAACGCATTATCGACGCCCTCCTTACTGATATCGGGGCAGAAGATGGATGAAGTCGGACTCCTCTTTTATTGATACAAGGGCCTGCCTAAATGGGCCCGGTGGAAAATACCTCTATTGCCCACTTCCTCTACCACCTTCGGTGGAGAAGCACGGAGTTCTTCCATCCTGTCTTTTGTCAAGCCGTCGGAAAATAATTTCCCCTGACTTCATTAGGTCAAGCTTGTCGCGAGCGACCATCTCCAGATACGTTGGATCTGACCGTAAGAGGAAAACTTCCCGCTCCCGCTTTTTTTGTAAGAGAAGCGCAACCCGCAGTTCCTGTTTTTCTCTTTCCAGAATCCCTTTAAGCTCCCTTGTCCTATCCAGGACGGGGACAAAGAGAAGACCAAGCATAATAATTCCTCCTAAAATAACAGCGAAGGTGAGAAATCGATTAACTACATGCCATCGGTTCGCTCTGCGTTGACATCGTGTAGTGATCACCGTCACATGCTCGTTGGAATATCACCTGGCATGGTATTGCGATAGACAGCACTGTTTCCTAATTCTTCCTCAATACGGAGTAGCTGGTTATATTTCGCCACTCGATCAGTCCTGGAGAGAGATCCTGCTTTAATCTGGCCGGCATTTGTCGCCACAGCAATGTCTGCTATAGTAGTGTCCTCGGTCTCTCCGGAGCGATGACTGATGATCGGGACGTACTTGTTCCTACGTGCTGCCTCAATCACATCAAAGGTTTCAGTGAGGGAGCCAATTTGGTTAACCTTGATCAAGATGGAGTTGCCAACCCTCTGTTGGATACCCTTACAGAGGAATTGCATATTGGTTACAAACAAGTCATCTCCAACTAATTGGATTTTTTCCCCGAGCATCTCAGTCAAGAGCTTCCAGCCCTCCCAGTCATTTTCTGCACAACCATCTTCAATAGAGAAGATTGGATAGCTAGAACAAAGTGTTTGATAGTAGGAAACCATCTCTTTAGCAGAGCGCTTGGAATTATCTGACTTTCTGAAAACATACTGTCCGGACTGAGCGTCGTAGAATTCGCTGGAAGCCGCGTCTAAGGCAATGTAGATATCCCTCCCAAAGCTATAACCCGCCTTCCCTACTGATTTAGCTATAATGTCCATAACGTCCTCAACTGAGGAAAGGTTGGGTGCAAAACCTCCCTCGTCGCCGACAGCTGTGGAGAGGGCTCTGGACTTGAGTTCATCCTTCAAGGCATGGAAAATCTCAACCCCTGCGCGAACAGCTTCTGAAAAACTACCGAGTCCCCTAGGTACAATCATAAATTCCTGGAAATCAATCGGCGCATCTGAATGTGCTCCTCCGTTGAGGATATTCATCATAGGGACAGGAAGCACCTTTGCGTTGGAACCTCCAAGGTACCTATACAGGGGTATACCAACCTGCGAGGCTGCAGCCTTCGCCGTAGCGAGGGAGACCCCAAGGATTGCATTGGCACCAATCTTTTCCTTGTTAGGTGTCCCATCCACGGCGACCATGTGCCTGTCTACTTTTGCCTGATCTAGCGCGTCCATTCCGATAACTTCAGGTGCGAGAAGATCCATCACATTTCGGACCGCTTTTCGAACTCCTTTGCCGAGATAGCGCTTCTTTTCCCCGTCTCTCAGCTCCAAAGCTTCATACTCACCAACACTTATACCGCTTGGCACCGCAGCACGCCCTATAGCACCTCCTGCCAACTTAACATCTACTTCCACTGTTGGATGTCCCCTAGAATCCATAATTTCCCGTGCCGTTAATGCAGAAATTTGAGTCGAAATCATAAAACGGAAAGACAATAGGAAGAAGCTGTTATGTAAGGGAGTTTGCTAGTGTTTTTTGAAGCTTAAGAAAGTCGTTCAAAGTTTTCAAAGGGATGGATGGCATCGATACGCCATTTTTGGAGTTGCCCATCGCTGTTCTGTAGCTCGACAAGCTCTCCCACACGTTTTCCAAGGAGGACGCGTCCCATGGCTGCCTGATAGGAGATGATGTTCCTAGATGGCAGGCCATCCCACGCCCCCAAGATGCTATACGTCTCAGTATTGCCAGAAAGAACTTCTGTTAAGTTGATCACAGTGCCGATGGAGACTTTAGATGTATCAGGAGATTCAAAGTTTGTTCCACGTGCATTAGCGAGCATAAGCTCTAATTCGGCCTTCCTTCTGATTAAAGTGGAGTGGTGCTCCTTAGCAGACTTAAACTCAAGATTTTCTCTGAGGTCGCCGTGAGATCTGGCAAGAGCAATATCCTTTACACTCTGCGTGATCTGCCGACCAACTAAGTCGTCATACTCCGCCTTGCGTCGCTCGAGGCTGATCCACGAAACAGTAAATATTTCCTGGGAAATCCCTACCTTTTCACAGGCCATCATGTTTTGCATCTCGGGATGGATCTTGATGATGCGAGCTAGTAGGGAACGACGATTTATATCATCGAAAATAGGACTGAGAAGCAGACGGCGTATAATATCGCGAACAGTCTGCCGACTTGCGTTGGATAGTAGATCCTGAAACAACGCTCTATCCTCTAGAAGAAGATCGTGAAGCCTAGAGCGTCTTCCATCATCGAGTCGATTATGCTCTAGGATAATTAACACGTTGACGAGAAGATCTGCATTGAATAGATGCTGGAGGAAGCAACCTCCTCGTTTTCTACAGATCCAGTAAAGGATTTCTTGGGAGACGGAACGGTCCATTATGGAAACGAACACGGCTTTTTGAAACTCGTGAAGTGCGTTTCTGCGCTCAAAAAGACGTGCAACACCAACTACTGTACGCCAGCCGACTCTTTGGACTAAACTGAGTGCTTTCTCTTTCCAACTCTCACCAAACACTTCTGGAAGGACATCAAGAACTCGATGTTGCTTAACAGAAGGGAGGGCAGAAAAAATAACCGGAAACCGGGCTTCTTCCGCCCGAAGAATATCTGCTACGGTAACCGAGGGAGTCCCGAGCCGTAAGTCCTTGTACCTAGAACAAATTGCTTCCCGTGCAAGTAGTAACTCCAAAGCTTGCACGGGCCGTAGTTTACGGCACCTAGCAGCTATCTCTTCGATCCGCAGGGCCACTCTTCTTAGCGGCTCTCCTTTCTCTTGAGAAAAGTCGTCAAGCGATTTTAGGATCTGGTCAACAGTTGCAACGTGATCCTTAAGGTGCCGTGCCGCCTGAAATTTGGCAAGGAGACCCTCATGGTTGGAGAGAGGCATCTGGCGAAACTCGATAGGCTCAGTTCCCTTGGAAGGAAGGTGGAAGCGCCGGTCCGACTTGAGTTTTTTTCTAAGGATGTCCCACCATTCCTTAAAGCTAGTAGTGTCAAACACTTTTGGGACAAGAGTAGAGGAGAGATGATTAAGCGTAACCTTCCCCCCATGATCTTGCAGAAAACTGCGCATGAATTCCACAGGAAGAGACTCTGCTTTTGAGCGCACGGCCGTCGCGTCTAAAAAAACACGTACCCGCCAGTCACTGGAATGAAGTAACTGTAGGGTCTGTGCAGCGTACTGCATCTGCATAGAGTGTCCCCTCTTACTCTCAAAATCGACCACAACGTGACCCGTAGCCAGTCGCCATTCTGCGATTCTGCCCGTTCCCCAACTTTTATGAAAGCAGTACACGCCTGGGGCTAAAGGCTTTAGAGACTCTGCAACGGCAGGGCTGATGAAGCTCTTTGTCTCAATCGCTTGCTGTAATTCCAACGCCATGTTTTCTCTCCCCAGTTACTATTTGTTACGGAGAAACTACTAGGGGAATCCCCTCCGTTCTACCAACCTCCCATACCATGCTAATAACGGACCGTGTCCGCATTTAGTAACTTGGTAATTGATGAAACCAAACCGTGGTCCGAAGTCCGGAGGCTAGGGCCAGAGGAACGCTGTAGGCGCTACCCCTCCTGGAGGCGACGGGAATTGAACCCGTGTCCTGAAAGCCGATCGCCTTACCATCTCTACATGCTTTTGTGGCCTTCCTATCGTCAGAGGGTCGCTGAAGGCCACTTCCTTTTGCTTGCCTCTCGTAGTGTCCGTACTTAATTCGCCATCTGTGCGGACACATTTCACATCAGGCTAACCCGCTGTCGTCGCCTTTCTTCTCTAGCAGGTTTCAAGAGAAAGACGCTACGGCCCTTAACTAGCCGAGCAGTGCAACCGCAGGCCCTCCTGCAGCTGTCACCGATTGATTCCTGTAGTTAGCAGTTATCTTCTTTTTGACCCGATTATTATTTACGAGGCCAACGAGTCATCCTCGGCATGCAGGCACAGCTCCAACCTCCAGTCGAAACCAATTTTCGCCCCCTAAAGGATCATAGGTGCATAGTAATCAACATCTCCTCGCTTAAGCAAGCTTAAAATTGTTCTGCTTCTAGTAGTTTTATCCACAACACTCTCTCAAGCTCACCGAGCATACTTTCTGTGCAGGCACAAATGTCTCAGTAAATGTAAAGTAGAGGGCAGTGGATCTATGCATGCGTGCAACCGCCTTAGCTTCAAGTAATTCCATGGTATTCAAAAGCCCCAGAAATCGCCTACAAAATGGGCTCTCTTCCAAAAAAGGGGAAGAGAGACGCGAATAGCCAACCTCCTCTTTTGACAAGTCATGTTTATACATCAGCGGAACCATACGTGCACAGGCAGGGCATAGCAACTACGGGGTTTTCTTCTTTCTTCATTAAGCGGGTTTTTTCTTCATTCACTAAGTTAATCTGGGTTATATGAGACGACCGGGGAGGGTTAGATCGCTTTCCAAGAGTAGCTCGCCTAGTTTAGCAGACGGGGCCCCTATTCTATTTAATTGGCTTGCTGGCTGGGCGTAAGTTGTGTTACCGCTGCTGGCCTGGGAACTTTGCTTGCCCGCCCCATGCGTGGTTCCTGCTCTGTGGATAACTTCGATCAGGCCTTAAGTTTTTCTCGTAGTGTTCTCCTCTCAGTTCAGAGGATTGGAAGGAGAAGGCTTCATGCTTCCATTCACGTTTTGGAGGGGCTACGAGCTGCCAGCAGTCGCATGCAAAAGAAGCTTTTTCCTACTAATACTCCTGCACTTATTCCGGAAAAGTATCTCACTGGCAAGTCTCCCTCCTCTCCACTCCCACAACCTAAGGGTGGAAAGTGGACGCTGGAGTCGCTTTGCAAGGAGGCGCTTTCTTGCATGCGGTGTCCTCACTTGGCAGCTAGTCGCACCCAAGTTGTTTTTGGCGTAGGTAATCCACGAGCGGAATTGATGTTTATTGGAGAGGCCCCGGGAGTAGATGAAGACAGGCAAGGGGAGCCCTTCGTAGGTCGGGCCGGCCATTTGCTCACCCGTATTATAGAGACTATGGGTCTCAGCCGAAACGAAGTCTATCTTGCTAATATTTTGAAATGTCGCCCCGACACTCCTGCTGGTCGTGCAGGAAACCGCAAACCAAAATCTGAAGAGGTAACTGCCTGTTTCCCATGGCTTCACGAGCAGATTGCTCTCATCCAGCCAAGTGTTCTCGTCGCCTTAGGAAACACGGCTGCAGAAGGGCTCCTTGGCCAGCAGCAGCCAATGAAGGAATTGCGTGGACAATGGATGAAATACATCAACATACCGGTCCTGGTCACCTATCACCCTGCTTACTTACTAAGAAACCAATCCCTCCAGGAAAAACGCAAAGTATGGAAAGATATGCTTCTTGTGTTAGAAAAGTTGGGGCGGCCTATTTCTGAAAAACAAAGGGGCTATTTCCCGGATCCTATGCAGAAGTAAAAACTCTCCTTCTTCCCTAATGGATAGGGGAGCCTTTTGAAAAAGACCTAGTTTTTGCATCACATGCCAGCAGATGGGAGCACGCCGTCCTCGAACTTTAAGTAAGTATAGGAAGAAAACCCCCTTTCATATTCATTGAGTAAGCGCATCCCTTCGTTTGGCTTCAGTTTATCACCTTTAATTGCCGCATCGGTTTGAGTCTTCATGCGTCGTATTAGTTCATTGACATCCCATTGGGTAAGAAACAGCACCTGGCCCACAGTGCTTCCGGGCAAAATCTCCTCGATGTAATACCCTCTTTCTTCATCCTCATCCATGAAGACGTGGATTTCGTTTACCCTCCCAAAAAGATTGTGTAACCCCCCCATAATGTCTTGGTACGCTCCTACGAGGAAGAAACCAAGGAAATAGGGTTCACCAGGGCGAAAACGGTGCATAGACAGGGTTTCTCTTACGTCTTGAAGGTCAATAAATTTGTCTACCCTTCCATCCGAATCGCAGGTGATGTCCACGAGTGTACCATTTCTCTCAGGGAGCTCATTTAAGCGATGAATTGGAAGTACAGGAAAAAGTTGCCCGAGCGCCCAGTGATCAAGTAGGGACTGGAAAACGGAGAAATTACAAATAAACTGATCTCCAAGGATATTTTCTATCTCCTTAACCTCTTCTGGGACATAGCGTATACTGCGAAATGCTTCCACAATGGCAGAAGCTATTTCCCAGTAGACAGTTTCAATTTTTGCTTTTGGCCGTAACTCTAACAGTCCAAGATCGAACATGGCTTGTGCCCGTTCACGAATTTGCTGAGCATTGTGGAGACTCTCCAAGCGGTTTTTTTGAGAGAGATTTTTGCGGATCTCTAAGATTTCTCCCACTAACTTAGGATCTTCAGCAGAAGCTCTTGCAACAGAATTCCGGGCGTTTTTCTCTATGGAGCCAAAGGCTTCCACAACCAAAACCGAGTGATGTGCCACAGTAGCTCGTCCACTTTCACTCACAATAATAGGATGTTCCACTCCTTCCGAGTCACACACTTCCATGATGTTGTGTACAATGTCTCGGGTATACTCATTGAGGGTATAATTGGTGGAGCTATTAAACGTAGTCTTGGAGCCATCGTAGTCCACGCCCAATCCGCCCCCTACATCCAAATAGGCGAGATCGTATCCCATTTTTTGTAACTTAGAGTAGAAGCGGGCAGCCTCCCGTATTGCTCGTTTGATAGTGCCGATGTCTGGTACTTGGGATCCAACATGGAAGTGGAGCAACTTGAAAGTGTCGGACTGCCCTACACTATTCAAGGCATCACAAGCTACCACCAAATCAGCAGTAGAAAGACCAAACTTTGCATTTGTGCCACCACTGGTAGCCCACTTGCCTGCCCCCTTAGATTGGAGCTTTACACGCATTCCAATGTACGGTTCAACACTCATTTCTTCAGAAAGTTGGAGCACTTGATAGAGTTCCTCCAGTTTTTCGACAACAATGATCACCCGTTTGCCTAATTTTCTTCCCAAGAGGGCCGTGCGGATAAATTCCTTGTCCTTATAGCCATTGCAGACAACAAGGCTTTCTGGATCTACATGGATAGCCAAAGCAGCCATGAGTTCAGATTTGCTACCTGCCTCTAGGCCGATATGAAAGGGTGCTCCTGCATCTAGAATTTCTTCGACTACTTCTCGAAGCTGATTGACCTTAATGGGAAAAACCCCACGGTAGGTATTACGGTACCCGGCTTCTTC
>Ga0070711_100001462_pt1 | contig 12985 bp, 13 predicted proteins | sample LARL53metaG_FD_65452 | JGI IMG/M metagenome (GOLD analysis project Ga0070711, IMG submission 65452) | Corn, switchgrass and miscanthus rhizosphere microbial communities from Kellogg Biological Station, Michigan, USA - LAR L5-3 metaG | ecosystem: Host-associated > Plants > Roots > Rhizosphere ... | reverse complement strand
AACTATCCATACAAGGGAGTGAAGGGAAGAGCAGTAACAAAAATATCTGAAGATATAAATGAGAACTTGCAAATTGTAAAAAAGATAAACATAAAGTACCTAGGTACTATTGACCATCCTCTTGCTAAGATGATAATCGAAAATACTAAAAATGGGCTTGAGGTTATTGTTGAAATTATACCGAAATTCTTTTCAGCATGAGATTTTGGAAAGCCTATGTAGTAACAGTATATTTTACCTTAGTAAATGGTTTGTTCCTAGATTCAATTAACATAAAAATAGGTGTAGGATTAGTAGATATAGATATGTTCAGATATATTGCCTCATAAGTACACACATCCAAAGCTAAACTCTAGTCTGATGCAATTTGGTGCCAAAGAAGAGTTTACACTCCAATTCTGCTATTGTTAAAGTGTCACTTACTCTATTAAACGGGATGATATTTTTAGTCTTACAAATATCGTTTATAGATTCAAGAGAATAGAGTTAGCCAGATCAGGATAAAAAATATAGAGGATGAATTTGTATGTACTTTATTTCTGGTCTTACTTTCCTTCCTCTCTCAAAACTCCACCGCTTTGATTAACGGTGTTCGTAGAGATGGCAGTGCATGAGGCTGTGACTGGAGATGTTGCACCAGCAGTTTGACACTCTTGCTTTTGTTTTGTGTCTGTAGATATGCTAATTCCTTTTCCTGCAAATGCCATATTTCCGCTTCCTACTGTACTTCCTACTAATATGGCCGCAACTGCCGCCAGTACAGTTAGTGCGGTAGCTGTTTTGTGTTCCTTTGTGATGCGTACGATTTTGTGATTCATTTGTTCTCACGACTCTATCTTCAATTCTAGTATATTTGAACTGCTTCAGATCAGGTGCTAAAAATATAGGAGAGTCTGTCGATATATTCAAACTATGATAAATTCATTAGAAAGATTATGGTGAAAATACAGAGCGAACTACTACTTAGAACAGCACACTCAGTAACATAGATATCTTTGACCAATTATAAATTGCCAGTAAAGTTAGCAATCATATTTATCCTACCATTACATAGATATCTTTGACCAATTATAAATTGCCAGTAAAGTTAGCAATCATATTTGTCCTACCATTACATAATAGCACTAAAAGTGGGGCTTAATTACGGAGAGGCACCCCGGTTCATAACTTAAAAATCCTTGTTTTTCTATAGGAAATTAAAAATAATGATAAGTTGGAAAAACTCGAGTTAAATCGCTCGCTCCCATATTAAAGCAGATAATACTGTTAGCAACTCCAATGTCTTTTATTGATTATTAGTAGCAAGTAGTTAGCAATGCTGTCAAGAAACTAGTAGGATGGTGGTCAGGTAATAAACAGCTAAATACTAACAAAGATAACAGTTAGAAACGATAGTGCAGCCGTAAAGCCATAATCAATCTCATTTAAATTATAATCTGAAGACACTTGAGACGCAATTAATTCTGGCCTATTGATCAAAAAAATAATGAAGAACTTATCTTATCCTATGATCAGCGATGTATGTGAGCCGTGTTGTCGGCCTGGTTGACGCACAGAGCTGAGTCACACAAGTTTACTTGTGTCGTGTTTTGATCAACGCGTACACTATTGCTGTTATGACTGCTGTGGTGTCCGTAATGTGCAAAAACGAGTTGTGGTTCGGCGAATGCTACCGCAGTGATAGCTAGTGCTGTTACGATTGCTGCTATTGCTAAAGTCATGTTCTTTTGATTCATTGTTCTCAGAAAGGCAATCTTCCATTATGGTATAATTGAGGTGCTTTACAACAGCTGCTAACAATATAATGGAAATTATAGATATACTTAAACTACGAAATTTTCTTTAGAAAGATTATAGTTTTAACCTTATCGGGATTTGTGAAGAGAAAAAGGCTTCTTGCAACGTCGATATCTTTTATAGATTAAAAATAGCATGCAGAGTTAACAACACTATTTATTCTAGTATTTTATATTAATGATTTTGATGTAGATTTGGCTTAAGGAATAGAGAATGGGAATAGTTTGCCATTGTGTGGTTCATAGTTCTCCTATTCTCAAACTCTTTTTTTCGTAAGCCGTCTACACTCTTTCAGATTTAAAACAATAACAATTGAATTTGTTTCTAGTAGATTCCTGCAGGAGTCCCGTAATCATGAAGGTCCATAACCGCATCAGCAGTCATCACAAGTGTAGGACAAGTTTACTTTTCCAGAAGGTGAGAAAAAATATAGGGGTAGGCTTTGACCTATCGTACTTTTACTTCGCCCATTAGGCCACCCAATTGAGTATTGGTGTTAGTGGAGAGGGCAGTGCATGAGCCTGTAATTGGAGACGCTCCACCAGCTGTGTTACACTCTTGTTTTTGATTTGTGTTGGTTGGTACGCTAATGCCGTCATTTCCATTGTCTCTACCTTTGCCATTGTCGCCGAATGGTATCTGTCCTTCGCTTCCAGATTTTCCTTGCTTCGTTAGTTCACCTAGAATGCCACCGGTTTGAGTAATCACATTTGTGGAGGCAGCAGTGCATGAGAGTGATACTGGAGACGCTCCGCCTGCAGTTTGACACTCTTGGTTTTGTTTTGTGTTTGTAGGGACGCTAATGCCGTCATTTCCTTTTCCGCTTCCGGCAAACGCCATATTTCCGCTTCCTACGGTTATTGTACCTGCTATCATCACAGCTGCAAGTGCTGCAATTGCGACTAATACAGGCGCTGTTTTGTTGTTGTTATTTATCGTTTTGTGGTTCATTTTTCTCAGAGTCATTTTCCCTCTAAGGTATATTTGCAATGCTTCACAACAAGTGCTAAAAATATAGTAGAGTCTGTCAATATATTCGAACTATGATAAATTCGTTAGAAAGATTACGGGGGAAATGCTGATTCAACTATTAATTAAAATAGCACACTTAGCAAGACAGATATCTTTTACAGATTGAGAACAGCGAATAGAGTTAACAACCCTATTTATTCTGTATTTGCAAATTAATAATTTAAGTGTAGATTTGGCTTAAAGAATAGGGAAGATTAGGGATAGTTTGGTTTTATGTGGTTCATATCTCCTCTATCCCCAATCTCTATTCAATTAAGCCGTCTACGCTCTTCTTTTAGATTTAGGCAATATTGACATATGGAAAAATAATAGGATAAGTTTTAGTTACAGTCTGTCTGTCTTTAGATTCCAAGCCCTCTGCGTATCAACTAGCAGCGTACCTGAAAACTGGTTTGTAAACGGAAATGCCAGCCACTTGGAGCCAGCGTTTAATCCGATGAAAAATGGGATGGGAACTGGAACAATAACTGCAGTAGACTTGAAAACAGGCAAGACAAAGTGGGTTTATCCAACAGAGTTTCCTAATAACGAATTCAAGTACAGAACTTCGGTGTTATCTTGGTTGGGGGATAACACCGAGATAAGGCAATGACCGTGACGGCGACAGCAGCTCTTAGATCACTCGGTACCTCTCGCATCGTGGTGGTACCTATTCGTTGAACTAGCGGAGAGAGCATGCATATTCAGGTTGTCTTTAACATTACTGATTATTTTTCGAGCAAGCCCGTTTATGTTCTGGCTGACGCCACTGTCTCCTCCAGTTCCTTTATGATTATCTAAGAATCTGTTACTAACAGAGCTACTAGTGCTACTATTGTCATTATTGATATTGATATGACTGTTCGGATAAATTTGAATGTTGTTGTATGCAAATAAGCACATAGAATGTGAATTTGAGCATTATGATGAAGAAGCAACTATGAAGACTATGGGCAGGATTATCCTCACAAAGGAACTATTCCACCCTATTGCGGTTATCCGAACTTACCGGAAAGTGCTTAGGCTTGTAATGTGAGCTAATTGGATCAGTTATCTGATGCTTAATCCGAATACGAAATAGGAAAATTAGTCTATTCGAAATTGCCTTGTTATGTTTATTTTAAACTTGGTAATCAGATTCTCTTGAGAATATCTACAGCAGGCGTAGAAGAAGGATCCAAATTTCGGGATACAGCCATGTAGATTGTAGCGTAGTCTAGGATATAAATCGAAGATATAATCGCGTTTACAAACTAGTCCCGATAGCAATTTGCTCATACAGAGGCTGTCCTATCTCTAAAAAACATCTTGACCTTATTGAAACGCTCATTAACAAGCGAAAGGTCTTGTTGCCACCTAAGTAATAAGACTTTGTGAGGAGAGTAGTTGTGGTTACCGAACGTAAAAGGCACTATTTCATTATGTGATGCTTCGAGGATCGAATCCTTAAGACAGTGCACCTTTGCATTCTCATTGAGTGAGTTCTTAAACCTCGTTCCAACCGAAAGAAGAAAAGGTGATGCAAAACAAAATGCAAAGCCACTCTCTAAAAAGGTCGCTATTTTTTTGGCAACATTGGATTCGTATGGAACTGTGATTGAGATATCGTTGAAAATCTTTGAAAGATTATTGTGGATAAAAGAGGTCTCCTGCTCAAGAGACTTTTTCAGAAGCGGATTAATCAATTTGAGTCCTGGCATTATCAGGTAAGGAAGCGATGCACGAGGAAGTGACAAATTCGGAATCTTGATGTGTTTATGACCTTTATCTATGGCCTTATCTTTCAATTCGCCTCCTGATGAAATACAAACAACTTCTGCATTTCTCTCAGTTGCTTCCTCCATATTTGATATTGCTTCTCTGGTATTTCCTGAAACACTATTTACAATCACCAAAGAACGTTTGTTAACAGCAAATGGTAAATTCTGTCCTCGTATGACTGTAGATGGAATCAGACTAAAGGAATGAATCAAGTCATTCAAAATGTCGCAACTGGTAGCAGATCCGCCCATGCCACAGAGAATTACAGATTCATAGAAATCTGGTTCGTGATCTAGTTGGCAGGATATATCTGCGGCATCTTTGAAATATTCGGGCCACTTTTCATAGATCGAATATAATTTATCTTGATCTACCTCTGAAATATCGGAATCTGTCAATAGCTTAACACTAAACAAGTCAAGCCAAGTCAACTGGTGTAAGAGCCACGAAAACAGATTCTGGGATTAATGCATTAGAAAAATGAAAAACAAGAAGAAGAAATGGAAGCAGTCTATTGCTGCGCCTAATCTCTCGAGGTCTTCTCTACGTTGGCTTTATTTGCTGTGTATGTGCACATCAGCCGAATTGCTAGCGCTATTGACTTGTGTGTTGTCGTGTGCTGTACCACTACCCGCGTCAATGGAGTTTGCCTGGGCTATCGATTGGTCTACATTACCACTGTGACTAACTTTGCCTCCACCTCCTTTATAGTGATGGCCATGGGGCGTTCTGAATAACCTCCTCTTCGGTTTGCTGATAACTAGCATTATCGAAGATTTCGTTATAATTTCTTTGATTTTTTTTAAAACGCCTAATGATTGACCATAAGATGCTCTTCGGTCTGTAATTTTAGGACTAAGCCTCAAGACCGTTTCAATATTGTGACTTATCACTTCTGGCTCGGAGCTAACTATTTTTTCTAGTGAAGACAGGTTGCCTCGTAAATCTTGAATTAAGGGGTTCTAAGATAGTCTTTGGGCATAGCAATTTTATTGCTTTTACAGTATTGGAAATATGATCAGAGCCTCCGTACTCTAAATTCATCCCTGCAAACTGAAGTGATTACTACATATTTCAAACTTCATTCCCTAACTGCCTTGGCTACATTGAAGTGTTCTGTTGGGTCAGGCAATGCAGGTTTGTATCTGCTATTCACAGAGCAAAATCTGCAATGTCGTGCGCACTGATCTCCCATTATCATGATTGTAGCTGTACCACTTCCCCAGCATTCCGCCATATTCGGACATCTTGCTTCTTGAAAAACAGTATGGGCTTGAGCTATACTGATTAATACAGAATCGAAACAAATAGGCAGCAAAAACAATTAATCTCTCGTAGATATTTTACTAAAAATGCTGATAATAAGAACACGGGGTTAATAAGTATTGGGATATTATTATTAACGATAGTTTCCAATAATCAACAAGCAAGTGCACAGGGAATACAAAAGCAGTCAAAACTGCAACAACAACAATTATCATCATTAGCTGATACTGTCACGTTACAAGATACATCCATGTCTGTACCTGCTCCAAATGCACCACTAAATAATCAAAGTATTCCGTATCAAATAGTAGTAGCTCTTCCAATCAGAGCCGACGGAAAGATTTAGACAGGTACTGCAACGTTTACTGCAAGCAAACCCGTTGAGGTCGAGGTCGAACATAAGTATAATCCAAAAGTACTACCAAATTTTAAGCATGGACTACCTTTGAACGCGAAATGGATTGATAATACTACTCGAATTGCCCTGTCGCCTATGACCATTTCAAATACTCCAGTTACTGTTACTAACACTCATATAAGCGTCGGATCTTTCATCTTTGCTGGTAGTGCACTTGTCTTCCACAGAACTGATGGACAGCCTTGATGCAGTAGCAAAACCATTGACTCAAAGGTAGGAAAATAAACAGGCCTAAGAGGATAGCATTCCTCTCGACAGTCTTTACTGCCTATATTTACGTGCATATTCTGGCTAAATTCTCTGATAATGTCCCTATTGGGTCAATAATGAGCCAATATCACGCACGTTGTCACGTAATTTATTTATATATAGTAAATCTTCCACTTAAGATGAATATTATCCAAAAATGACGCCCTTGACTGTTGCCGACACCATAAACGCAATTTCTAATGACAAATCTCTCGCACTTTTCAATCACATTGCTTTAGAAGCCGGAAATAGTGACAATCTAAAAACCAGACTGGGACTCACAAGAAAACAGTACTATTCTAGAATGTCAGATTTGATAAATGTTGGTCTTGTAGTAAGAAAGAACGGCAAGTATTTTCTTACTTCATTTGGTAAAGTAGTTTATGAAGCTCAAATATTGATCGGAAAGGGTATCCAAAACTATTGGAAACTTAAAGCAATTGACTCTATTGAAACTTCCTCTGTTCACACTCAATTACCTATTGAAGAATATAATAGATTTATTGATACTTTAGTGGACGGCAACGATATCAAAGACATACTTCTTAAAAATTATAACAACAAAATTGCCGTAACTCCAAACGAAATATTCTACGAGAACCAAGGGTTAATACACTCGACACGCGATCGATAACTATTCAATAGTTACTCCTGTGAGCTAGTAAAGATTGATGTGTTCGTTTTTGAAAACATCAGACTAATTTCAAAAGGCCAATCAAGAGTAAGTGGTGCCGGTGATTCTTTGCTGTTGTGATTGTTGTGGTGTCGGTAGTGTGCCAGTGCTTGTTGTGGGATAGCGAATGCCACTGCGGTCAATGCCATGGCAGCTACGACTGCTGCGATTGATAAAGTTACGTTGTGGTTCATTTCTCAGAGAGATGTACTCTATTTTACTATATTTGAGATGCTTCACAGCCAGTACTATGAATATAGGGGGAATTTGTCGATATATTCAAACATTGATATATTCATCTGAAAGATTAGGATCGCATTCTTGTGTCATAATTTCAGAAAAATAGCTTCCGTATGCACAGACTTCACAATAGTTTTCTTATCCAATATCGTCACTTTTTCTTTTCAACTTAGTTTGATCCCGTCCATTTAATTTTCAATATTTACCCACCGGTCTGGTCTTAATAAACGAAAAATGCCGGTCATTATTACTGAAAGATAGTGATCCCGTCTAATTCACAACGTAGAGATAGATTTGTGTTTTGTTTTTCAATTGCGTTCTTTCACAAGAGAATTTGGGCTCTTTTCAAAAAAGCGAGTATTATTTGGAAAAGTCATTGCAGGGATGCTGTTGTGTCGTACTAGTGTGAAGCATCTACACTCGTCGGATCTAATCTAACAAGCACAGCCAAATCGCTTGAAGTATCGGTTGGGCAAAGTAAAGTAAAATAAAACCTAGTTGCTTTACCATTTGGATTGTTTCCAGCCCATGTATCACTAACGAATTTCTAAAAGTTGATTTTTATTTCCACCGTTTGTATGGGAGGAGACTCAATGTAAAAGATAGAGGAGTCAGAAACAAGTTGAATAAATCATAATCGATTGTTATAATTATAAAAGGTTATTTAGAAGTATAAAAAAAGCACAGGTTCACAACTTAATGCAATGACCGAACAGGTAATATCACAGGAATTAACGCTACGCTATGTTTGTGATAAAGTGCTAGAACTTGACAAATCTATAAGGTTTGCCGGCTTCGTAAACAACAGGGGAACGATAATCGCATATCAATATAGGGATGGATTAGATCCGTTGTTGAAAACTAACGAAACGGAACTATCTTTTATAGACACCGTCTTGAGGATGAGGACCAGAAAAGATATGGAACCAAAACTTGGTAAAGTAATATACTCAATTACGATATATGAAAAAGTAAAACGAGCAACAATGTTGCCTGATAGTGAAGACGATCCTATTCTCATGGTGTCATTAGATACCAAAAACAACAATAGAGCAGGAATCGATCACGAGTTCCTAATTCGGGATGGAATATTACCATTAGTCTCCCGTTATATCAAATCTTATTCAGTAAGGCCCGATGGGATTTAACGTTCTTCCATGGTGACGGTGATAGCCATAGCATATGAAGAAAATTTTGCTTGTCGAAGATGAACAAGATATTGCGACAGTTTTGAATATGGTTTTAGAAGACGGTGGATACGAGGTTGAATGTTTTACGGATCCCGTATTAGCATTGAAGGACTTCAGGACGGGTTCGTATGATCTAGTTATCCTTGATATTAAGATGCCAAATATGGATGGCTTTGAGCTACGTCGACAGATAAAAAAGATAGATAGTGGTGTTAAGACCTGTTTTCTCACAGCAAGTGAGTTGTATTATGAAGAATTTAGAAAGGAACTAGGAATAGAAGAAGAGGTCGTATTAGATAAAGATCAATTTCTTCGGAAACCCATTCAGAATGAGGAGTTAATCAAGGAAATAACTAGGATAATAAATTCAAATTAGAATAATAACTAATAGCTGACTTATCTATCAACAATACCAAATTTTTGGTGTACCATTAACACGAAGGATGGCTATGGGATTCATGAGAGGATGGTAGTATAACCGACAGGAGATTTTAGGTTGAGAATTAGCCTCAATGTTAAAAAATTAATTGAGGTTGGCGCAAAGTTTTTAGATATCTTGCCGAAGTGTACTTCCTGCCTAATTCAGTCAAAGATTACAAAGGTACTCTAAACCGGGACAATAGGACAAAAAACGAATTTATTTGGTAGCACTATTGGACAGATCTCTTAATTTGTTGATTTACGTGGTGTACTAACTCCTCTATCTCGACAGGCTTAACGTAGCAGTCTAAATCCATGTTGGGGAATATTTCTGTAAATGATTCGTAATAAACTTCATTTGCCGTTAATAAAAATGCTTTAGCGTTGCTGTCTTTCTTTTTGATTTCTTCATATAGCTCAAACCCGTTGATGATTGGCATCTTAACATCTAGCAATAAGAGGTCGTATTTGCCAGGTTTGAATCTAGATAGTGCCAAAACTGGATCGTTAAAAGCCTCTACTACAAATCCAGTTGCCTCTAATCCTATCTTTAGGGTATGTACAACGTCGGGCTCATCATCTACAAGAAATATTCTATTACTACCGGAGTGCCTTTGCTCGACCTTGTCAACGTGTTCCTCGTTCGGATCCAACTAGATGATAGATAATGGAGATCTTTTGATTAATAAAGGTAAGAGAAAGAATCTTGCTCAATTGCGCAGAGTTATGATAAAGCCGTGAGTTCCTTGTCCTCTGCGCCAAAGTACTGCTCATTGCTAACATTGCTGGCGCGGTAAAGAGGATAAATGAATTCGTTTACAACGAAATAACGTAATAGAGTTGATTCGATCGACTCAGGCTAGGTTTACTCATATCCTGACTATATGAATGGAAAACGCATTGTTTCGAAGGGACACTGCCGCATGGTCCATTCACGCATGGTCCATTTACTGTTTTACGAATCGATGGTAATCCTATCCTCGTATAAGTTATATTTATCAAATGTTAATTATAAAGCAATACAATTGTCATTTGTTCAGTATTTTCTCCACCAGCCTTATATCTTTCTAATATATTAGAGCAAATATGTTTGAAAATATAGCATTCATAGGTCTCGGATTTGTTGGGGTATTCTTTGCATTGGAATCAGCATGGCACTTCACAGCCTGTAAAATACATGACAGATCAATAAAGCCTTGTTTCTACAAGCAAATTGGCTTATTGAAATAGAGGGAGGTCTTGATAATATTAATGGCAAGTATTGAGAGAAATAGCAGAATAACAAGAAGGACAAGATCACTAAAGTTGAAAACAAAACCATCATCATCTGAAGCCATTCAAGTGGAACGAATCATCATGCGTGATGGATTTAGTTATTTTCCGATAGCTCTTAACTAACAATTAATGAGTAAAACATTTGAACATAGTTTACATTACTATCCAACTTCAGAGAGAGAAGTACAGCTGAATTTTCTATTCAGCTAGCCAACAAAGAGTTTTATGATTTCATCCTCAGGATCGATGGTAGATAAAAGATGTAATCTAGAGACTGGATAGTAGACCAGATAACATTAAATCATTGCTGTAACTGCTCCCAAAAGCTTTTGAACAATGAGAAGCAAGGTTATTGAATTCTGGATGGAGACTTCATACTTACATTGCAAAGGCTTGAGTTTCATCTGGATACATTCCATTTGAAATAGTTAAGAACTCAATGCAAGCGTAACCTCTTATCGGTTGTCAGTGGTCTCTTGAATATAACGAGCCTCTAAGAATAACATGGGCAATCTTAAACCATGGCCGCATCGATGCTTGGCCTTACCACAGAGGAGGTTCGGTCCAAGTAGTGCATCATACGTACGATCATTAGATTGGCTGATTATAGGAGGCATAACATGATCATACCAGCCCCCAGAATCGTCATACGCAATAATAATCGCAGTATTATTCCATTCTGGTAATTGCTGTATCCGATTGATTGTATTCACTAGGAAGTTCTGTTCATCTACCAGGTCAGAGTAGCCCGGATGGCCTGTTTGGTACATGGGAGCCTTTAGGAAGCTAACTGAAGGTAGATTGCCGGCATCGGCAGCATTCCAAAAGTCAGCTAGATCGTGTTGATGGTTGGCCTGATCTGTTTTTCCAACCATTGCGGCTGAAGTTGGAGGAAAGTGATGCGGATTTGAAGTTGATTGATAATACTGAAATGGTTCATGATGTACGACATAGTCAGTAATATTCTCGACCTCGAAATATCCGCCTATGTTTTGTCTGCTTAGATGCACAATGCTGTCTTCTAGTCTGTGGCCCTTTGGTGAGTTAGAGTTAGTATACTGTTACTTGGATTCATAGAAGTACTGAGGTTAGTTTGTCGTTGCCTGTGGTTGTATAAAAGACGAATAATGATAGCTTACTCTACGACTTTGGTAACTTCCTCATCATGGGTATCTTTCATATGCTTCTTGGTCTCATGTCTGGTGAGGAATTCTTTTGCACAAATAGAACATCTAAACGTCCCTCCAACGTAATCTGGCATGTTTTACCTATCCATAACCACGTTTATTTATATTTGGTAATAGTTCATTGTAATCAAAAGCATAAAGAATTTTAGAATCTTGTCTAGTCAACGAGACATGATCTAATCAGAAAGATAATAAATATATTATTATTATTATATTAGCCAATTAGCCATAGATATTAACAAGAACCATTTAGATAAGTGTACCACAGCCAAGATCTAACAAGTCATAGATAGATGATAGTAGTGAAAAAAAGAGCCATTCGCTTAAGACATATTGTAAAGAGAGGTTCTACACCTAATTCCTTTCAATTATGAACTATAATAGAATCTTTTCTAGATTTGAGGAAAAAATGTCTGATTCGTGAGATGTTCACAAATTATGACTTGTTTGAAAAGTCATTATACAGAGTACTCAAAAAAGGGGCTGAGGTAATTCTTCTTGATCTCAAAACAGAATTACTGGTACAAGCTGTATTGTTAGACCCGAGTATTTCAATTAGCGACATTCGTAATCCACGACTGGCAATCAGCGATATTCTACAACGTATTCATACTACGGAAACGCTTGAACTTATTCGGAAGATTCCCTCACGTAAACATATCGCTTTTCTCTATAAAAGTGAAAGTTCTAAAGATAAGCTGCTAGCTGCTTTTTTTGATATGAATAATATGACTGGTCTGGCTTCAAAGGGTCTTTTAAGATTTAAAAAGCCGACTAATGATGACGGCCTTCGTTACGTTAACAATATTATGTCGTATGAAGAACTCTTACAGGAACCTCGCGAATCGGAATTAGTAACTAGGAGGGTAGCTGACTGGATAGCCAAATTGAATTCATCGAATAAATCGCAACAACAAAACAATACCGATATCGTATCACGAAGGATTGCAACCGAGGATGTAATGTGGTGGGTAAGAAATGGTTTTACTAGTTATTACTTGAACTTTGAAAAATCACTAGATAGATATCATCAAAACAATCTGTCTGTTCTTTGTGGCTATAATTTTTCAAATTTTAGTAGTGAAATTATAGATGGCGAGAACATCAAAACGATGATTTCGACTCATGAGTATGTGATTCTTGACGAATCATTCGTAGTGTATAGATCAGCAAACGTGGGAGATAAGGGATGAAAGATCAGTCCGATAATAATAATCATAATCCTTTAAAGTTTCTAGATGCCATAGATGATTGCAAGCATATTGTACTTTTTTATGAGGAACCCAGATCTGGTAGAATGATTCAATTTCATTTTATAAAAACAGGACTATTGAAAGGACAACGTTGTATCTATACTACACATAAAGATACGGATATATTGCTAATTGAAAACGAAATGACAAATAGTGGTATTGACGTTGATGTCTTCAAGAAAAAGAACTTACTGGCAATTCGTCAAATTCCAGATGCTAGGAATTATCACGAAGGATCAGTATTT
>Ga0070711_100001460_pt1 | contig 12995 bp, 10 predicted proteins | sample LARL53metaG_FD_65452 | JGI IMG/M metagenome (GOLD analysis project Ga0070711, IMG submission 65452) | Corn, switchgrass and miscanthus rhizosphere microbial communities from Kellogg Biological Station, Michigan, USA - LAR L5-3 metaG | ecosystem: Host-associated > Plants > Roots > Rhizosphere ... | reverse complement strand
TCAAGTGCCGCGAGCACCAGCAGCCGGTCGCGGTACAGCTTGCGCAACGGAGACACCGCAGCCGCTGTGTCCCTGCCGATTTCGGCGTTTTCGGCAACATCGGCGAATGCCGCCCGTAGCTCTTCGGCCGACGGCAGCGTGACGGCGCCCGCCAGCAGGTGCCACGAGTCGGGATGGGCGACCAGATGGTCGCCGAGCGCCAGCGACGAGCCGAGCACACCGAACAGCCGGCCCCGCAGCCCTTTGTCCTTGACAAGAGCCTGGTTGAGTTCGTCCCAGTCCCGTCCCACGGCGTCAGCGAGCCGGACTATCGCGCGCAGCGCGTCGTCGGCGTCGGGCGCACGCGACAGCGACCACAACAGCTCGACGTGGGTGTCGGTGTTCCAGCCCAGCCGGTCCAGATCCCCGGACGCGGACGGTTCGACCAGCCCAAGCCGGCCTACGCTGGGCAGCTTCGGTCGCTGCGTCGCAGGTTTGGCCACCACACGAAGGTAGCGCAGCCGTTATTCGACGTTTCCCCTACAGGGACAAGTAGGCCTTCAGCTCGAACGGTGTGACGTGGCTGCGGTAGTCCTCCCATTCGGTGCGCTTGTTGCGCAGGAAGAAGTCGAAGACGTGCTCGCCCAACGCTTCCGCGACGAGTTCTGAGTTCTCCATCTCGGTCAGGGCGGCCCCGAGGCTGCCCGGCAGCTCCCTATAGCCCATGGCGCGGCGCTCCTCCAGCGTGAGGTTCCACACGTTGTCCTCGGCCTGCGGACCGAGCACGTAGCCCTTCTCGATGCCACGCAGGCCCGCCGCCAGCAGCACCGCGAACGTCAGGTACGGATTGCACGCCGAGTCGGGGCTGCGCACCTCCACCCGCCGCGACGATGCCTTGCGTGGCGTGTACATCGGAACCCGCACCAGCGCCGAGCGGTTGGCCGCTCCCCACGATGCCGCCGTCGGCGCTTCGCCCCCGTGCACCAGTCGCTTGTAGGAGTTCACCCACTGGTTCGTCACGGCGCTGATCTCGTTGGCGTGCTCGAGAATGCCTGCGATGAACGACTTTCCCACGTCGCTGAGCTGAAGTGGGTCATCGGGGCTGTGGAAGGCGTTGGTCTCCCCTTCGAACAGGCTCATGTGCGTGTGCATCGCCGACCCGGGGTGCTCGGCGAACGGCTTCGGCATGAACGAAGCGCGCACGCCGTCGCCGAGCGCGACCTCCTTGACCACATACCGGAACGTCATCACGTTGTCGGCCATCGACAGCGCGTCGGCGTAGCGCAGGTCGATCTCCTGTTGGCCCGGCGCGCCTTCGTGGTGGCTGAACTCGACCGAGATACCCATCTGCTCCAGCGCGTCGATGGCGTGGCGGCGGAAGTTCGGCGCCGCGTCGTGCACGGCCTGGTCGAAATACCCACCGTTGTCGGCGGGCACTGGCACCGAGCCGTCATCCTCGCCCGGCTTCAGCAGGAAGAACTCGATCTCGGGGTGCACGTAGCAGGAGAAGCCGAGGTCGCTGGCCTTGGACAGCTGGCGGCGCAGCACGTGTCGCGAGTCGGCCCACGACGGCGAGCCGTCGGGCATCGTGATGTCGCAGAACATCCGCGCCGAGTGGTGCTTGCCCGAACTGCTGGTCCACGGCAGCACCTGGAACGTCGACGGGTCGGGCCGGGCCACCATGTCGGCTTCCGAGACCCTGGCAAAGCCCTCGATCGCGGAGCCGTCGAAGCCGATGCCCTCCTCGAAGGCGCCTTCGAGTTCGGCGGGCGCGATCGCTACGGACTTGAGGTATCCGAGTACGTCGGTGAACCACAGCCGGACGAAGCGGATGTCGCGTTCCTCCAGCGTGCGCAGCACGAATTCCTTCTGCCGATCCATGACCGCAGCGTAGGTTCCGGCTGTTAATTCTGTGTTACGCGGCCGATGCGTTTAGCGGCTAGCAGCGCAGACCGTCGGGCGGCATGACGGAATCTATGAGGAAGTTAACCACCGCGGTGTCGACACATTCGTCACCGTTGAACACCACGGTGTGCTGGGTGCCGTCGAACGTGATCAACCCGGCGGCCATCTGGCGGGCCAGATCCACGCCTCCGGCATACGGGGTGGCGGGATCGTGCGTGGTGGAGACGACGACGACCTTGCCGGGACCCGGGGAGGTGGCTGGATGCGGACTCGACGTCGGCGGCACCGGCCACATCGCGCACACGTCGCGCGGGGCTAACCCGGTGAAGGTGCCGTACTCCATGAACGGCGCGGCCTCGCGGATTTGCCGATCGGCGTCGGCCCACACGGCCGGGTCGGTCGGATACGGCGCGTCGACACATCGAATCGCGGCGAACGCATCCTGCAGGTTTTTGTAATGACCCGACTGGTCGCGGTGCTGGTAGTCATCGGCCAGCAGAAGCAGGTCGCCGGCGTCGGTGCCGCGCTGCAGGCCAAGCAGCCCGCTGGTGAGGTACTGCCAAAAGCGCGGCGTGTAGAGCGCGTTGACGGTGCCCGTCATCGCGTCCTGGTAGCTCAGGCCACGCGGATCCGACGTCCCGCCCGGTTTGTTCACCAGCGGGTCGACCAGCTCGTGGAACTGGTCGACGACCTTTGCCGGATCCGTGCCGAGCGGGCAGCCTGCCGACTTCGCGCAGTCGGCCGCGTAATCGTTGAAAGCCGTTTGGAAACCCGCCATCTGACGGATGCTCTCGGCGACGGGATCCAGGCTCGGGTCGACGGCGCCGTCGAGAACCATCGCCCGCACACGGTCGGGGTATCGCTCGGCGTACGCCGCGCCCAGTTCGGTGCCGTAGGAGAAGCCGAGATAATTGATCTGGTTCTCGCCCAGTGCCGCGCGCACGACGTCCATGTCGCGCGCCGACGACGCGGTCCCGATGTTGGCGAGGAACTCCGTGCCCATCCGCTGGGCACACGCATCGGCGAACTGGCGGTTGAGCGCTTCGATGTGGGCGACGCCTTCTGGGCTGTAGTCGGCCATCGGCTCACGGCGGAACGCATCGAACTCAGCGTCGGTGCGGCACCGCAGCTCCGGCGTGGAATGGCCGACGCCGCGCGGATCGATGCCGACCAAATCGAATCGGCGCAGGATGTCCGTGTCGGCCAGCGACGCGCCCATGCTGGCGACGGTGTCAACGGCCGAAGCGCCCGGCCCGCCCGGGTTGACCACGAGCACGCCGATCTTCTCGCCGGAGGCCGGGATGCGGATCACCGCCAACTGAGTTTGGGCGCCTTCGGGTTTTGCGTAATCGACGGGCACCGACACCGTGCCGCACACAGCGGTGGGGATGGCTTCAATGTTGCCGAAGGCACCGATCCACCGCTGGCAGCTTCCCCACACCGGCGGCTGCCCGTACTGCTGGATCGACTCGCCGTCAGGCGAAGCCCAGGCAGCAGGGCACGCGATCGCCGACATCAGAAAGATCGGGAGCAGCACCGTTCCAAACCTGCCCGCCCGCCACATGGCGAACATGTTCGCATGGTTAACGGCCGCCGGTCTGCGGCTGGAATACAACGGTGACCTGGCTGTTATCCGGCGTCGAGCTCGTAGGTCAGCCAGGTCGACTTTTCGGCGCCGATTCCGTCGTAAAGCCGTTGCGCCGTGGTGTTGTCGGGCGCCGTCTCCCACACCAGCTTCTCGGCGCCGCGCTCCCGGCAGAGTTCTCGGCAGCGCTCGATCAATGCGCGACCGGTGCCCGTTCCGCGGGATGCCGGCACCACGAACAAGTCGTTGAGCACCCCGACTCGCGCGGCGTGCAGCGTCTGCCATGTCCAGTAGATCGTCGCGAAACCCAATGGTGTTCCATCGCTGTCGCGCGCGATGAGCTGAAGCCCCTCGGACGGATCGTCGATCAACGCGGTCACCAGCGCGCGCAGCCGCTCGTCGGACGGATCCACGCGATAGAAGTCGCAGTAGGCCCGCAGCATCGGCAAGAGGTCGGAAACGTCGCGCGGGCCTCCACTGCCGACCGTGTCGATGGTCAGCATCGCGTGTTGGGTGGCGGCACGGTCACGTCAACAAGGTAGCGCGCCGCGATGTCGTCAATGCACTTAATTCCCTGGAAGACAACGGTGTGCTGGGTGCCGTCGAAGGTGACCAGGGTGCCGCCGAGCTGATGGGCCAGATCGACTCCTGCCTGGTACGGCGTTGCCGGGTCATTGGTGGTCGACACCACCAGGATCGGCGGCAGGCCCTTCACGTGGATCTCGTGCTGGTCGCCCGTCGCGGGCAGCGGCCAGAACGCGCACGTGTCCAGCGGCGCAAGGCCGGTGAACTCGCCGTAGCTCATGAAGGGCGCCACCTCGCGGCTGCGACGGTCCGCTTCGACCACCTTGGCGCGGTCGGTGATGTGGGGCTTGTCCATACAGTTGACCGCGACCCGGACGTCGGTGGCGTTGGTGTAGTGCCCCTGCGCATCGCGATGCATGTAGATGTCGGCGGACGCGAGCATGGTGTCGCCGGTGCCGTTTTTGAGTTCGGAGAGCGACTGGGTGAGTCGGCGCCACAGGCTCGGCGAATACAGGGGAAGGATGGTCCCGATGATCGCGTCGTTATAGCTCAGCCCGCGGGGGTCCTGCGTCTTCGCCGGGTTCTTCACCAATGGCTCGACCAGGCTCTTGTATACGTCCACGGCCTTGGCGGGATCGGTGCCCAGCGGGCAGTCCGGGCTTTTGGCGCACTCGGCGGCGTAGTTGTCGAACGCCTTCTGGAACGCGGCGGCCTGACGGATCCCCTCCTCGATCTGGTCCGCGTTGGGGTCGATGGCGCCGTCGAGGATCATCGCTCGAACCTTGTCGGGGTAGGCCTCGGCGTAGAGCGCTCCGATCCGGGTCCCGTACGAGTAGCCGAGATAGGTCAGCTTCTCGTCGCCGAGGCCGGCGCGGATCGCGTCGAGATCCTTTGCCACGTTGGCGGTTCCGAGGTTGGCCAGGAACTCCTTGCCCATCTTGTCCACGCAGCGCTGGACGAACTCCTTGTTCTCCTTCTCGATGTGCGCGACGCCCTCCGGCGTGTAATCCACCGTGGGGTCGGCGCGCAACCGGTCGTTGTCCGCGTCGGAGTTGCACCACACCGCGGGCGCGGACTTGGCGACGCCGCGTGGATCGAAGCCGACGAGATCGAACCGCTCGCGCAGCGACTGCGGCAGCGTGGGCGCCAGCGAGGCGGCGAGCTCGACACCCGACTCACCGGGGCCGCCGGGGTTGACGACCAGTGAGCCGATCTTCTGGCCAGTTGCCTTGAACCGGATCATCGCGATCTGGGCGACGTCGCCGCCGGGCTTGGCGTAGTCGATCGGCACCGACAACGTTCCGCACTCGGCGCCGACCTGCGCACGGGTCGAGTCGAACTCGGCGGCCTTGCATGCTGCCCACTGGATCGGTGAGCCCGGTCGGGGCGCCGAGATGACGGCGCGACCGTTGCTGCACGCAACCAGCAGCAGGGCAACGATCGTCGCGAGGGCCCCGATCTTGAGGTTCATTGCACCACATGCTGCCATGAACATGCATCGGCCCTGGCGAGGCCGGGTTCGCAGTGACTATCTCGTGGCGTCGAGCAGCTCGCCCAGAGCTACCTCGAAGTCGTCGGCCATGTCCCACAGATCGGGCAGGAGTTCGGGGCACGACACGATGCCGACGTCGAGCTTGCCGGTCAACGACATCACGGTGATGTTCAGCCCCGAGCCGTGGAAAATCGGGCCAAGCGGGTACATCGCCTTCACCTCGCTACCCAGGAAGTACAGCGGCACTTGCGGGCCGGGCACGTTGGAGATCACCAGGTTGTGCACGGGCTTCGCGGCGGTCAGTCTGCTGGCGGCGTACACCCTCATGGCGATACCAAACACCGCGGGCGCCGCGAACTGCGTCCAGTCCTGTAGCAGGGTCGCACCGATCGCCGAACTATGTTGCTTGGCAACGGAATTCGCTTCGGCGATCGACTTAAGGCGCTCGCCTGGGTCCTCTATGTGCGTCTCCAGTTTGGAGAACATGCCCGACACCTGGTTACGGCCGGGCCGGTCAGACTTCTCGTGCACCGACACCGGAACCATCGCGACCAGCGAGTTGTCGGGCAGTTCGCCGCGGTCGGCGAGGAACTTGCGCAGCACCCCGGACACCAAAGCCATCACGACGTCGTTCACCTTGACGCCGAAGTGGTCCTTCACGGTCTTGATGTCCTCGAGATCGAGCTGGGCGAATGCGATGTTGCGGTGGCCGGTGACGTTGGCGTTGAAAGCGGTCTTCGGGGCAGCGAAGGGTGCGGCCATCGCCAGGCCGCTGCGGGCGCGCTTGACGGTGTCCACCACCGACGACAGCGTGGTCGGCACAACGTTGACCAGCTTTAACGGCCGGGTGGCGAACTTGACCGCACCGCTCAACGCGATTTCCAGGCCGCTGGCGTCGCCGACGCCGTCGACCGGGTCGGGCGCTGGTGCGTCCGGTTCTGTGCTGCACAGCTGCGACATCAAGTTGGCCCCGGTGACGCCGTCGACGCCAGCGTGGTGCACCTTCGTCATCACCGCCAGCCGGCCGCCGGCGTGCGCGTCGGTGCCTGCGATGTTCTCGATCACCCAGGTCTCCCACAGCGGCCTGCTGCGGTCCAGCGGGAGCGACGCGATGTGGCCGCAGATCTCGGCGAGCTCGCGCCGGCCACCGGGCGATGGCAGACCGATGCGGTGGAGATGCCGATCGACGTCAAAGTCCTTGTCGTCCACCCAGACCGGATGGTCGGGGTTGAACCGGCTGTCAGCGAGCTTCTCGCGGAACTGCGGCATGGCCTTGATGCGTAGACCCAGCGCGTCGCGCAGGCGGTCGAAGGTATAGCCGCCGGGCATGGTCGAGGTGTCGAGTTCGAGGATCGAGCACACATGCAATGGCTGTTTGGCGGTTTCCAGATACAGGAAACTGGCGTCGAGTCCGCTGAGCCTTTGCATTCCGCCGATGTTAGGCGCGACGAGGACAGGTGTGAGGAAGTCCACTCAACGGGGCTTTTAACTTTCTTGCGTCGGAGTGGCAGACTTGTGAACGTCAGACGAAACCCGGGGACCGTACCGGCCACGAGGATTCGACCCGACCCACCCAATGGGGGACAACGATGTCTGAGCAGACCGTGTACGGTGCTGCCGATTCGAAGCGCGCTACCGCCCAATCGTCCGCACCGCGGACGAAGGTTCGCACCCATCACCTGCAGAAGTGGAAGGCCGAAGGCCATAAGTGGGCCATGCTGACGGCCTACGACTACTCCACCGCGCGAGTATTCGACGACGCCGAGATTCCGGTGCTGCTCGTCGGTGACTCCGCCGCCAACGTCGTCTACGGCTACGACACCACCGTGCCGGTGACCGTCGATGAGCTGATTCCGCTGGTGCGCGGCGTGGTGCGGGGCGCTCCGCACGCGCTGGTGGTGGCGGATCTGCCGTTCGGCAGCTACGAGGCGGGACCGCAGCAGGCGCTGGCCACCGCGACGCGCTTCCTGAAGGAAGCCGGCGCTCATGCAGTCAAACTGGAGGGCGGCGAGCGGGTCTCCGATCAGATCGCGACGCTGACGCAGGCCGGCATCCCGGTGGTGGCCCATATCGGTTTCACCCCGCAGAGCGTGAACGGGCTCGGCGGCTTCCGGGTCCAGGGCCGCGGCGATGCCGCCGAGCAGACCATCCACGACGCAATCGCCGTGCAGGAAGCCGGTGCAATCGCGGTCGTGCTGGAGATGGTGCCCGCCGAACTGGCCACCCAGATCACCGGCAAGCTGACCATCCCCACCGTCGGCATTGGTGCCGGGCCGAACTGCGATGCGCAGGTGCTGGTGTGGCAGGACATGGCCGGTATGACTAGCGGTAAGACCGCCAAGTTCGTCAAGCGCTTCGGTGACGTCGGTGTCGAATTACGCAGCGCGGCAACTCAATACGCCAACGAGGTGGCCAGCGGAGCGTTCCCAGCCGAAGAGCACTCCTTCTAGACGAACTCGGCCTTGCGCTTCGCTAGGAAGGCGTCGACACCTTCACGCCCGTCGGCCGATTCCGCGCGTTCGGCGATCAGGCGGCCCTCGAGTTCCATCTGCTCTTCGAGCCCACTGGAAAAGGTGGAGAGCAGCAGCGCCTTGACTCCGCCATTGGATCCCTTTGCGGTGGAAGCCATTTGGTCGGCGAGCTTATCGGTGCGGGCAGCCAGTTCCCCGTCGGGAACCACCTCGGTGACCAGTCCCCATTGCGACGCTTCCTGCGACGACAGCGTGCGGTTGGTCAGCATCAGCTCCTTGGTCTTGGTGATGCCGATGAGCCGAGGCAGGAAGTACGACGAGCTGCCGTCCGGGCTCAGACCCGCGCGCGTGTAGGCCATCGTGAACGATGCGGACTCGGCAGCGAGCACCAGGTCACCGGTCACCGCGAGTGAGAAGCCTGCGCCGGCCGCCACGCCGTTGACCGCAATGATCAGCACGGCATCCATCCGCGCGAACGACGAGATCGCGCGGTGCAGGTGATCGGCGACGCCCTTGATGAATTGGCCGCGGCTCGGCGCTACCGCGAACGACTTCAGATCCCCTCCGGCGCAAAAGAATCGGCCCGATCCGGTGATCACCACGACCTTCGTCGCGTCGGTGTCGCAACGCCTAGCGGCGTCGGCGAGTTCCCGAGTCATGGTGTCGTTCATGCCGTTTGCGGCGTCGGGCCGATTGAGCGTGATCCGCGTGATGGGCCCGGACTGCTCGAACTTGACGGTCTGGTATTCGGTCACACCTGGACTGTATCGGCAAACCCCAGACGCACCGCGGTCAGCTTGTGAAGTTTGGCGAAGTCGCCGTCGAATCCGAGCGTGCGCAGAGCCCCGTCGGCGATCACCCATGGCTGCTCGTCGGGACAGGTGTCGTCGTAGCGACGGTTGATCACCGATTCGGCCAGCCGAAACGGCAGGTCGTCGGCGTCGCCGGGACCGTCGCATTCCTCGATGACCTCGGCGGCGAGGCTGCGGTAACGACCCCGCAGTTCAGCGCGGCTCAGTCGGAACTGCTCGAACCGGTCGAGCCTCAGCTCGGGAAGCAGATACAGCGCGCCGAGGTTCCACCGGCTGGCGCACAGCTGGGTAACGTCGCCGACCACAAGGGCGTGCAGCCGGGGCACGGCCGGTCCGTTCTCGTAGAGGAGCTCGGTGGCCAACCGCAACGGCTCGTCGACGGTGCCTGCCAGCAGCGCATCGAGGATGTCGTCCTTGGTGGCGAAGTGGTGATACAGCGAGGCCTGCCGAACGCCGACCGCGTCGGCGATCCGTCGCGTCGAAGTGCTGGCGTAGCCGAGGTTGGTGAAGAGTTCGGCCGCCGCATCGAGGATCTCTTCTCGCGCGGTCTTGCCCGGCCGCCGCGACTGCTCCAGCCTCGGGCGTCCACGCCCTTCGCTGCTCATGGCCACATTGTCGCACCGCAGTGGATACTCACCTGGACGGCAAACAGGGCGTGCCATGTAGCGAGCAGATTCCAGATCATCGCGAGACGCAGGTGGAATCGCTGCGCTGAAAACTTTCAAGTGACAGTTAATCGAACAGGAGCTGTATTTCGATCGGATCAGCTTCTATTCGGTGAGCCCGGATGAGCTGACGCACCTGCGTGCCGAGATCGCCGCCGGGCACGGCGAGGTGGCGATCGACGACGGAAAGTTCTCGCTCGCCGACTATCGCGGGTTCCTGACCGACAACGACGACGGCATCGCCGCGTTCCGTCAACAGCAGGCCATCGCCGCGTTCGCGGCGGAACGTCGCGCGTGGGACCTGGCCGGGGAGTTCCGCCGGGCGTCCCAAGGCCTGTTCACCTTCGTGTGGCACTCTGTCCACCGCTCATTAACCATCACGGGCGTCACTGAAGGGACACTTCTTGCACTATGGCGAAATCCAGTGACCAGGCGGACTCCAGGTATCTGGAGGTCGAGCGCAAGTTCGAGGTATTCGAATCGACCGTGAGCCCGTCGTTCGAGGGGCTGTCGTCGATCGCACGCGTGGAGCGGTCCCCGTCGCAGCAGCTCGACGCCGTCTACTTCGACACGCCGGCCCACGATCTCGCCACCCACCGAGTCACTTTGCGGCGCCGCACCGGGGGCACCGACGCCGGTTGGCACCTCAAATTGCCGGCAGGGCCAGATGCCAGGACCGAGGTCAGGGTGCCACTCGGCGACGAGAGCAACGACACCGTCCCGGACGAATTGCTGGACGTCGTGTTGGCCATCGTCCGTGATCGCCCGGTCGGGCCCGTCGCGCGCATCTCGACCAGCCGGACGGTCGACCTGCTGTACGGACCCGACGGCGTCGCGCTGGCGGAGTTCTGCGACGACGACGTCGTGGCGCGCGCCGCAGACGACGAGGAGTCCGAGCAGCGGTGGCGCGAATGGGAGTTGGAGCTGGCCGAGGGTGCCGATCGCGGCCTTCTGGAGAGGCTGTCGAACCGGCTGCTGGATGCGGGCGCGGTCCCGGCCGGCCACGGTTCGAAGCTTGCGCGGGTCCTCGACGGCGAGGACACAGACGGACCGGATGCGGTCGAGCCGCCGGCCGACCCGGTGCACCGCGCGGTGGCCGAGCAGGTGGAACAGCTACTGGTGTGGGACCGCGCGGTGCGGGCCGACGCGTACGACTCGGTGCATCAAATGCGGGTGATCACACGCAAGATTCGCAGCTTGTTGCAGGCTTCGGAGGGCGCGTTCGGCATCACCGACGATGCATGGATCCTCGACGAGTTGCGGCAATTGGCGGCAGTTCTGGGAGTGGCGCGCGACGCTGAGGTGCTTGCCGAGCGCTACGAGCGGGCGCTCGATGAACTACCCGAGGAACTGGCCCGAGGCCCGGTGCGGGAGCGGCTGGTCGAGGGCGCCAAGAAGCACTATAAGTCCGGCCTGCGGCGGTCGCTGACGGCGATGCGGTCGCAACGCTACTTCCGGCTGCTTGATGCGCTGGAGGGCCTTGTGGCCGCGGAGCCGCCGCCGACCCCGCCAGGTGAAGAGCCGGCCCAGCTGACCATCGACTCTGCCTATCGACGGGTGCGCAAGGCGGCCAAGGCCGCGGCGCAGGCCGCCGACGCCGAGAAGGACGAGGCGCTGCATCGAATCCGCAAGGGCGCCAAGCGACTTCGATACACCGCGGCCGCGACCGGCGAAGATAAGGTTTCCGACCGCGCCAAAACGATCCAGACGCTGCTTGGTGACCATCAGGACAGCGTGGTCAGCCGCACGCATCTGAGCCACCAGGCCGAGGCCGCTCACGCCGCAGGCGAGGACACCTTTACCTACGGGCTGCTCTATCAACTGGAGGACGACCTGGCGCAACGCTCCCGCGCGCAGCTGGACGACGCGTTGAAGAAACTAGACCGGTCGGTGCGCAAGACTCGTTAGGCCGAGCGGGCGGATGAGTTGGCCTATAAGCCGGATTCTGTCCCTCGCCGCCGCGTATTACCACGGCGACAAGGCGGCGACCATCCATCTGGACACACCGTTGCCGGGTGCCTCAAGCGGCCTACCCGCAGGCTCGGGCGAGCAGCCCTCGGGCGCCTGCGCTGCCGCACCCCCTCGTGCGACATTCTTGGCCTTGCTTCGGGTGGGGTTTGCCGAGCCACTCCGGTCACCCGGAATGCTGGTGCGCTCTTGCCGCACCGTTTCACCCTTACCACCGCAAAGGTGGCGGTCTGTTTTCTGTGGCACTTTCCCGCGAGTCACCTCGGATTGCCGTTAGCAATCACCCTGCTCTGTGAAGTCCGGACTTTCCTCGAGCCATCTGCCGCACCTGTCCCCCCATGGTTTGGCGAATGACCCGCGGCCGCCCAGCCAACTCATCCGCCCCATAAACGTACTGCTTCGGGTGGCAATTCCGCGAACACGCCATAATTAGCGGCATGCCGCAGGTGCCGCCGGCCCGTTATCTGCAGCGGGCCAAGGATCTGGTCGACGCCCGCTACGCCGAGGCGATCACCGTCGACGATCTGGCCGCCGCCGCCGGGCTGTCGCGGGCCCATTTCAGTCGGATGTTCACCCGGACATTCGGCGAATCCCCGCGCTCGTATCTGCAAACGCGGCGCCTCGAACGAGCCGCGGCGTTACTGCGCCACACCGACCGGTCGGTGGCCGATATCTGTGTGATGGTCGGCCTGCAGAGCGTCGGGTCGTTCACCACGAGCTTCGCCAGGGTGTACGGGATACCACCGGCGGCCTATCGGGCCAGCCTTCCGCCCGCCTCCATCTACGCCCGGGTGCCGAGTTGCATCCTGCAACGTGACACGCGACCGCCCGCCGACAGCCGGGTCAAGACAGCACACGGGGAGAAGACGGCCCGCGGCGCCTAACCGTAGCGTCATGCGCATGATGAAAATTGCAAGCGCCCACCTGTGGGTACACGATCAAGAAGAAGCACTGAAGTACTGGACCGGCAAGGTGGGTATGGAAGTGCGCGAAGACATTTCGTTGCCGGAGCTCGGCGACTTCCGGTGGCTGACGGTTGGCCCGCCCGGACAAGACGACGTATCCATCGTGCTGATGGCGGTGCCAGGCGAGCCGGTGATGGACGAGCCCACCAAGAAGCAGGTGCTTGACCTCACCGCGAAGGGTTTCGCCGGGACCGTCTTCCTCACCACCGAGGACTGCCAGGCCACGTACGAAGAACTCAAGGCCCGCGGCGTCGAGTTCACCGAAGAGCCGCACCAGATGCCATACGGCATCGACTGCGGATTCCGCGATCCGTCGGGCAACAGCGTGCGACTCACCCAATTGGCGGAGATCCCGGCCAATACTGGGTAGGTGCGAACGTCCACCGCAGCGGTCGGCTCGGCGGCCTTCTTCGCGGTGGCCCCCGGCACCTTCGTTGGGCTGGGCCCCTGGTTGATCACCCATTGGGAGATCCCGGGGTCCAGCCCGCCATTACGTCTGGTGCTCGGTGTCGTGCTCATCGTGTTGGGCCTTATCCCGCCGGTCCACGCGTTTGTCCAATTTGCCAAGGCCGGCGGCACGCCGATGCCCGTCGCGCCGACCGAGCGGCTCGTGGTCACCGGTTTCAAC
>Ga0070711_100001457_pt1 | contig 13011 bp, 7 predicted proteins | sample LARL53metaG_FD_65452 | JGI IMG/M metagenome (GOLD analysis project Ga0070711, IMG submission 65452) | Corn, switchgrass and miscanthus rhizosphere microbial communities from Kellogg Biological Station, Michigan, USA - LAR L5-3 metaG | ecosystem: Host-associated > Plants > Roots > Rhizosphere ... | reverse complement strand
AGTGCGCGAGCGGCCAGCTTTGGTCGGTTTAGTTCAGAACTAAAGCTGCCGGTTAGAAGAATGCGGTTGTTCGTTGAGATAGCAGTGAAGGCAATGGGTTTAGCTCACAGTAGCCCTGTAAGTGAGGGGGCGAAGCTACATCCAGCAGCACAGTCAGGGTCGGAATGACAGTTATAACGGCATCGGCGAATCAGTCGTCGGCGTGGCCCGGCGGAGCGGGCGAAGCAAATTGGTATGCGCTCTATACTGCCCCCCGTCACGAAAAGACTGTCGCTCGACTCATCGAGGGCTACGGCGTCGACTGCTTCCTGCCCCGTTACCGGTCGGTGCGACGCTGGAAAGATCGCCGCAAAGAGCTGGAGTTGGTCTTATTTCCTAGCTATGTCTTTGTTCGAATGGCCCTTGAGAATCGGTTGATAGTGCTGCAGCTGCCAGGCGCGGTGCGGCTCGTAACGTTCAACGGGCAGCCCGCTGCTTTGCCGGATCAAGAAATTGAAAGTCTGCGGAACCAGCTCTCCGGCGACTGTCGAATCGAACCACACCCTTATCTGCGCGTAGGCCGCCGAGTCCGAGTTCGGAGCGGCCCTATGCAAGGACTGGAAGGAATCCTTCAGCGCATAAGAGAGCACTGTCGGGTCATTTTCTCAGTCGACCTGATCATGCGCTCAATCGCGGTCGAAGTCGATGAGGCTGATGTGGAGTTGATCTGAGCCTTGTGATGCTCGCGCTGTGGAGAGAGTCAAAGAAAATGATGCTAACGTCCCTAGAATCCACGTTCATGAAGCTGCCTTGGAGCACCGTGCGCTGTGCGGTCTTCATCGTCGCCATCTTTTGCCAGTTGGCGTTTGGCCAAATCCAAGGGAATGAAACCCCGCGTACGCAGTCGCGTGCATCTCAGGCCAACGCCACTTCTGAGCTGTCCGGTCTCGCAAAAGATAACCTCGATCGGGTAGCAGCGTCAGCGCTCCAGATCCGTGAAGTGCTGCTCAAGGATGCCGGGCTGTTGGTGGAGTTAAAACGATGGGTAGCGAAGGAGGCTACTGACAATGGGCAGGTCGTGCAGGATTCAGATCTCTCGGAGCAAGCTCTGTTCGACCGGCTTGAGCGAGATGTGGCGTTTCGTTCTGTTGCGACACGTCTGCTCCAGCGGTACGGGTATCTACTGCCGTCACCGAATCCGGACTCGAGCTTCGCGAAAGAGCAAGAGTTTGTGTTAAAAGAGCGCGCTCGTCGGCTGGTGCAGATTGAGTCGCAGGAAGATTCCGAATCGCTCCAGCCGAAAAAGAACGAGGGAGAACCGGAACGCACTCGCACCTGCGATCCAGAGCAAGACGGCGAGTGCCCCAAGCCGGGATCACGCGACACTCCTCCCAGTCGCCAAACGGGAAATGAGTTGCCCAATCCAGAGGCGAATCCCGGTACGCAGCAAGACATGCCGCCATTGAGTTCCCCACTTCGAACTTTGCGAACAGGTCTTTCAGGCGGGGAAGATGGCCAACGCGACCGCACGTCTTTAACTGAAATCGAATTGGCAGCCAACTCAGTCAAGTATGGACTGGATGCTTCCTTTGCTCCTCAGTTCCACGACCCTTCTGCACCAGATGATTTGCTCTCCGCGCGCAACAGCACATCTTCCGCAGCCAGAACCACCACGCGAGAGGTTACGCCGCGAAGCGATATTCCGTCACAGACGGGGCGTTCGAACTGGAAACGTCCAATCCCGGGCCAACTGGAAGAGACGGAGCTCGCGAAGACCGTGCGTCGACCCAATCCGTACGCCGATGTTCCGTCTCTGTACGACATGTACGTACAGCCCGCAGTCATGCAGCGTGCCGCGGAGCGATTCGGAGTCGACGTATTCCGCAATCCAACGAACCGGCCCGACGCAATTCCCATGGACCTGCCCGCGGGACCGGACTACGTGGTGGGAACAGGAGATAGTTTGTCGATTGATCTCTGGGGTGGCATTTCCCAAAGGCTGGTGCGCCTTGTCGATCGCGAAGGGCGCGTCTCATTGCCTGAAATCGGTCCGATGATGGTAAGCGGTAAGAACCTCGGCGACGTCCAACTCGAGATCCAACGCGCTCTGAGAACGCAGTTCACCAATGTGTCGGCAGATGTCTCCCTTTCGCGCTTACGAACCGTGCGCGTCTATGTTGTCGGAGACGTTGCCGATCCTGGTGCGTATGACATCAGCTCCCTTTCCACTCCGCTCAATGCGTTGTTTGCGGCGGGTGGCGTGACCACCCGCGGCTCGTTGCGCGCTCTGAAGCATCTCCGTGGGAACCAACTTGTGGAGAACGTGGATGCATACGACTTACTGCTACACGGCGTGCGTTCGGACCTGAAGAGGCTGCAGAACGGCGACACGTTGCTTGTGCCACCCATGGGTCCACAAGTGACAGTCGAAGGAGTGGTTCGCCGCCCAGCGGTGTATGAATTATTGGGAGAGACCTCGCTGGCGGAAGTTCTGGAGCTAGCCGGGGGAATTCTTCCCACCGCGGCTCTACGGCACATCGAAGTGCAACGGGTGGAAGCGCATGAAAAGCGCACGATGCTCACCCTCGACCTCACCTCAACAACGGACGCGCAGCAAATTACCCAGCAATTGCAAGCTTTCAAAATCCAGGATGGCGACCAGATACACATATTCCCCATCGCCGCCTACAACGAAGACGCGATTTATCTTCAGGGACATGTCTTGCGACCGGGACGTTATTCCTACAAGCGGGGAATGAAGCTGACCGACCTGATTTCATCCTATGGCGATCTGCTGCCTGAGCCCGCCTCTCACTATGCGGAAATCGTCCGTTTGAATGCGCCCGACTTCCATCCCAGCGTTGAAAGTTTCGATCTCTCTGCCGTGCTGGCCAGTCCGGCGACCGCGCCAGCGTTGAAGCCGCTCGATACGATTCGGATATTCAGCCGTTACGATTTCGAGCGTCCACCCGATGTGTGGGTCGGCGGTGAGGTTCGGGCGCCGGGATCGTACCGCACCTCCGGTCAAGCTCACTTGCGCGATGCAATTTACCTGGCGGGCGGAGTTACGCCGGATGCAGCGCTGGATTCAGCGCAGTTGGTTCGCACGCAGGCCGACGGCACTCTAAGGATTCTGAGCGTTGATCTGCATGAAGCGTTGGCCGGAAACCCGGTGGACAATGTTCTGCTTGAGTCGCGCGATCGTGTGCTTGTGCATCGCAACCTGGCGAAGGTCGACGCCCCCACAGTAAACATTCAAGGTGAGGTCGCCAAGCCCGGCCATTATCTGTTGACCTCCAACATGCGAGTCGAGGATCTGGTGCGGGTTGCGGGAGGTCTGAAGCGCAGCGCCTTTACCGACAGCGCAGATCTCACACGGTTCGCGGCCGGTAACGGCTCCAGCCAGCACGTCGAAGTCAAGCTCGCCGCGGCCCTCTCCGGAGACGCCAACGAAGACGTCGCGCTGCACAACGGAGATGTTCTGGCGGTTCAACAGATTCCGCAGTGGAACGACCTCGGTGCATCCGTCACCGTGAGAGGGGAAGTCCAGCATCCCGCCACGTACGGCATCCAGCCAGGAGAGCGCCTCAGTTCCCTGCTTGCACGTTGTAGCGGCTTCACCACGGAAGCTTATCCGTACGGCGCGGTGCTCATCCGCCGCGAAGTCCGCGAACTGGAAATGAAGTCTCATATCGAGTTAGTGAACCGCATCAAGGCGGAAGAGGGATACCTGAAGGCAATGCCAGACGGCGATACCGATCAGAAAAATGCGAAGCTCACTGCCATCGCTCAAACGGAAACGGCGCTCAACCAGCTCGAGGCAACCGCTCCCGTCGGACGAGTCGTGATTCACATTCCCGCGGACCCGAATAAGCTCGCAAAAACTCCGGCTGATACTCCTCTACGGGACGGCGACGTTCTCATCATTCCCAAGAAAACGAATTATGTATCGGTGAGCGGCCAGGTTTTCAATCCCACTGCCGTCAGCTATTTGCCGGGTAAAAGCGCAAAGTGGTACCTGAGCCAGTCCGGTGGCTTGACGCAGATCGCCGACAAAGGCGCAGTGTTTGTCCTGCGCGCCGATGGCTCCGTGCTGTCTGCAAAGAATAACTCTGGTTTCTGGTCGGGGGATCCCATGGGTGCCGTCTTGAAGCCGGGAGACTCGATCGTCGTACCGGAAAAGGCGCCCAAGATCGCTCCGAGAAATTGGGGAACTATCTTGCAGGCAGCCCAGGTTGCAACGTCGGCCGCTCTCGTCGTTTCGTACTTGCATCCATAGACCAAGGGATTCCCGGTTGAATGCGAAAATCCAATTCTTGCTTCTGATCATTGGGATGAACTTTTGCCTTGTAGTTGAAGCGTCGCCGCAAGAAACACCCGATCACCCGCCGATGGACACGCCCATAACCATAGCTCATGAACCCACGGTTGAAACGGGGATGATACGTCCGCGCACCTTCGATGTCGCGGACCAAACACCGCGGTCCGGATTTTCGGAGCACGTTTTCGATCTCTTCGAGGATCAGAAGCAGATTTGGACGAGCCCCGCGCGAATTCGGTTTTCGGATGCAACCTGGTTGGTACCACTTGGCGGACTCGCCGCCGGCCTTTTCGTGACCGATCGCCAGCATAGCGCTTCGCTTTCTCAGAACCCCACAACCATCCGCCACTACAAGACATTTTCCAATGTCGGCCTTGCCAGCCTGGTTGGAACTGGCGCGGGACTCTATCTGTTCAGTTATCCCATGCACAACGATCATTGGCGCGAGACAGGATTCCTGGCTGGCGAGGCGGCTCTCAACAGTCTCATAACCGTTGAAGCGCTCAAGTATTCCTTGCGACGGGCGCGACCGTATCAGGACAACGGTAGTGGATCTTTTTTCAATGGTGGCACTTCGTTTCCCTCAGAACATGCCGCGGCAGCGTGGTCCATCGCCGGCGTTATTGCTCATGAGTATCCGGGAAAACTTCCCACCCTGTTGGCCTACGGCATGGCTTCCGCAATCAGTTTCTCGAGGGTTCACGCGCACCAGCACTTTCCATCGGACGTCTTGGTTGGCAGCGTACTCGGATATCTCATTGCACAATCTGTTTACACGAGGCGTTACGACCCGGAGACTGGAGGCAGAGCGTGGTCCTTGCCCAGCGAATACGTGGATGGCATGACAAGTCGTTCTCCGGCCTACATGGGATCACCCTATGTTCCCCTCGATAGCTGGATCTACCCCGCTATGGAACGGCTGGCTGCTTTCGGTTATTTCAAGTCGGAGGCTCTTGGGATGCGCCCCTGGACGAGGCAGGAGTGTGTACGCCTGCTGAGCGAAGCAGCCGAACGCCGGCCGGACTCCGACGGTCCATCAGAGGTTCAAAAGCTATACGCGGCACTTACTCGAGAATTTTACAGCGACGTCCAGGCGTCAGAGGGCGCGGAAAGCTTCCACGTGGAACTGGAATCTGTCTATCAGCGAACGGCAGGAATTTCCGGACAGCCGCTCACCGACGGCTATCACTTCGGACAAAGCATTTCGAACGATTATGGAAGGCCTTTTCAGGCAGGCTTCAACACCGTGGTTGGATCTTCCAGTTGGGCGAGTGCCGGACCTTTTGTGATTTACGCTCGTGGCGAGTATCAGTATTCGCCATCTGCTCCGGCAGTTTCTTCGGCAGTGCTTAACTTCATTAGCGGAGCCGATAACCTGCCCTCGAATGCTCCCTCCACGCCGATCGCGGCAGTTGCGCGCTTTCGACTCCTCGATGCCTACGTTGGAATGACTCTCGCCAACTGGCAGATCTCATTCGGCAAGCAAAGCCTCTGGTGGGGATCGAGTGAAGGCGGAACGATGGCGTTCACCAACAACGCGGAACCGATCACAATGTTCCGGCTCAACCGGGTCAGCCCTTTTCGCTTGCCTTGGTTCTTTCGCTATCTCGGCGACATCCGAACCGACTTCTTTCTCGGTCAAGTCGCGGGACAGGAATTCATTAACCATGGGACCGTCGGAATGCAGCCTCAAGGACAATACGGTCGCAGCCTTACTCCTCAGCCTTTCCTCAGCGGTGCCAAATTTAGCTTCAAGTTCACACCGAACTTCGAATTCAACATATCGAAGACCAGCCTATACGGCGGACCCGGGAATCCTCTGACGCTCAAAACGCTGTTCCAGAGCTTTCTCGGATTGCACGTAAACGGAGAAGCTTTGGGTGACGGCCGCTCGTCGCTTGATTTTGCTTATCGCGTCCCGAAGCTTCGCAACTGGCTCAGCTTCTACGGGGATGCATTTCAAGAGGACGAAATCTCCCCGCTCAACCGTCCCTACAAGGCCGCGTTTCAGGCGGGACTTTACCTGTCCAGTGTTCCGCGGGTGCCAAGGCTGGACTTAAGAATTGAGGGAGGCACGACGAGCCCGATCAACTTCCCAGACTGCAACGGCTGCTTCTACCACAATTTTCAATACGTCAATGGATATACCAACAACGGCGTGTTGATGGGAACTTGGATCGGCCGTGCCGCTCAGGGCGAGTCGATCTGGAGTAACTATTGGCTCAGTCCCACAAAGCGGATCGGAATCGAGCTCAAACACAGAAAAGTCGACCGTCAATTCCTTCCCCAAGGCGGAACGCAGAACGATGTCGCGCTGAATTTCGATTTCCTGGCCAAATCGGGATTTCGCGTCTCTGGGCTCGCGCAGTACGAACGCTGGCAGATTCCAGTGCTGGCAACAAATCAGCAATCCAACTTCAGCGCGTCGTTTCAAATCGGATACTGGCCGCACCGGCGGGCGCGATGAATGTCCCAATATTCCGCATCGTGTGCGACCGACATTTCCACTCCCTATCTCGCGAGGTAGGGTGCAGAAGTGCGTGTGAGCAGCAATCACTCTGCGGTGACCCCAAAGTGACCAATGGCTAGCAACCCCGTTCAATTGAGTCCCGAGCAAGAAACCACGGCCTCCCCCGTCGCTGCACCAATCCGGGTGCGCGGGTTCGAAGAGCACGGCAATCGTGCGGTCTTCGATCGTCTCCGGCTCTTAGTCGACCAGCGTGCTTTCCTGCTCCGAGTCACGCTTTATGGACTGGCACTGGCTACGTTGGTGGCGTTTCTCACTCCGTTCCGCTACGAGGCACATACTCAAATCATGCCGCCGGACAGCCAGTTTGGATCGGGCTTGGCATCTCTATTGGCAATGTCGGGACAAGGCGGAAGCGGGCTTGGAATGCTGGCGGGAGATCTACTCGGGTTTAAGACTTCAGGATCACTCTTTATTGGAATTCTTCGAAGTCGCACCGTCGAAGACCGAATCATCGACAAATTCAGTCTGAAATCTGTTTATGGTGTGCCCCGCATGCAAGATGCCCGGCGCCGACTCGAGGAGAACACACAGATCTCGGAAGATCGAAAGAGCGGGATCATCGCCATTGGGGTGACGGACCACAGTCCCCAACGGGCGGCTGCGATCGCCCAGTCTTACATCGCCGAACTCGACCGTCTGGTGGTAGATCTGAATACTTCCGCGGCTCACCGCGAGCGCGTTTTCCTCGAGGACCGCCTCAAATCCGTAAAGCAAGACCTGGATTCATCTTCCAAAGAATTCAGCGAGTTCTCCAGCAAAAACACCGCCATTGACATCAAGGAACAAGGGAAAGCCATGGTGGAAGCGGCCGCCAGCTTGCAAGGGCACCTGATCGCATCGCAAGCGGAGTTGGAGGGGCTGCGGCCAATCTACACCGCCAACAACGTTCGAGTTCGCGCCGTGCAAGCCCGGATTGATGAACTCCAGAAGAAACTGGAGCAAATGGGGAACGGCGATCTTGGCAACGTAGCGGCAATTGGTGGTAACGACTCACTCTATCCCTCGATTCGCAAATTGCCTCTGCTCGCCGTCACCTACTCCGACCTTTATCGCAAGACCAAGATTCAGGAGACGATCTTCGAGGTGCTGACTCAGCAGTGTGAGATGGCAAAGGTTCAGGAAGCCAAGGAAACTCCAAGCGTAAAAATCCTAGACGAGCCGATCGTTCCCGAGAGGAAGTCATTCCCGCCACGCCTGCTCATCATGTTCATGGGAGCGCTGTTCTCCTTGATGTTGGGCACGATATGGGTGTTTGGCAGTACCAACTGGCAAAACATGGATCCACAGCATCCGGCAAAATTGCTGGCTCAAGACACTTTCACCATACTCAAAGGGGACCTCAGGATAACCTCCGGAAACGGAGCGCGCTTTCGTCAGGTGCGCGACAAAATCCTGTGGTTCAGGCGCCCGTCGAGCGAGTCCTGAGACCACCTTCTCCAGTGTTACCCAACCCGCAGGGCATGTGAGTTAAGGCTTCTTGTGACTGCGGTGCGAATTGTTCACATGACGAATTACTTTGCCAATTTTTCAACCGAGGAGAAACAATGAGGATTCTCGTTCTGGGCGGCGATGGCTATTGTGGCTGGCCCACTGCCCTATACCTTTCACGCCGCGGCCATGATATCGGCATTGCCGACAACTTTCATCGCCGGTCTTGGGACCACGAACTGGGCGCACAAACGCTGACCCCAATCCGACCGTTGACCGAGCGACTGCGGACCTGGCAGCGCCACACCGGCAAAGAGATCGAGAGCTTCGTCGGCGACATCCTCGATTACGATTTCTTGGCCGGAGTCATGAGAGAGTTCGCCCCGGATGCAGTGGTCCATTTTGCCGAGCAGCGATCTGCACCTTATTCGATGATCGATCGGCAGCACGCGGTCTTCAGCCAAGTGAACAACGTCGTTGGGACTTTGAATGTCCTTTTTGCGATCAAAGAATTCCAGCCCGATTGCCATTTGGTCAAACTGGGGACGATGGGGGAATACGGGACTCCGAACATCGACATCGAAGAGGGTTTCATACGCATCCAGCACAATGGCCGCGAGGATCTGTTGCCGTTTCCTAAGCAGCCCGGTTCGTTCTATCACTTATCGAAGGTTCATGACAGTCACAATATCCATTTCTGCTGCAAGATCTGGGGGATTCGCGCAACGGATCTGAATCAAGGCGTGGTCTACGGAACGGTTACCGATGAAACCGCACTCGATGAAGCTCTGGTCAACCGCTTCGACTACGACGACGTCTTCGGAACGGCTCTCAACCGCTTCTGCGTGCAGGCCGCTATTCAACATCCGATCACGGTTTACGGCAAAGGGGGCCAGACGCGAGGATTCCTGGACATTCGCGACACGGTTCGCTGCATCGAACTGGCTTGCCTGAATCCCGCCACTCGCGGAGAGTTCCGAGTTTTCAATCAATTCACCGAGCAATTCTCCGTACTAGAACTCGCACAGATGGTGCAAATCGCAGGCGGGAGGCTCGGTCTCGATGTGACGATCGACCACTTGCCGGATCCTCGGGTTGAAGCGGAGGAGCACTACTATAACGCCAAGCACACGAAGCTGACGGAACTCGGCCTGAAGCCGCATCTCCTCTCTGAGTCCTTGCTCGATTCGCTGGTCAATATCGCCATGCAGCACCGCGACCGAGTGGACCCGAGCCTCTTGCTGCCTCGAGTGAACTGGCGGAACAGCCGCAACGACCGACGGTCCAGGCCGGCTCAAGTCGCAGTGGCAGCAGACTAGCGATGGCTTCGGAGCAAATAACCGGGAGGTTGCTGACGCGGAACTGGATCCTCAACCTCCTGGGCTGGGTAATCCCGCTCTCAGTCGCACTCGTTGCGATTCCTTACGCTATCCACGGCTTGGGAGCGGAGCGATTCGGAGTCCTTTCGATTGCTTCGGCGCTGCTTGGCTATTTTGGAATCTTCGATTTGGGCCTCGGTCGAGCAACCACAAAGTATGTGGCCGAAGCCTTGGCACTCGGCGACTTGGAGCGACTCCCGAAGGTTGTTTGGACATCACTCTGGACCCAGGTCTTGTTCGGTGCATTTGGCACTCTGGTCACCGTGGGCCTGGTCCCTGTCGTCGTAGATCGCTTTCTGAAGATCTCGCCCAGCCTGGTTGCAGAAACGAAGACCAGTCTGTTTGTGCTTTCCAGTTCGCTGTGCATTGTGCTGGTTGGCAATGCCCTGCGCGGCGTCCTGGAAGCTGGGCAGATGTTCAGCGTGGTCAACTATGTCAAGGTTCCCACAAACACTTCGATGTTTTTGTTACCTGCGGTTGGGGTGTTTTTCCATTTGAGCCTTCCTGGAATCGTGTGGCTTCTGGTCGGAGCTCGGGTGGCCGCGACTCTCGCATATCTTGCTGCCTGCCTGCGATTGTTTCCAACTCTGAGAGGGCATTATTTTCCGGATCGAAGTTCACTTCGTCCCCTGCTCGTGTACGGAGGATGGGTCACCGTTTCCAACTTCATTACTCCGCTGTTGGCTTACGTGGATCGCTTCTTTATCGGCTCGCTGATCTCGATGGGTGCCGTTGGGTATTATTCAGCACCCTACGAGGCGATCAATCGGGCATGGGTCGTTCCAGCAACGTTGGCCGCAACTCTATTCCCGGCATTCACAAATTTGGACGCAGGTGGTTCTAAAAAGCGGTTGGAGGAACTGTGCGCCCGATCGCTCAAGTCACTACTGCTGATTTCTGCTCCCACTTTGCTGGCCCTGGCGCTTTTCGCCAAACCAATACTGCGCTGGTGGTTGGGATCAGAGTTCGCTCACGAGAGCACCTTGACTTTGCAAATATTGGCGTTGGGAATGCTAGTCAACTCGGTCGCACTCATTCCGTTCAGCCTGCTGCAAGGAGTAGGCCGGCCAGACTTGACAGGAATCTTCAGCTTGGTGGAGTTTCTGTTTCAGGTTGGCGCGTGCTGGGTGCTGGTAAAGCAATTTGGTATAGCGGGCGCAGCTGCGGCATGGACTCTCAAATCGCTGCTTGACGCTTTGCTTACTTTTGGAGCGGTGTTCTGGCTGAACTCCGTCTCCTTTAGAAGCCTTCTTCAAAACGGCATTCGCAGAACTCTGCTAGCCATTTCTGCTCTCGGGGTGTCGCTCGCAATTGTTTGGCGACTGGACGAACCGTTCCAGGTTCAGGTTCCGGTTGCAGCGATTCTCCTGCTCGTGTTTGCGCTCCTTTCGTGGACGCATGTGTTGGACAGCACCGATAGAAATCTCTTGGTCGGCACGGCGAGTCAGGTCAGGCTTGCATTCGCAAGAGGGAAATAAGATCGCCTGGACCCGCCTCGAATCGCCAGATTCCGTATATGGATACAATCGAAATTCGGCAGAGACACCTGCATGCTGGACTTATCAGCGCGGTCGCCGCAGTCTCTGCCGTATCCGTAGCGACCGTCGGTTATCAGGGAGCTTCTGCTGGCACCTTTGCGTTCCTAGGCGTCGGTCTGCTGGGACTGTTCTGGTTATCTTCCTTGGTTTACTTGCGGCCACAAGTTACATTCCTGATCGCACTTGTGTTCTTGACCAGTCCGCTCGCACTCGCGCTCAGCCTCCAATGGTCCGCATTGATCAGCGCCTTCTTGCTCGGCGGAGCCAGCTTGGGATTCACGATCCGCACTCCATTGCGATCGTTCGTCCCCGATCCATTGTTCTTGCCAATCGGGATCTTCGTCGCCTGGACCATTTTCAGTGCTGCCTATGGCCTCTCGGTTGGCAATGAAATCTCTTACGTTTTGGGCGACTGTTTCCAGGTAATTGAGTTTGCCCTTGTCTATTTCCTGGTTGTGCAGTTGGTCCGAGACGAACGGAGAGTTCTCCAAGCGCTGAGGGTACTGCTCTCTTCAATCCTGGTCACAATCCTGGTCGAACTGCTGTTATTTGCCATCGGCTCCAGCGCCGGGAGCATTCTTCCTGCATGGTCAGGAACGTCAACGTCAGAAGTGCTGGTTCGCACTATCGACATCGATGCCACGATCCTGTTTGCTGTCCTCATTAATCTTTATCCGATCGCCCGCACGCGGAGGCAGCGACTGTGGATCTGGATGGCCTTGATTCCTACAATCGCCAACATCGTCTTGAGTCTCTCACGGGGTCTATGGCTCTGTAGCTTGGTTGCGATCGTTGCTTCGATCGTCTTGCAAAAACGAGAGGGTAGAAAGGGACAGCTGAAGGCTTTTGCTTTGATGGGTATTTGTGGCGCGCTCATCGCAGGAGCGTGGAGGATGGGGTCCAGTTCTGACGGTAGTCTGCTTGGCGTTATGGAGGAAAGAGTCTTTCACGGAGTAGACCAGGTCGAGGAGGGGTTCGCTGGAACGGAAAGCATGGCGACGCGCCGCTTCTTGGAGATGGTCATTGTCGGCCCACAAGTGCTGTCTAATCCTTGGATTGGGCACGGCCTCGGAGCCACCTATGTCATTGCTGGTTTCGCCGTACTAGACGCGGGAACTCGAGGGCTGATCGATCATCACTTCATTCACAACCTTTATCTGGTAACCGCTTTTCGGATGGGCGTGATCGGGCTTGGGCTTTTAGTGTGGGTGTTGTTCCGGTATTTTCGATCGACTCTGGGCGCTTACAGAAAAATGCCTCTTGTCCTGAACAAGGCATTGGTCGCAGGATTTGCGGCCGGCATCATCGGCCAGTTGGTCCTCTCTTTCACGCAGCCAACCGTGATCGATCACCCGACCTGCGCTCTTATCGCGTGCGCCATGGCCCTCAGTCTTCGGTTAGTGCCAACCGTGGGCACAAGACGCTCGATGGAACTGAAAAATGGCGTATAGCACGTTTCTGGTTTCAGCCACGGTGGTCCTGTATACCTGGATCGCCTACCCTTTTCTCTTGCGTCTGCTGCGCTTATTCCGCCGCCATACCATCCGGCCGAGCGGCCAAAATTACTCTCCGTTCGTGACCATCATTGTTCCCGTTCACAACGAACAACAGAGAATCGCAGTGAAACTGGGCGACTGCCTGGAGTTGCTCTATCCACAGGACCGGCTGGAAATTATTGTGGCATCAGATGCGAGTACGGACGGGACGGAAGAAATCGTGCGTCGCTTCGTCGTGCGCGATTCGCGAATCCATTGGCTGCAGAGTGGCAACCGGGTGGGAAAGAGTGGCGTCCAGAATCTCGCAGCGGCGCAAGCACAGGGCGACATCCTTTTTTTT
>Ga0070711_100001455_pt1 | contig 13016 bp, 9 predicted proteins | sample LARL53metaG_FD_65452 | JGI IMG/M metagenome (GOLD analysis project Ga0070711, IMG submission 65452) | Corn, switchgrass and miscanthus rhizosphere microbial communities from Kellogg Biological Station, Michigan, USA - LAR L5-3 metaG | ecosystem: Host-associated > Plants > Roots > Rhizosphere ... | reverse complement strand
ATCTGACCGTGTGGTGCCGCAACGGCATCGCCTCCTGGACGACGCGCGACGGCTATCAACGGCGGGGCTTCGCCGACCTGGTCGAGGTGTCGGAGCAGGTGGTCCGCGTGAACGAGGAACTCGATCTGGCGACCGAGAGAGAGCTGGTCTTAGCACCTGCGTGACGGCTGGGTGCGACCGGCCGGTCCGCCGACTGTCGGCGGTGCCGAACGTCGGCTCCCGGTCCGGGCACACCCAGCCTTCATCCGAACGGGGTTACCCAGGCGAGCCCCAGGCCAGCTCGCCGTTGCGCCAGACCGCAACCACGAGAGGCACGCCGGGGCGGTAAGCCAGGTAACTATGTGAGGGTGCGTCCAGCATCGCGAGGTCGGCACGGGCGCCCACGGCTAGGTGACCGACGTCGGTGCGGCGCAGGGCGCGCGCGCCGCCGGCGGTGGCGGACCAGACCGCCTCCCGGGTGGTCATGCGCATCTCACGGACGGCGAGGGCGACGCACAGCGACATGCTGGAGGTGAAGCAGGAGCCGGGATTGCAGTCGGTGGCCAGCGCCACCGTGGCGCCGGCCGCAAGCAGTCGCCGGGCGTCCGGGTAGAGCTGCCTGGTCGAGAACTCCACCCCCGGCAACAGCGTGGCGACGGTCGGCGAGCTGGCCAGCGCGTCGACATCGCCGCTGGTCAGATGGGTGCAATGATCGGCGGACGCGGCGCCGGCCTGCACCGCCACCTGCACGCCGGGCCCGGGGCCTAGCTGGTTGGCGTGCACACGCGGGGCAAGGCCCCTGGCCTGCCCGGCCCGCAGCACGGCGGTGGCCTCGTCCGCGCCGAACGCACCCCGCTCGCAGAACACGTCCACCCACCTGGAGTGCGGGGCGCAGGCCTCGAGCATCGGGCCGCAAACCAGATCGACGTAGCCGACGGTGTCGCCGTCGAACTCGGGCGGGACGATGTGCGCGCCCAGGAAGGTGACCTCGTCGGTCACCTCGGAGGCCAGGCTCACGCTGCGCGCCTCGTCGGCGACGGTCAGGCCGTACCCGGACTTGCATTCGAACGTCGTGGTTCCCTGCCGGAGCATCTCGGCGACCAGGCGGCGCAGGCCGGCCCGGAGCTCGGGATCGGTGGCCTTCCTGGTCGCGGCCACCGTCGAGGCGATGCCGCCCGCCCGGTAGGGCGCGCCCGCCATCCGGGCGGCGAATTCCTCGCCGCGCTCCCCGGCGAAGACCAGGTGAGCGTGTGAGTCCACGAATCCCGGCAGGACCGCCCGGCCGCGCGCGTCCACGATCTGGTCCGCGGCGGGCGCCCGGGCCGCGGGCCCGGTCCAGGCCACCCGTTCGGCCTCCATGACCAGCGCCGCGGCGCTGATCGAGGTGAATGCCCCGGCGCCGGCGCCGCCCGGGCCGTCGTCGTCCGGCGCGTTCGTGACGAGCTCACCGACGTTGGTGATCAGCGTGCTCATGGCGGTGCCTTCCGTGGCGCTCGCCGTCGCCGGTTCACGCTTGGATCATTTCCGGTCGGGCGCGGGTCGCGCCAGCCGGCGGCTCCGTGTCGCGGGCAGTTTCATGGTCACGGTTCGCGTCACCCTGCGTCAGCCAAGAACGCCGCGGATAGCGGCGGACAGCGCCGCGGGCACGTCATCGACCAGCAGGTGCCGGCCGTCGCGGACCACGTCCCGGCCGCCGACCACCACGCTGCGGACGTCCGCGGCGGTGGCCGCGAACACGACGCTCTCCAGCGCGGTGGCTTCGGTGGCGCCAGCCAGCCGGGGGGTGTCCAGCGCGACCGTCACCAGGTCGGCGAGCGCGCCGGGCGCGATCTCGCCTGCCCCGGCCCAGCCCAGGCAGGCATGCCCGGCCACGGTGGCCGCCCGGGCCAGGTCGTCGGCGCTGAACTGGCCGCGCTGGCCGGTGGCCAGCCGCTGGGTCAGCTCGATCCCGCGGGCCTCCGCGAACAGGTCCACCACCGCATGGCTGTCGCTGCCGACCGACAGCGGGCTGCCGGCCGAGGCCAGCGCGCGGGCCGGGCCGATCCCGTCGGCCAGATCCGCCTCCGTGGTCGGGCAGAAGCAGGCGCAGGCCCGGCTGCCGCCCAGCAGCTCGACGTCGCTCGGCGTCAGGTGCGTGGCGTGCACCATGGTGCTCCTCGGGCCCAGGACCCCGGCCTGGTAGAGCACCGCGGCCGGGCTGGCGCCGTAGGCAGCGCGGCAGGCCTCGTTCTCTGCCCGCTGCTCGGACAGGTGAGCGTGCAGCGGGGCGCCGTAGCGCTGCGTCCAGGCCACCACCGGGTGCATCTGGCCGGGCGGCACCGCGCGCACCGAATGGATCGCCGCCCCCGCCCGGGCGTGCGGGCCGAGCATCCCGTGCGGGTCCGGCGCGAGCGCCTCCACCCGGTCCGCCCAGTGCCGCGCGTCGCCGTCGCCGAACCGCAGTTGGGGGCCGGACAGCGGCTCCGGCCGCCCCTCGGAGGACAGGCCGCCGGCTAGGTAGCAGGTGTCGAGCAGCGTGATCCGCAGACCCGCCTGCGCCGCGGCCCGCAGCAGCGCCCGGCCCATCGCGTTCGGGTCGGCGTACTGCACCCCGCCGGGCCCGTGGTGCAGGTAATGGAACTCCCCCACGCAGGTGACCCCGGCCAGGCTCATCTCGGCGTACACCGCACGCGCCAGCGCCAGGTAGCTGTCCGGGTCCAGCCCCTCCGCCACCTGGTACATCCGCTCCCGCCAGGTCCAGAACGTGCCCTGCCCGGCCTGCGTGATCCCGCGCAGCGCGCGGTGAAACGCGTGCGAATGCGCGTTGGCCAGCCCGGGCAGGGTCAGCCCCTGGAGCCGAACGGCGCCGGGCGCGGCCGCCGGGGGCACGCCGGCCCGCACCGTGGTGAACCGGTCACCCGCCGCCTCGATGAGCACGTCGCGCTGGACGCCCGGCCCGAGCAGCCAGGCGAGAGCGGCGTGCCAGCTGCGTACCGCGGGAGAGGACGTCACCGGCAGGCCAGATCCTCGAGCACCGCGGCGAGCGCGGTCACGCCGAGCTCGCAGTCCGCGGGCTCGGCGCGCTCGGCGGGCGCATGCGAGACGCCGGTGGGGTTGCGGACGAACAGCATGGCGGTCGGCAGCCGGGCCGCCAGCACGCCCGCGTCGTGGCCGGCGCCGGTCGGCAGCACGGGGGCATCGATCCCCGCCGCGGCCAGCACCGCCACGATCCGATCCCGCAGCTCCGGGTCGAAGTTCACCGGCGGCGTGACGGACTCGACGCGGACGCCGACCGTCACATCGTGATCGCGCGCGGCCCGCTCGGCGGCCGCCCGGATCGTGGCCACCGTCTGGTCCAGGCCGGCCTGATCGGGCGCGCGAGCGTCCAGCCAGGCGCGAACCGACGAGGAGATCGCGTTGACGCCGCCTGGATCGGCCACGATCTTGCCGAACGTCGCGAGCGTCCCCAGCCGGGCCGCGCACTCCCGGGCGGCGAGCGCCGTCACGGCGAACGGCAGCATGGGGTCCTGCCGGTCTGCCAGCCGGGCCGTCCCGGCGTGATCGGCCCGGCCGGTGAAGTCGAAGCGCCAGCGGCCGTGCGGCCAGATGCCCGCGGCGACTCCGAGCGCGGCGCCCGGCGGATCGGCCAGCGCCCGGCCCTGCTCGACGTGCAGCTCGACGAAGGCGGCGATGCCGCCCAGCAGGTCCTCGTCGGGGCCGATCAGGGCGGGGTCGTACCCGGCGGCGGCCATGGCCTCGGCCAGACTGACCCCGGCGCCATCGCGCAGCGCCCGCGCCGTGCCCGGGTCCACCGTCCCGGTCAGCAGCCGGCTGCCCAGGCAGGCGAGCCCGAACCTGGCCCCCTCCTCCTCGCAGAACGCGGTGACGCCGATGGGGCTGGCCGGAACCCGGCCCCGGTCACGGAGCAGGTCGATGGCGGCGAATCCTGATGCCACCCCGAGCGGGCCGTCGAAGGCGCCCCCGTCCGGCACCGAGTCCAGGTGGCTGCCGGTCACGATGGCCCCGGTCCGCCGGGCCGCCCCGGGCGGATCCCACCAGGCCCACAGGTTGGCGTCGCGGTCGGCCGAGACATCTAGCCCGCGCTCGGCAGCCGCGGCGCGGAACCAGGAACGGCAGGCCAGCTCGGCCTCCGTGAACGCGTACCGGCGATACCCGCCGGCCGGATCGTCTCGCCCGATCGGAAGCAGCGACTCCCACAGGCGGGCCAGGCTCATGCGCCAGGCGGAGCCATCGGGATCTTCACCCCGCGCTGCGCGGCCACCTCGGAGGCCAGCTCGTAGCCGGCGTCGGCGTGCCGCATCACGCCCATCCCCGGGTCGTTGGTCAGCACCCGCTCCAGCTTGCGCCCGGCGAGCGGCGACCCGTCGGCCACGCAGACCTGGCCGGCGTGGATCGACCGGCCGATGCCGACGCCGCCGCCGTGATGGACGCTCACCCACGACGCGCCCGAGGAGGTGTTGACCAGGGCGTTGAGGATGGGCCAGTCCGCGATCGCGTCCGATCCGTCGGCCATGGCCTCGGTCTCCCGGTAGGGAGAGGCGACCGAGCCGCAGTCGAGGTGGTCGCGGCCGAGCACGATCGGGGCCGAGACCTCGCCACGTGCGACGAGGTCATTGAAGGCCAGGCCCGCCCGGTGCCGCTCGCCGTAGCCGAGCCAGCAGATCCGGGCCGGCAGGCCCTGGAAGTGCACCTTCTCGCGGGCCAGCCGGATCCACCGGGCGAGCGCCTCGTTGCCGGGGAACAGGTCGAGGATCGCCTGGTCGGTGACCGCGATGTCCTTCGGGTCGCCGGACAGCGCGGCCCAGCGGAACGGGCCCTTGCCCTCGCAGAACAGCGGCCGGATGTAGGCGGGCACGAACCCGGGGAAGTCGAAGGCCCGCTGGTAGCCGGCCAGCTCCGCCTCACCCCGGATCGAGTTGCCGTAGTCGAACACCTCGGCGCCGCGGTCCTTGAAGCCGACCATCGCCTCGACGTGGGTCGCCATCGACTCCCGCGCCCGCCGGGTGAAGCCCTCGGGGTCCTCGGCGCGCAGCGCGGCCATGTCCTCGAACGCGACACCGCGCGGCAGGTAGGTCAGGGGATCATGGGCCGAGGTCTGGTCGGTCACGACGTCGATGGGGGCGCCCATCGCGAGCAGGGCCGGAACCACCTCAGCGGCGTTGCCGAGCACCCCGACCGACAGCGGGCGGCCGGCGTCGCGCGCCGCGACCGCCCGGCGGACCGCGTCGTCGACGCCGTCGGCGGCCTCGTCAAGGTAGCCGTACTCGATCCTGCGGTCGATCCGGGACGGATCGCACTCGACGCAGAGCGCCACGCCGCCGTTCATCGTCACCGCGAGCGGCTGCGCGCCCCCCATGCCGCCCAGACCCGCGGTCAGCGTGATCGTGCCGGCCAGCGAGCCGCCGAACCGCTTGGCCGCGACGGCCGCGAACGTCTCGTAGGTGCCCTGCAGGATGCCCTGGGTGCCGATGTAGATCCACGAGCCGGCCGTCATCTGGCCGAACATGGTCAGCCCCAGGCTCTCCAGCCGCCGGAACTCCTCCCAGGTGGCCCACTGCGGCACGAGCAGCGAGTTGGCGATCAGCACCCGGGGTGCCCATTCGTGCGTCCGCGCCACGCCGACCGGCTTGCCCGACTGGACCAGCAGCGTTTCGTCGTCGCCGAGCTCGGTCAGCGACGCGACGATGGCGTCGTAAGCGTCCCAGCTGCGCGCCGCGCGACCGGACCCGCCGTACACGATGAGCTGGTCAGGATGCTCGGCCACCTCGGGATCGAGGTTGTTCATCAGCATCCGCATGGCCGCCTCTTGCGGCCACGCCTTGCAGGTCAGGGCGGAGCCGCGGGGAGCGCGCACCGGCCGCGGTCCCGAGCGGCCGCCCGCGTTTGCTGAGCCGCTTTCGTTGCCCGTCGCCATCGCCGCTCCCAGACGTGACTGGTCAGCCGTTGAGGTTGCAGACCGTCGCGACGCAGGCGGCCTCCGCTCCCGGTCACGGTGATCGGTTCGAACCCTACCCCCCCGGGTTACCCGGTTACCGTAACGGCCCAGGTCGGCCGGCCTGGCCGACCCGGAGAACTCCGGGTCGGCCGCCGGCTGCCGCAGCGGCTACTTCAGGCCCTCCTGGGCCAGGAAGCCCGCCGCGACCTGCGAATAACTCGCGTGGCTCACGACCAGCGCCTTGTCCATCGCCAGCAGCGCCGGGGTGGTCAGCTTCGTGGAGATCGCATTGAGGATGCCTACGATCTTCGCGTCGACGCCCGGCTTGTAGACCAGCGGGACCACGTTCTGCGCGGCGAAGTTGAACTTCGGGTCAGCCAGGCTCACGAAGTGGTCGGTGGCGATCTGCGGCGTCGTGGTGAACAGGTCCGCGGCCTGCACCTTGCCGTTCTTCAGGTCGGTGATCGTAACCGGCCCAGACTCGTCAGTCGGAATGAACTTCTTGAACACCAGGCCGTAGTGCTTTTTCAGCCCGGGGATGCAGTCGGCGCGCGTGTTGCACTCCGGCGGCCCGCCGAAAGTCATGGTGTGCGCGATGGGCTTCAGGTCAGCGATCGACTTCAGGTGGTGTTTGGCTGCGAATGCCTGCGTCACCGTGACCGAGTCCGCGTCCTGGGCCGAGGACGGGGCGAGTATCTCCAGCGTGCTCGGCAGCTTGGCCCTCAGGGCGCCGTCGACCTCGGCCGTGGTCGCCGCCGTGCTGGTCGGATCCACCGAGGTGGTCAGCAGCGCGCCGTTGTATTCGGGGATAATCGTGACCGCACCCTTCTTGATCTGCGGGTAGTAGACCTCGCGGGCCCCGATGTTGAACTTCCTGGTCACCTTGATCCCGTGCGCCTGCAGGTCCTGGGCGTAGATCTCGGCGAGCAGCTCGTCCTCGGGGAAGTTGGCCGAGCCGACCACGACCGAGCCCTTGGTGGCACCGCCGGACAGAGGGTTGGAGTTGCCGCCACTGCTGCCGCAGGCGGACAGGGCCAGGCCGGCCGCGGCGGCCAGTCCGATGGCCAGTGTTCTGTGCACTGTTACGCGGTGCATGACGCACCTTCCTTCCGTGACATCGCAAGCAATCAGGATTGCCGGGTCCGCTGGCGCAGGCCGGCCGGGACGATGAGGCGGGCCAGGCCGGTGAAGACGAACTGAACGACCAGGGCGAGCACGACGACGCACACCGCGCCCGCCGCGACCAGCGCATAGTTGTTGGTGGCCAGGCCGTCAAGGATGTAACGGCCGAATCCGCCCAGGCTGATGTAGGCGGCGATGGTCGCGGTCGCGACCACCTGGATCGTGGCCGTCCGCAGGCCAAGCAGGATCAGCGGCAGCGCGACGGGGATCTCCACCTTGGAGATAACTTGCGGCGACGTCATCCCCATTCCGGCCGCCGCGTCCTTGAGATCCGCGTCGACGCCGCGCACGCCCTCGTAGGTGGTCACCATGATCGGCGGGATGGCCAGTACGACCAGCGGGATCACCCAGGCCCAGGCGGCGCCGCCACTGAGGATGAAGGCGAGGACCAGCAGCCCGAGCGTGGGCAGCGCCCGCCAGATGTTGGCCAGGCTGACGACGGCCAGGCTGCCGCGGCCGGTGTGCCCGATTAGCACGCCGGCCGGCAGCGCGATCGCCGCGGCGATGACCAGCGCCAGGGCGGTGTACTCCACGTGCTCGAGGAGCCGGGCCGGGACCCCGTTGGAGCCGCTCCAGTGACCGGCCGTGGTCAGCCACTGCCAGGCGAAGTCGAAGAAACTCATGTCTGCGACGCTTCCCGCGCGGTGACCGCCAGTGCGGCCCGCCGCGAGGCCAGCCTCCTGGCGTGGCGGTCGGTCCGCTGCCATGGCGTCAGTACCCTGCGGGCGAGCACGAGCACGGTATCCGTGATGAGCGCGAGGACGATGATGAGCACGATGCCCACGACGATCTCAGTCGTGAAGTTGCGCTGCTCGCCGTCGGTGAACAGGTATCCGAGGCCGCCGATGCCGATGAGCGCCCCCACGCTGACCAGGCTGATGCTGGACACGGCCGCGACCCGCAGGCCGGCGATCACGACGGGGGTGGCGATGGGAAGCTCGACGGTGACCAGCCGCCGCCAGGTACCGAAGCCCATTGCGACCGCGGCCTGCCTGACCGGGTCGGGAACCGAGCGAAGCCCCTCGACAACGCTGGGGAACAGCACAGCCAGCGAGTAGATCCCGAGCGGGATCATCACTGTGAGATCGGTCAGGCCGGTGTAATCGATCAGCACGACGAACAGCGCAAGTCCGGGCACCGCGTACAGCACGCTGGTGATGCTGAGCACGGGCGGGTAGAGCCAGCCCCAGCGGACGCTGAGGATCCCGAGCGGGAGCGAGACGACCAGGCCGGCCAGAACCGGCACCAGGGCCAGGTACGCGTTCTGGCCGAGCAGGTGCGCCAGCATGCTGGCGTTGCTGAATGCCCAGCTCATGACGTTGGCACTCCCTCGGGCGCGGGTGAGCCCTCCGTGGTCGGCCTGCTTCCCGCGGCGGACGCGGAGCGGCCTGCCTCGTCAGCACCCTGGATCGCCGCCCGCAGCCGGTCATAGGAGGTCACGCCGGCTACCCGGCCGGCGGAATCTACGCCAACGGCCTCGCCGGTGGGGGAGAGTACGGTGGCGTCCAGCGCGGCGCGCAGCGAATCGGTATCTACGCGGAAGGTGTGGCCGTGGCCGGCGGTCAGCGGAACGTCGGCCAGCTTCGTATCTCCCGGCGTGGACTCAAGCCCGGCGGTTGCCACCCAGCCGTGCGGCAGGCGTTCGGAATCAACGACAAGCAGTGATGATGTGCCGGCCTTCCGGGCCTGAGCCAGCGCGTCGGCGGCCGTGCTGTCCTGGCTGACGATCACGCCGGTGTCGAGGTCAAGCGTGTCCGCGGCCAGGAAGGACAGCCTGCGGATGCCGCGGTCGAAGCCGATGAAGTCCTCGACGTAGCTGTCCGCGGGCGCGGCCAGCAGCCGCTGCGGGCTGTCCACCTGGACCAGGTGGCCACCGGGACGGAAGATCGCGACCTGGTCGCCGACCTTGATCGCCTCCTCGATGTCGTGGGTGACGAAGACCACGGTCTTGTGCAGTTCGGCCTGCAGCCGCAGCAGTTCATCCTGCAGCGAGGCCCTGACAATTGGATCGACCGCACTGAACGGCTCATCCATCAGCAGCACCGGCGGGTCGGCAGCGAGTGCCCGGGCCACACCCACCCGCTGCTGCTGGCCGCCGGACAACTGGTGCGGGTACCGGCGCGCCATCTCCGCGTCGAGCCCGACCAGGTCCATCAGGTCGCGAGCGCGCTGACGTGCCTTCGCCTTCCCCCACCCGATCAGCAGCGGGACGGTGGCGATGTTGTCTACGACGGTCCGGTGCGGGAACAGGCCCCCTTGCTGGATGACATAGCCGATGCCGCGGCGCAGGATGGCCGGATTGGACCCCTGAACGTCCTTGCCGTCGAGCAGAATCCGGCCGCTGGTGGGGTCGACCAGCCTGTTGATCATGCGGAGGGATGTGGTCTTGCCGCCTCCGCTCGGGCCCACCAGCACCATGATCTGCCCGTCCGGGATCTCCAGGCTGAGTTCATCCACCGCGACCGTGCCGCCGGGATACCGCTTCGTGACACTCTCGAAGGTGATCAAGGCGAGGCCTTTCCTGACCTTACCGACCGATTAGAGGGTATACAGACGGGGCACCGATGCGTGCCCCGTCTGTTTCCCTGGATTTCCCCCGCGAAGCCTGATTCCATGATCTGCGTCAAGGACGTCCGCGCTACGCCCGCAGGCTGTCCTGCCTTCCGCCCAGGCGCCATGAATGATCCAATCATGTTCTTGGACGACGCGGAGAGTGTCAAGGCCGCGCCAGTCGGTATTGCAAACTTGTTACGTCAGAACAGAGCCGGCGTGTCAGGCATTTCGCCTCCGCCTGAGTTGGTCGACAGCACCGCCCTGACCTGCGATGTGAGGCCGGCCCGGCGCCGGTAAGCTCCGCGTCGCGGGCACCCTACTCCAGCCCGTCGCGGTCGGCCCATTCGAGCAGCGTGTCCAGCGAGTAAGCGTCGTCGTCGATGCCGCGGTGCAGGTCGCCGAGCCGGGCGAAGCGGGCGGGCACGGTCGCGATGGTGAACTCGCGCGGGTCCACGTCGTCAATCTCGTCCCAGCTGATCGGCGTGGAGACGGTCGCCTCGGGCACCCCGCGGACCGAGTATGCGCTGGCGATGGTGTGATCCCTGGCGTTCTGGTTGTAGTCGACGAACAGCATGGCGGGATCGCGGTCCTTGCGCCACCAGGTCGTCGTCACGGCGTCCGGGGCGCGCCGCTCGACCTCACGGGCGAAGGCGTACGCGGCCCGACGGACGTCTGCGAAGCCCCACCTGGGCTGGATCCGCACGTACACGTGCAGGCCGGCGCCGCCGGAAGTCTTGGGCCAGCCGGTCGCACCGAGCTCGGCCAAGATCTCCTGCACAATGCGGGCCACGCGGCGCACGGTGCCGAACCCGCATCGCGGCATGGGATCCAGGTCGATGCGCCACTCGTCGGGGCGCTCGGTGTCGGGCCGCCGGGAGTTCCACGGATGGAACTCCACGGTGGACATCTGCACCGCCCACAGCACGCTGGCCAGCTCGGTGACGCACAGCTCGTCGGCGTGCCTGCCGTAGCGCGGGAAGCTCACCCGCACCGTCTGCAGCGACGGCGGCGCGCCGCCCGGCACCCGCTTCTGGTGCACCTTCTCGCCGGTCACCCCGGCGGGGAACCGATGCAGCATGCACGGCCGCTCGCGCAGCGCCCGGACGATGCCGTCGCCCACCGACAAGTAGTAACGGGCCAGGTCAAGCTTGGTCTCGCCGCGGGCCGGGAAGTACACCCGGTCCGGGTTCGAGATGCGCACCGTCCGGTTCCCGACCTCGAGCTGCACCGCTGCGGTCATTATTTCCGTCCTTTGACCAGCACATTCCCTTATCTTGACCGGCCTGGATGTAAGAAGCTGTCGTGGGGAGGAGTGTTCCCACGCAGGCCGCCAGCATCGCGCATGTTGAGCTGCGTCTCGCGGGAACTTTCGTCGTAGTTCGTGATGGCAGGCAGCTGGCCGACCGCGAGATCGGCAGCCGCAAGTCCCGGACGCTGCTCAAGCTGCTCGCGGTGGAACGGCCGGCGCTGGTCCCGGTGGACCGGATCATCGACGTGCTGTGGTCAGCCCACCCCCCGGCGGCGGCGGAGCAGAACGTCGCTTCGCTGGTGAGCCGGCTGCGCGGAGTGCTGGGTCCCGGGGTCATCCCGGGCGGGCGGCACGGCTACCGGCTCGCGGACGGATCCCGGGTCAGCGTTGACCTCGACGCGGCGGCCCACTACTGCGACCAGGCCGAGCGCAAGCTGGCCAGCGCCGCGGCGATAGCCCTCGGGGCGGCCGAGCGGGCGATCGGGCTGCTGTCCGCGGGTACCGCGCTGGCCGACGAGCCCTACTCGTCCTGGGCGGAGCCGGCCCGCGACGAGCTGCGCGAGTTGCTGCGCCGGGCTCGCCTGGCCGCGGCGCAGGCGGCACTGGCCGTCGGCGACCCGGATTTGGCGGCCCGGCACGCCCAGGCCGCGATGACCGCCGATGCCCTGGACGAGGCGGCTCACCGCTGGTACATGTCGGCCGCGGCGGCCGCGGGCGAGCCGGCCAGGGCCCTGGCGGCGTACGCGGTGCTGCGCGCACACCTCGCCGAGGAACTGGGCGCCGACCCGGCACCGCAGACCCAGCAGTTGCACCTGGCGATCCTGCGCGACCGGCCCGCCGGGCGCCTGGAGCCAGGCGGCGGCCGGAAGGCGTCGGCCGGCGGCCAGGGTGGCCGCGCGGGTGGCGACGATCACGATGTTGTGGCCGGGATAGGTCATGAAGACGCCCGCCGGGCCGGGCGGACCGCCCGGCCGTGGCCGGGGTTGGCCGGCCGCGACGCCGAGGCGCGGGTGCTGCGCGACGCGTGGCGCCGGGCCGGCGGCGGCGACCCGGGCCTGGTCATGATCATCGGTGAGGCCGGCATCGGCAAGACCGCGCTGGCCGAGGCGCTCGCGGCCGAGGCCGAGCAAGACGGTGCGGCCGTGCTGCGCGCCCGCTGCTATGAGGCCGAGCGGTCGCTGTTCCTGCAGCCGCTCGTCGAGGCGATCATGCCCGTCGTGGGGCGGACGCCCGCGGCGAGGCTGCGCGGGATGCTGGGCGAGCACGGGCCCGCGGCCGCGGCGCTGCTGCCCGAGGCCGCCGCGCTGCTCGGGCCGCCGCCCGTCTGGCGCGGCAGCATCGAGATGGAGCGGCGGCGGGCCTTCGAGGCGGTGACCGCGCTGCTGTGCGGGCTGGCCGCCGACGACCCCGTCCTGCTGTTCGTCGACGACCTCCAGTACGCCGGCCAGTCCACGGTCGAGCTCATCCATTACCTGCGCCGTCATGCTCCGGGCGCCCGCCTGCTGGCCGTGGTGACGGTCCGGGTCGAGCACGACCCGCAGATCAGCGCGGCGCTGGCCCCGCTGGCCACCCGGGTAGAGCTGGGGCCGCTGGACGCGGCCGCGGTCGGCCAGCTCGCTGGCGCGGCGGGCCGGGGCGACCTGGCCGGGCACATCCAGCAGCGCACCCGCGGCCACGCGTTGTTCGTGGTCGAGGTGCTCCGCGCGCTGGCCGCCGGCGATACCGGCGTGCCCGAGTCGCTGCGCAGCGCGGTGCAGGCGCGTATCCGGCGGACCGGAATCGCCGCGGAAGGGCTGCTGCGAGCCGCGGCGGTCCTCGGCCCCGCGGTCGATCCGCTGATCCTGGCCCGGCTGCTCGACCTGACCCCGACCGCCGCGCTTGAGCTGTGCGAACAGGCGCTCGAGGCCCGGCTGCTCGTGGTCAGCGGGCGTGACTACGAATTCGCCAACGACCTCATCCAGGAGGTCGTCTACGCCGACACGCCCGAACCCACCCGGCTCGCCTACCATCGCCGGGCGGCCGACCTGCTGACCGGGCACCCCGAGTCGCTGGCCCGGCACGCGGCGGCGGCCGGCGACTGGCCCCGGGCGGCGCGGGCGTGGCTGCTCGCGGCCGAGG